>Ga0306898_1000514_pt1 | contig 14919 bp, 12 predicted proteins | sample AntRauMFilla1564_FD_190424 | JGI IMG/M metagenome (GOLD analysis project Ga0306898, IMG submission 190424) | Saline lake microbial communities from Rauer Islands, Antarctica - Metagenome Filla 1 #564 (v2) (version 2) | ecosystem: Environmental > Aquatic > Non-marine Saline and Alkaline > Saline ...
AATTAGGAGTACATTTGAACATTTTAGCTAAAATTACAATAGCGGTCGTGGTGCTCTTTATTTTGGTGCGCTTGTCATTACCAAACGTTTTACATGGATTTGGAATGCATCCTGAGTATTTGGGTGAGACGTTTGAACTTAAAGGCAAACGGGCGCTAGTTATTACTACTAGCCATGGCGTGTTGTCATCACCAACACAGTCTGGGGGTGATGAAACCGGCGTGTTTGGATCGGAAATGACGCACCCCTATTACACATTTTTAGACGCAGGGATGAAAGTTGACGTTGCCAGCATTAAAGGTGGCGAAATTCCAATTGATCCACTATCGTTCCGCTTTGCATTGATTTCCCCTCACGATAAACGTTTTTTACAAGATGACATTTTCCAAGCAAAAGTAAAAAACTCTATCAGCATTGCTGATGTCGATATAGAGCAGTACGACACTGTATTTATTGCCGGTGGCTGGGGTGCTGCTTATGACTTAGCGCAGTCGCCTGTTTTGGCAGAGAAAGTGAGCCAAGCTTATTACAGTGAAAAACAGCCTATTTTAGGTGCGGTTTGTCATGGTTTGCTCGGACTAATTAATGCAAAAGATGAAAATGGTGAGTCGCTAATTAGCGGGCGTAGAATGACAGGCGTGACCGATAAACAGATTAAAGAGCTCGGCATTGAAGTCACGCCGCTGCATCCTGAAACCGAATTACGTAAAGCGGGTGTGGTATTTGAAAGTCAGACTGCTTTTCGCGATATTTTTGCCACGCATGTCGTTGTTGACGACAACACGCGTTTTGTGACCGGGCAAAACCAAAATTCAGGATTAGAGGCTGCCCACAAGATCACAGAAATCTTGGCGATGCGCCAACAAAAGGAAGCCTTGTAATGTTGGCAAGCTTAAAACGTAAGGTGTTTACTTTGTTTATTTTATTGCCAGGCACCATGTTTTTGGTGAATGGCTTAACTTGGCTGGTCGATCCTGATTTGGCCGCCGCTAACGTTATGATGCCCTTGTTTGATGATGGCGTTGGACTTAGTACGCAAATTAGCAATACAGGCGGTTTATTTTTGGCCATGGGCCTAATGATTTTATATGCGCTGTCTAGCCGTAATGGGCAGTGGTTAAAATCTGTTGCTTTGTTACTGGTGTGTATCGCATTTTACCGTTCGGTGGCCTTTTTAGTGCACGATGCCGACCTATTGTTACAAATGATCATGATTGAGCTGGTCTTAGCGGCATGGTTATATATTGCATCAACAAGATTAGCGGCAAAGGTTCGTGAATGAAAGCGCCTAACATTATCCATTTACTTTGTTTAGCAGCCTTATGTTTTAGTGTGAATGCTGAGGAGTTCACTTACGCCAATACGCAGTCAACCCCACCTAATATTGTGCTCATATTGGCAGACGACCTTGCTTTTACTGACTTAGGCGCCTTTGGAAGCGAAATTAAAACACCCAACATTGACCAATTAGCGCAGGCTGGCATTCGCTTTTCTAATTACCATACCGCAGCAAGCTGCGCGCCGTCTCGCGCTATGCTCTTAACCGGTGTTGGTAATCATCGAAATGGTGTGGCAAACATTCCGGAAGCCTTACCCCCTGAGCAAAAAAAGCATGCGAATTATCAAGGCGTATTGGGGCACAATGTGGTGACGGTTGCAACGTTGCTGCAGCAGCAGGGTTATCACACTTATATGTCTGGTAAATGGCATCTTGGTAAAACGGCTGATTTATTGCCATATCGGCGCGGCTTCGAACGCACTTTAGCTATGATGGATACGGGTGCTGATAACTGGGAGCAAAAACCTTATTTGCCCATTTATAAAAAAGCACACTGGACCGCCGATGGTAAAGAAATAACGCTACAAGAAGATTTTTATTCGTCAGAGTTGATAGTCGACAGCATCATAGGTTTTATTGATCAAAATAAAAATACAGGACAACCTTTTTTTGCTTACTTACCTTTTTTGGCGGTGCACATTCCGGTGCAGGCGCCAAAAGAGTTTACTGATGAATATCTCGATACCTATATTAAAGGCTGGCATCATTTGCGGGAAAATCGCTATAACAGCGCTAAGGCTATTGGGTTAATTCCAAGCTCAGCAGCGCTAGGCCCAGGGCATTTCTCTGAAGATTGGGAAAGCCTTAGTGAGCAAGACAAACGTTATAGCGCTAAGCGTATGGCGGTATATGCCGGTATGATTACGGCGATGGACCATCATATTGGCCGTTTAATTGACCACTTAAAAGCCAACGGATCGTTCGACAATACCATCTTTATCATTACCTCTGATAATGGTCCTGAAGCCGCTGAGATGGGTCCAATCATGATAGCCAGACAGGGATATCACGCAGACTATGACAGCTTAGGTGAAAAAGGCAGTTTTAACTTTATTGGTCAAAATTTTGCAAGTGCAGCCGCATCGCCGCTTTCGCTGTTTAAATTTTATGCTGGTGAAGGCGGTCTTAGGGTTCCCCTTATCATATCGGGTAAAGATATACCGCAACAAGCAGCGTTCAATAGTGCCTTTAGCTATGTAACCGATATCACTCCCACTATATTACAACTAACTGGCACTGCGCCGGCAGGGGCACGATATGCAGGGCGACCGGTAGAGCCAATCACTGGCAAAAGCTTATTACCCATAATTAATCAGCAGAGTGAGCAAGTTTATCAAGCAAACGAGTATGTTGGCTATGAAGTAGCGGGCAATAAAGCCTTATTTAACGGTGATTTTAAGATTGTGTTTAATCGCGGGCCACTAGGCGACAGCCAATGGTATTTGTTTAATATTAGAACCGATCCTGGTGAAACAAAAAACCTAACATCCACTCATCCTAAACAGTTTCAAAGTATGTTAAATATGTATCATGAGTATGTGCTCAATAACAATGTGTTACCTGTAAATGCACTTTATTCACAGCAAGGACAGGTAATTAAAAATGGATTGCGCGATGTTTTTTCGTCGCAGTTGATCATTATATTTTTGCTTTTTTCGATACTAATTGGTTTCTACACCTTCGCTCGTTCAAAACGAATTCTATAATGAAAATGTTTACATCAATGGGTATTGACATCAGGTGCACAAGAAGTCTGCACCTGATATGATGCTGCTCGGTTTTATGTTAGAACCTTGTTCGCACAGTGACACCGAAAGTAGCGGGCTCAGTAAAGAATGAAAATAACTTACCTTCTTGCAATAATCCCGGATATGAAAGTGACGCACGCTCTTGTTCGTCGGTAATATTGCGACCCCACAAAATAATGTCGGTATCATACTTTTCTAGATTGAAAAAGATGCGCGCATTAACTCGCCCATAGCCACTCATCTGGGACAAGGGATCATTCGAGGCTACTGTCATTAATTCGCCTAAATAACTGTACTCCAAAAAAGCGTAAGAATACACACTGTCAAATAAAGCGAATGCTTGTTGAATACCCAAAGAGCCCGACACTTTGGGTTGGCCAAATGGCTTATCCCCAGCGCGATCGCAGAACGGAGTAGGACGGCCATCGGGCAGCAGTCGTTGACCGGGATCTTGCTTGTTAGTATGCCATGGGGTTATTGACCAGCATGGGCCCTTATCAAAAGTATCGTAAGAGGCATCGTTGTACGCAAAAGAGAGCTGTATTTTGCTCGACTCTGTTGGCATCCAAAGTGACTCAATTTCTAGCCCACGAGCGACATAATCACCCGCATTTTGCAATGTGAAGTTGCTGCCGATAAAGGCTGCTGCCTGAAAATCTTCCGTGACGGTATAATGTGCAGCCGCATTTACTCTAAGCCCCATACCAGGAAAATCTTTTTTAATACCTACTTCAAACGCATTCGACGTTTCTGCATCAAAAATGGGGTCGAGCCCTATTGCGATACGATCGGTATTAGTACCACCGGACTTGTAACCAGTACCATATGAGCTATAGATCATCGTAAGACGATCAGGTTGATACGCCAATTTAATAGTACCGGTGATATGATCTTCCTTTAGGTCGTCCATTATGTCAGGGCGAGTAGCCGTTGCTGCAGATAGAGCGTTGGACAACCAACCCTCCTGTTGGAACGGAATGAATGTTTGAACGGCCTGAGCAAATGCTGGCGTGCCAACAGCAATCGCACCACTTTGGATAGCCTGTAAAGCTTGTCCTGCGCGTGCTGCTGAAAATAATAAACTGCCGGGTCTTATTGTTTCTGGGAACGAAGGATCGCCTAGGCTAGAAATATTTGTCGGCTGAGTATTGCCACTGGCATATTTATTGGTGAACACATTTGCAATTTGCTTTTCTTCATTGGTGTATCTAAGGCCCGCTGTGAGTGTGAATTCATCGGTAAGTTTGTAATCAAATTGCCCAAAGATAGCCCAGCTTTTATGATCTTGTACAGAGTTCGAAAAATGCTCAGCTACTGCTGTTGCCGGTGCCACGGGTGCTATGCTGCCTTGTGTCACCCTACTGAGTAGGTTTATGCTGCTAAGCATCGGCGTCAATCGACCTCCTAGCACAGCGCTTAAAACGTAATCGGCGAGGTCGTCGTTAACCCGAGTAATTGAGATGGTGTCTAAGTCTTGAGTGAAATAGAAAAAACCACCAATGGCGTGTAATTTTTCACTACTGTAGTCGAGTCTGAATTCTTGTGAAAAAGAGGATTGTTTAGAATCGTTAATGCGATCAATCAAATTGACCTGCGTTGCATCCGCATCAAATAAGTCATAGGTATCAAAATTACGATTTGCAGAAACTGATATCACATTTAGACGATCGTTGAGCGACCAATCTACTTGCACCGAAATGCCGCTATCTTCTAATTTTGAGATAGGGACAAGAGACTGAGCGACAGTGCGTTGGTTGAATTGCTCAGGTGGATTAATGTTTGCGCTGAACGGCGGTCTACTGATAACGGCGTCTGTGCCAAATTTACCTTTAATATCCATTGCTTCAAAATTACTGACTGAAGGCCCCGAGGCACAACATTTTTCGTCAATTTCTGCATAGTCGGCAATAATGCGAACGGTAACATCGTTATTTGGGGTATAAAGTGCTTGTAGGCGACCGCCATAGCGATCTTTATTTCCCATAATATCTTTCCCAAAATTAACATCACTGATGTAGCCGTCTCGGTCTGACGCGAACCCAGTTAATCTAAAGGCTAAAATATCATCAATTGCAGAAACTGATTTGGCAAATGATAAACTTGTCAGTCCTAAATTTCCAATGGTACCTTCAACAAAGCCGGTGCCATCATGGTCAGGGGCAACATTGCTAATTTGTATTGCACCAGAGGGTGTGTTTTTCCCAAATAAGGTGCCTTGAGGGCCACGGAGTACTTCAACGCTTTGAACATCAATAAGATTATTGATAATAGAGCTTTGACGGGCCCGGTAGACGCCGTCAACGTAAGTGCCAACCGATGATTCCAAACCAAAATTTTGCCCAGAAGTACCAACGCCTCGAATAGAAAATGAGGTAGTTGAACCGCTCTGACTTTGTAAGATGATCAAGCCGGGTACGCTTGCCTCCAAATCAAATATATCTTGAATGGCGGCTTCAGATATGGCTTTTCCCGATATAGCGGTAACCGCTAAGGGTACGTCCTGTAAATTTTGAATGCGTTTTTGAGAGGTAACAGAAATAACTTCCAATTCACTAAACGGCGTGTCGCTTGCCTCTATTTCAGCCGCTAGCACTTGGCCGCTCAGTATAATAGGAATGACCAGCGCTAAATAATTTTTTCTAAAGAGAGGTGAAATTGTATTTTTATTTTGCATGTTTAATTTCCCAATGGTTATATTGTTTTTCTTATTGGCATAGGCAGTGTCATTATTAATACCTATTGGCACTAGTAATGTCAATATAAATTAATGATAAAGTAATGTTATTTACTTATGTTTAGATTACCGATTACGGCAGTATTGATGGGCGATAGCGACCCGCATTATTGAACACATCTTTTAACGAATCTCTTGTGAAGCCCTTCAAGCATCCTTTACCGTTCTAAAGCCAATATGACTGGTTCCTAGTCCGGTATCTTGGGCGTGACGCGCTGCAGGCCTGTAGCGCATGCAAAAATCTTCCGCACATAAATATGAACCACCCTTAATAACGCCCACCGCAATGCCCGGCTGCTTTTCATCATATCCTTGAGGAGGAAGATTTGCGGGTTGCTCATTTGTTGCAAAATGACGAGGATAGTAAACACTTTGTGTCCATTCCCATACATTGCCAATCAAGTCGTGAATACCAAAGGCATTTTGTGGATAGCATCCGACGGGGGCTAAACCTTGATAGCCATCTTGTGCAGTATCGTTGAATGGAAATAAACCCTGCCAAGTATTGGCGATGTATGCTCCATTGTGAGTTAATGTGCTGCCGGTGGCATACTTCGCCCCATCTAAGCCACCTCGACTGGCATATTCGTACTCAGCCTCCGTGGGCAGTCGATGTCCTTTGAAATTGGCATATGCAAGCGCATCCTCATAAGCAATATGTATCACTGGAAAATGTTCCCGACCTTCAATATTGCTGGCTGGGCCTAAGGGATGCTTCCAATTTGCTCCTTCAGTAAAATGCCACCAGTTGGTGAAACTAGCGGCTTCGACCGCTTGGGACAGTTTAACGAACACCACAGAGCCGGGAATCAAATATTCAGGCGGAATATCCGGGTAGTTCTCAGCGCTAGGGGCTTTTTCAGCTAGCGTAACATAGCCAGTGGCTGCCACAAATTCAGCAAACTGCAAATTAGTGACTTCATGTCTGTCCATATAGAAACTTTTTATATCTCTTTGCACATTTGGCAACTCTTCTGGGTAGACTGCGCCAGCTCCCATAGTAAAGCTACCGCCTTCTACAAGCGCCATCCCCAAAGATTCTGAGCAAATGCTAGGTCCTTGCGCCAGCTCAGCATCAAACGTCTGCGTAGTAATTAACTTGTAACCTAAAAACAACAAACCCAAGACCGTGCTAACCGCTATTAAAATTAGTTTTATCATTTTCCTCCCGTGTATAAAGTATACCTTGATACCTGCTTAGCAAAGATAGAGTGCTCAATGTGTTTTATCCGCAAACGCTCTTATGCTATTGACCATTTTGGTAGCTGTAGGCTCAAAGCGTTATGCCGATTTTGTTAGAATAAGTCACCTAAAATTTATATGCAGCTTCTTATCAATTGATTCTTTAGGTTTTTACCCTTAATTTGCAATTAAAGCAAAGATAAAATGAGGGCGATTAAATATGGTGATATAACCTTTGTAGGATACACTAATAAAAATAGTATGGATTAACAATTGGGTTTCCCCATAGCCTTATTTTATTTTCTTATCGTTAATGAAAATTTGCTCAAGCTCTTCGCGACCCCGTGTGACGGTGGTAATTAAGCCTGCAAACTCAGGGTCGGTGTGAATCACTTCATTGAGTATTTTTAAATCGTGTTTAGCAAACACCTCCGTCATATATTGTGCTTGTCCTTGCGTATATCCGTAGGCAGTTAATACTTGTCCACAGGCGTTTAAGCCACCATCAAATACCTCGCGCACGAAACGCTCAACCCCAGCTTGTGCAAGTGCAGTGGCGTGCGTGCGATTGCGAGCCCGAGCGATTATTTTTATGTGCGGAAATTCACTTTGCACTAGCTGCACAAGTCGGTTGGTTTGCTCTGCTGAGTCAATGGCGATAAGCAGCACGCGGGCATTTTCAATCCCCGACTTTTTAAGTAAGTCTACTCGGCACGCGTCTCCAAAGAATACGCGATTACCAAACTGCCTGACAAACTCAATATGCTGTGCATCTTTATCCAGCGCGGTGTATGGAATATTATTTGCCGATAATACTCTTGCTGTAACTTGTCCAAATCGCCCAAAACCAGCAATAATTACCTGAGGTTCGTGCGACACACTTTGCGACTCATATACAGGCGGACAGTTTTTTGAGTTGAAAAACTGTCCATACAAGATCACCATGGGCGAAGTGAAGGCCATAGACAGCCCCACAATTAAATTTACGGTGGCAGCAATTTCGGGTGACAGCACAGCAGAGCTTACCGCCAAGGTCATCACCACAAAGGCAAATTCACCGCCTTGAGACAGCATTACCCCTATTCTAAAGGCGTCGCGCTTTGATTCTTTATTAGCGATAAGAATCAACACAATAATGAGGCCTTTAAAGATAACCAGAGCAAGGCTCATTGCTACAATAAATATAGGCTGCGACACTAATAAGTTTAAATCTAGCGTCATGCCAATCGCTATGAAGAAAAGTCCTAACAACAAACCTTTAAAGGGTTCTATTTCAATTTCTAATTGCCGCTTGAAGCTACTGTTTGCTAGCAGTATGCCCGCAAGAAAGGCGCCCATTCCCATCGACAAGCCAGACTTTGACATCGCCAGCGCGGTAACCAGTACTAAAAATAAGGCTGCCGCGGTCATTACTTCACTACTGCCGTATTTAGCAATCACGCGCAACACTGGGTTTACCATATATCGGCCCACTACAAGCACTGCAGCTACTGCGGCTAAACTTACGTACCATGCAACACCACCTTCGGTCTGAACGGGCGAAAACGAGGCCACCAATAGTAGTATAGGGATTACCGCTATATCTTGCATCAGCAGCATTGAAAAGCCTTGCTGCCCTGGCGGTGTGGTTAAAATACGTTGATCATTCATTAACTGAATAGCAAAAGCGGTTGACGATAGCGCTAATGCAAGGCCAATTGTAATGCTTGTGGGCATATTTAAGCCTAGCGCAAAGTAGCATATTGCGCCTATGAGTAGGGCGCTGAAGGTAAGTTGACTGCCGCCGCTTAACATTATTTGATTGCGCATTCGCCATAGCGTGGTGGGTTCAAGCTCTAGGCCAATAACAAACAGCAGCATAACCACGCCTAATTCGGCAAAATGTAAAATAGTATAGGGGTCTGCAATAAAGTTAAAAACAGAGGGTCCAATAAGTACGCCTGCTACTAAGTAGCCTAAAATCCCTCCTAGCTTGAAGCGTTTAAACAGTGGTACCGCGATGATTGTCGCGGCTAAAAAAATGGCAACAGAAGAAAGGAGACTCATGCAGGTTTTACCTTGCTCAAAAATTGTTTATATTCTTAGTGTAACCTGCCTAAACATCTTTTGAAGTGCTTATTGTTTTTAATAAAGGCTTGACGCTGCATTTTTCTGCTATTCAAATAGCGAGTTCTTTTTTTTGTTTATAACACTATTTACCAAATATTAGGTAACTGCCTGCTCTTGATCCTTGCTGATACAAATAGTTGCCTAGGTTTAGCTGCGGTTTTTCCCATTTATCCAGTGCGCTTTTTAGTTCGTCATAGGTGGTAACCTGGGCTAAAGATCCGCCCAGTGCAAGCGCGTTGGCAGCAGCTTTGGCAGAGCTTGCTGCGGTATGCGGTCGCGGAATAAATGCGGCATCGCCAAGTAGTAACACATTGGTATAAACCATTTTTTCACTGGTTAAATCTACAATAGCTTGCGCAAATGGTTCTTCAGTTGCTAGCACCGCCGCTTTAAATGCACAGGGTAATAAGGCATTCGCATCTTGATATACTTTAGTGCGCCATTTTGGCGCCAACATGCCCGGAGGTATGGCGTATTCTCGTTGTTTGCCCGCTTTGTCGGTCATTAAATCTGGCAGTTCATTTATTTCTTCAACCGCGCGATACCAAACCCAATTATAGTAGCGACTTCCTTCTTCGCTACTGTTGTTATCGCCAGGCACTAAATATCCTAAAATATGAGAGCGGGTATTGCTAGCAAATCCAAAATCACCCAGTAGCTCTTTTGCATCCTGCGGCATATCCTTTTCCTTGATTAAGCCTCTATAAGCCACATAGCCTGCATACTGTGTTTTGCTAGTTGGTGACACTAGTTTGCGCACCGTAGAATTACCGCCGTCTGCGCCAATTAGTATATCAGCGTTGACTTCACTGCCATCGTCAAACAAGGCACTTACCGAATCTTCATGTTGTATAATATTCACTAGTGTTTTGCCTTGATGGTAGTGTTTATCTCCAAAGTGTTCGCGCATATTTGAATAGATTAGACTCCATGATGTTTGGGTTTGAGGAGCTCTATCGCGCTGAAGTACGTCGCCATTAGGGTCAAACACCACTCTATCTTTTGACGATACACCAAGCCCTCCTTTAATGCTTGCGCCCACTTTTTTAAAAACATTAACAACGTCGGGTTGTAGCACCATTCCACCGCCTCTGCTGTCTAAGTCAGCTGCTGAGCGTTCGTAAATATCTACATCCCAGCCTATGTTTTTTAGAATATTAGCGGTAAATAAACCACCAAGCGAACCGCCTATTACAAGGGCTTTTTTTCGAAAATTGGGGGTATGAACATGCATATTATTCTCCATTAGGGTAAAGCTTACGTAGACTCTGTTTGCGACGTCTAATGTTTGATAAATCCATCATAGAAGCGCTATTTTTTATTAGATCACGCATTATAACTGGCTGTTTTTTTAAGTGCTGTAAGCAGTCTTTCAATCACAAAAGACTGCTGGGCACCGTAGAGTGTTTCAAAAGAGTCGCCATTTTTGAAATTGATGGTTGGAACTCCTCTGGCCCCGCTTAGCATTGAACTTTCAATCTGGGCGTTCAAGTCGGCACAATGGCTATTCGTTGACAAAAAGTGGCTTAATTTATCTCTATCCATATTCATCCCTTCTGTTATTGCCAACAATGTGGGTTTATCTCCAATGTCTTTACCAAGACTAAAATAGGCTTCAAACAAAGCATCAGCCGTCTTAGACTCTAAGCTTGGTGCGTGCATTTGCACAAATTGCATCACCTTGTGTGCCAATCTGGTGTTAGGTGTTTTTGCCATACGCGCATAGTCGAATGTGAGTGGGTCATCTTTTGAGGCTTCAAGCGTGCCAAGATCGAGTTGATTGGAGCGCTCAAGGCTTCCAAATTTTTGACTACGATAGGCTTTTCTGTCTTTACCTAGTTCAGGCATAGTAGGGTTGAGCTCATATGGTTTATAGGTAATATCTAGCTTAACGCCCACTTTTCTGGCGACTTCGTTTAAGCGCCTTGCTGCAATAAAGCACCAAGGGCAAATAAAGTCAGAGGTAATGGATACGGGTATTGTGATTTGATTATTCATAAATTCTTCATCCAATTTTAGTGGTCAATAGCTTATACCGTTTAATGAAAATTGATAATGCCCTCAAAAGTAGATTCGGCATTGCGGTATGTGCAATAATGCTTGTATAAAAATACATAAAATCTTGTTTCGTTAATTCAACAGTTTAAGTGTCGTTTGTATAGGTGATAAAAAACAGTCTACACTGGCAAGATGGGCGTGCTGATGTTAAGGAGGTTTTATGAGCGATAAATTTGCAAGTATGGCTGCATTTGTAAAGACGGTCGATGAAAAAGGCTTTTCGGCTGCGGCGCGCCAACTAGACCTTGCCACATCGAGCGTGACGCGCTTAGTCGATAAACTAGAAAAACAGCTGGGGACAAAGCTTCTAAATCGCTCCACTAGAAAAGTAACCTTAACCAGTGCAGGGGAAATTTTTTATCATCAAGCCATAATTATACTTCGCCAATTAGCCCTAGCAGAAGAAAATATACGTGATTTAGATATCAAGCCAAGAGGAAAGCTGCATATTGCTATGCCAACCGCATTAGGTAGGTTAAGGATCATGCCCATAATTAATCAATTTATGCATCGCTTTGCTGACATTCATATTGTTGTTCATTTAAGTGACGATGAAGTAGATATTCAGAGCATGGATGTAGATATTGCGATTAGAATAGGCCCGCTGCCGTCGATTACAAGCTTAATCGTAACTAAAATATCATCGCACTCTAGGTATGTGGTAGGCGCAAAAAGTTATTTCGATAAGGCAGGTAGACCCTCCCACCCAGAGGAACTAGACCAACATAAGTGTTTACTTTTTGCTTACAATAATGGAGTTAAAAACTGGAATTTTACGCCTAAATTAGCCAGTGAATCAGAAGTGTTTACCTGTTCACCGCAGCCTAATATGGTGGCAAACAATTCTGAAGTATTGCTAGAGGCGGTCAAAGATGGCTTGGGTATTGCTCTGCTCCCTGACTGGTTGGTTGAGAACGAGTTGTCGATAGGCACAATTGAATCAGTGCTGAACGACTTTGATAGCAATCCTCATTCAAACGAGGTAAATGTATACGCGATATTTCCTGAAAATAGGAGAACCATGAAAAAAGTGAGACTGTTTATTGATTTTTTAAAAGAGAATTATCGGCTTAAATAGGCAAGGGACACTGCTTGGGGTGCTTTGTGTTTACAATAGTTCTATTGCATAAATTATAGCGATTCAGTTACCGCTGAATTCATTAGCGTTCGATTGCTGGTGTAAGATTGCTTAGTACAAAAAGCAATGAGATATTGCGCGACAATCTAAACGACGTCGATAACTTTTCCGTACTATACACTTACGTTTAGACAATCGCCGTTTTGTAAAAAGTTAAAACATTGCGGCAAACCATAGGACAATTATAATGAGTAAAATAGTCGAAGAAGTAAAGTCAGCGAATGCTGAGTACGTAGCAAATTTTGCTGATAAAGGTGATTTGCCAATGCCGCCTAGCAGACAGTTTGCTATTTTGACATGCATGGATGCGAGATTAGACCCAGCTAAATATGCAGGCCTAGCGGAAGGTGATGCTCATGTTATTAGAAATGCAGGCGGAAGAGCAAGCGATGATGCCATTCGTTCGCTAGTCATATCTTACAAATTACTAGGTACAAAAGAATGGTTTGTCATTCACCATACTGAGTGCGGAATGGAAACATTTACGGATGAAATAATGGGAGACTTACTATCGAGTAGTTTAAACACATCAAGCGTTGATGCCTCTGGTTGGCATGATAGCAATCCTGGTGGTGGAACAACTGACGGTAAGTACATCAACTGGCTAACTATAAGTGTTCAAGAAAAAAGTGTCTTAGAAGATGTTCAGCGGATCAGAGCTAACTCGATGGTGCCAAGCGAGATACCGATTTATGGTTATATCTATGACTGTAAAACTGGAAACTTAGTTGAAGTTCCTGAGGCTACGGAAGCAGGGAAGGCAAATTAAAATATTTAGTGCGTATTTCGGTGAAAACAGTCAGTCATTTTGGGGTTTATCCGAACACTTCGCAACGCCAATTTTCAAGGATGTTGTCTCCATTAAGTAAAAAAATGACGCGACAACAATCCTGACATAGCTGGAAATAGACACCTTGGATAAGAAGAAAAACAATTTTCTAAAAGAATTTTTTAAAGAACGCAAAACAGTTGGAGCTATTCGACCAAGTTCTGAATCTTTGGCAAAAAAAATGTTGAAAAATGTAAACTTTAAAAATTCAGATGTTATAGTCGAATTTGGTCCTGGTACGGGTGTTTTTACGCGTCGGATAATTGAAGAAATGAATCCAAATGCGAGTTTATATATTTTCGAATTACACAGTCCTTTTTATGTCAAGCTGCAAAAGGAATTCGAAAATGATGAGAGAATTCATGTGATTAATGACAGTGCAGCAAATGTGAGAAAATATTTGAAGGCTGACGGTAAAGAATTTGCCGATGTCATTATTTCCTCTTTGCCATTGACAAATTTCGATCAAAAATTAACGATGCGTATACTGAAGTCTGCTGAAATTGCATTGAAACCAGAAGGAAAATATATTCAGTTTCAGTACTCTTTAAATGCAAGGAAATTGCTAATTAAGATCTTCAGTTCAATTTCTATACAATTCACAGCGAATAATTTACCACCAGCTTTTGTATATACATGCAAAAAAATAAGCCTGATTTCTCAGACGAGTTTATAACTTTCATTGGTAGTAGTGTTAATATCTAAAACATAGACGCAGACCCATTTATTGAGCTTGCTTTAAATTGTTTTAATATTTACGTTTATTTAGCAGCTTATTCAGTCAGTTTTTTTTCAAAACACCGCAGTCTTTTATTTTACCATCATCACCATCATCATCACACGTACTCGACATTTCCAGTAAGGTCACTTTTAATGCGTTTAACTCTTCAATCCGAGCGCTTACTTCTGCAAGATGGTCGTTGATAGTATTGAATTGTTTGTATAGAACAGCCAGTTTTCTTTGAACACGCATCAATTTTCATAAAAGCCCCATTAAGCTATTGGCTCTACATTCAATATAGACTTTATAATCTTCCTATTCAATTTCAATACGAGAGCTCAATATGCGTGGATGTGGTTGCAAGGTACAAATTAATGATGCTTTGCAAAAGACAGTATTATGATTGAAGACAAGCTAAACCCAGCTTCACAGGCGCAGTTGCGCCGTGAATACAATAAAAGCTTTGCTTTACTTGAAGATGCTCATGTTATCGGGCAGCAGTCGACATATTTTCATTCGCTTGTGCATCTTAAAATGTTGCGACATGGACTCTCAATGCGTAATTACAAAGAAGTCATGTGGCAACTATGTAGACTTATCGACGCGTTCACTAAAACGGCGATAGGACTCATTCCCACAGGCAATACCGGTGGTGCCAACGTCAATCGGTTTAGACAGATGCCTATATCAGTAAAAAACAAAGGGACTATAGCGAGAATTAAACATGCACAGTCACGACCATAGCCATCACGCAAGTGGCGATAATGCATCGAAACGCATTGGATGGGCGTTTTTTCTTAATGTTGCCTTCACTATAATTGAATTTATTGGGGGCTGGCTAACAAACAGTACCGCCATCATGGCCGATGCCGTACATGATTTAGGCGATAGTTTGTCTATTGGCACCGCATGGATACTTAATAAACTCGGCGATAAAGAGGCTAACAACACCTTCTCTTATGGCTATAAACGCTTTTCATTGCTAGGTGCGTTGATTAACGGCTTAGTGCTCACGGTAGGTTCTGTGTGGATATTATTTGAAGCTATTCCTCGACTCACTG
>Ga0306898_1000517_pt1 | contig 14863 bp, 12 predicted proteins | sample AntRauMFilla1564_FD_190424 | JGI IMG/M metagenome (GOLD analysis project Ga0306898, IMG submission 190424) | Saline lake microbial communities from Rauer Islands, Antarctica - Metagenome Filla 1 #564 (v2) (version 2) | ecosystem: Environmental > Aquatic > Non-marine Saline and Alkaline > Saline ...
TATGGCCTACCACTAACCCTTGGCCACGAAGGTGTCGGTGTTATCGACAAACTCGGTGAGGGTGTCGAAGGTTTAGTTATCGGCGACCCATATGCTATTTACGGCCCATGGGGCTGCGGCCTTTGTCACACTTGCGCAAAAGGTCAAGAGAACTACTGCCCTCATGCAGCAGCACTAGGCATCACCCCTCCGGGTCTTGGTGCCCCGGGGGCCATGGCCGAGTTTGTCATCGTCGACGATAAGCGTCACCTAGTTCCACTGGGAGACCTTGACCCGGTACAAACTGTCTCACTAACCGATGCCGGCCTAACCCCCTATCACGCCATCACCGCCGCTATGCATAAGCTCACCCCCGGCTCAACGGCCGTTGTAATAGGTGTTGGCGGGCTAGGCCATGTTGGTGTTCAGATATTGCGGGCCCTAACCCAGGCCACCATCATCGCAATGGACATAACCGAAGACAAGCTCGCCCTGGCTCGTGAAGTCGGAGCCCACCACACCGTCATCTCATCAGATGGCGCAGTTGAGAAAGTGCGAGAGCTAACAAATGGCCACGGGGCCGAAGCAGTCTTTGATTTTGTCGGAGCAGACCCAACCACCGAGATGGCAAGGCAAATGGTCGCCACCAACGGCTTTATAAACATCGTCGGCATCGGCGGCGGAACACTGAACACTGGCTTTTTCTCAACCCCATTTGGGGCCAATGTCCGAGCCCCCTACTGGGGCTCCCGAAGTGAACTGATGGAAGTGCTAGAACTGGCCAAAGCAGGCTCACTGTCAGTTCATGTTGAGAAATTCAGCATCGAGCAAGCAGTCGATGCCTATCAAAAGCTCCACAAGGGCGAGATCCGCGGCCGAGCAGTCGTGGCCTTTTAGAGGATCAAACAAACTAAATCAAAACTAAATAAACCAAAAGCAATCAAGCAAAGAAACGCCCCAAGGACAATAAGTTCTTGGGGCATCTCTTTTTCTAGTAACTAAAGCTTTTTCAGCGACCGAGCCAGATACCCCGAAAGAATCAAAGCCATCACTGGATACAACATCGCATAGGTCAAAGTAATTTGATCCGAGAGCACCCCGACAATTGTTGGCCCAACAAAATAAGCCCCAATCGAAATTACCCCAATCCTTGCAATGCCAACCGACGGGGCTATCCCCGGTAGGTTGGCAGCGCCCAATATGAAAGCCGGAAACATCGGGCCAATCGCAATACCTGCGAAAAAGAACCCGGTGTTCACCAAGATGATTGCAAGTAGTGGGTAGGGGTCTGATAACCAAATACCCAAGAGCATTAGTACCCCCCAGCTGGCACCCCCGACAACACCTAAGAACCGAACGACCTTATAGGGCCCAAACCTCTCAAGCCAGCTGTCCCCTAAAAACCTAGAGATAATCATCGCCAGAGCAAAAGTGGCAAAGGCCGAAGCGTAATAACCAACCGATACGTTCATTTCGTCACGCAACAGCAAGGCACCCCAGTCGGCCGCCGAACCCTCAGCGATAAAGGTTCCGGTGGCACCAATACCCAATATCCAAAGCGGCAAAGCCGCTTTTCCAAACCAGGCCACCGAGCTAGTGGTGACAGATGACCCATCACCACGGTGCTCATCAAGCTTCGGAGGCAAAAGACTAATAGAGGTAAAGACAAAAGCCACAAACCCTATGCTCGCCACCCAGATCAAGTTGGCAGCCGGAGACATTACAAAGCTAAGGCCAGCACCCAGCAAAGTAGCCACCAGCGTCCCCACGCTCCACATCCCGTGAAAAGAGGTTATGTAGCGCTTGGCTAAGTGCTTCTCAATAGCAACCGCCTGAGCATTGCCCCCAACATCCAATGCCGCATAACCAAACCCCATTACAAAAAGCCCGATGATTAGCACCAGTGGTGAGCTACTCAAACCCATCAGAATCACACCAAAAGGCACAATCACCTGAGCCAAATACATCAAGGGCCGTGAACCATATCGGTGTATTAGACGCCCAGAGAGTTGAGCCCCAAACACTGCCCCAACCGAGCTTGCAATTAACACCAAACCAAACTGGGTATCAGATAACCCATTAGCCATCTTTATCTCAGGAATCCTAGGTATCCAGGCCATAGAAACAACACCCATAACAAAGAACATCAACCAAAGCGCATTGCGCGCCTTGGTTGCTTGAAGTGTGATCACAGGGGAAAGGTTAGTTGGTGACCATGAAGGTTTCGTTCCCGCAATTAATGCTGATCATAAATTACTAAACCGAAACTAAGTCCGGCGCATGCGATAGAAGGCCTCAGTGTCGTTGCATGACATTCGTATTCCAGAAGTAAAAAAATGCGAAATGGCTTGCCCCAAAAATTATGAACAAATGACACACCAGCTCATTGAGTCGTGCCGCCTAATCGGGGAACAACCTAATTGTGGCCGCGTATCAGTCGATTTAGATTTTCAGTTAATTGAGGATGTGATGCCAAGCCTGTATCTTTCAGGTGTTGCCCCGATAGCGCTCAAAGACTCCTAGCTGCGCGGCCGACCCTTAAAGTAGTCCAGCGCCACCGCTAGCACAATTACGGCCCCCTTTACTATGAGCTGAGTGTAAAACGGCACACCCATGAGAATTAAGCCATTGCTAAGTACTCCAATAATTACGGCTCCTACGAGTGTGCCGAAAATTCTCCCCCTGCCGCCAAAGAGGCTTGTGCCGCCAAGGATAACTGCGGCGATAGCATCCAATTCGTAACCCTCGCCACCGGTAACTTGGCCCGAACGGACGCGTGAGGCAAACATTATTCCGGCTATTCCGGCGGTGAGCCCGGAGATTACGTAGACACTTGTAAGCACTCTTTTGACCTTGATGCCGGCTAACCGCGCCGCCTCCTTATTTCCGCCAACCGCGTAGATGTGCCTGCCATACCTGGTTCTTTCCAAGACAAACCACAACAGCAGGTAGATTGTCGCCATCATGAGGACGGTAGTCGGAACGCCGAAGATAGCGCCGCTACCTATGAACTGAAGAGGGGATTCCCCATCAATAGGGACAGGCTTCCCGTCAGTCAAGGAGTAGGCAATTCCTCGCAAATATGTCAACGCCCCTAGGGTTACGATGAAGGCAGGTAACATCAAATAGGAAATTATTAATCCATTTATGAGCCCTGCGAGCGTGGTCAGCAAAATACCGCCTAGAACCGCTAGCACAGGCGGTACTCCCAAATTTAGGAATATGACGCAGCCCACCCCTGACACCGCTATCATCGAGCCTACTGACAGGTCAATACCAGCAGTGAGAATCACCACCGTCATTCCGGCCGCGAGAACTGCATTCACCGAAATAGACTGGGCCACGTTAAATGCGTTACCGAAGCTGAGGAAGAATGGTGCAAAAAGGGACATGTAAATAATCAGTAATGTCAACACGCCTAGAATTCCCCAGCGGTCCCAGAACGTATCGAATCGAAATCCTGATTTGCCCGGAGACTCTTTATCCTGAACTTTCACACTTTTCTCCGAGCTCATGTTCGGCTCCTTTTCTGCGGCTCAGCACCGCTCTCAGAGTTTGGTTTTTCTATACCTGTTGCGCTGAGCATTAGGGCCTCCTCAGTCGCGACAAGACCATTGAACTCCCCCGACAAGAGGCCGTCGCGAACGACAATTATGCGGTCGCTAATTCCTAGAACCTCGGAGATGTCACTTGAAATTATGAGTACAGCCGTCCCCTCAGATGCAAGCTCATTGACGGTGCGGTAGATCTGAGCCTTCGATCCGATGTCAACTCCCCTCGTAGGCTCGTCCATTATGAGGACTCTTGGCTTTATCTCAAGCCAACGAGCAACTAGGACTTTTTGTTGATTCCCGCCGGAAAGTTCGGAGACCAGCTGAGAGTCGGACGACGATTTTATTTTTAGACGATCAGACACCGCGCGAACTGCACTTCTAATTCGACCAAACTGTAGGACGCCGAACCTTTGAAAGCTCCCAAACGAAGGCAGCGCCACATTGTCAATAACATCTCGATTAAGCAATAGCCCTTGGCCCTTCCGGTCTTCGGATAGAAGCCCGATTCCAGCTGCAATCGCACTGGGCGGATCGGTAATAATGACCCGACTCCCGTCAACAGAAACCGACCCAAGTCGGACTTGATCCGCTCCAAAAATGAGTCGCGCGATCTCGCTTCGCCCAGCTCCAACAAGTCCAAATAGGCCAACTACCTCGCCCGATCTAACTTCAAAGCTGACCGGTCCGATTCTCTTTCCGTCTCCCAATCCAGACACCGAGAGCCCACCAGGAACTATTTTTCTTTCGTCGCGAAGAAACAAGCTCTCAATATCTCGGCCAATCATGTCGTTAACAACAATGTGCTGGCTGGTATCTACTCGGTGGGAGGTGGAAACCAGACAACCGTCCCTCAGCACCGTTATTCGGTCGGCAAGCTCCCAGACCTCCTGCATTCTGTGGCTGATGTAAATGAGCCCCATACCGTCCGAACGCATTTTACGAATCAACTCGAAGAGCTGTGAAGATTCAGAAGTGGAAAGTGCGGCAGTAGGTTCATCCAAAATCAAAATACGGGAATCTTGTGCGACGGCTCTGGCTATCTCAACTACTTGCTGCATGCCAATCGAAAGCGACCCCATAGATTGCAGCGGATCAAGATTGCTGTGAACTCTCGCGAGTTTTTCTCGAGCCTCGGTCTCCACTTTGCGCCTATCTAATAGACCTAGCCTCGTTCGAGGCTCATTTCCAAGCGCTAGGTTGTCGGCAATCGACATTTCGGGGACAACATTCAGCTCTTGATGAATAATCGAAATACCGCCCTTGAGCGCATCCGAAGGAGAAAAGAACTTGACTTCCTGACCATTCAGCTTCATTGACCCAGTGTCAGGCAAGTGAATGCCTGCGAGTATTTTCATGAGCGTAGATTTCCCCGCGCCATTTTCACCCATAACCGCATGCACTTCACCCGGTAAGACTTCGAATGCAATCTGGTGGAGCACTCTGGTGCCAGAGAAGGACTTTCCAATTCCTGATAGTTTTAGTAATGGGACTTGGAGATTTTGCGCCATGATTCCTCCCGTGTTAAAAGTAAAAACGGAGTGGGAGAAGGCCCCCACTCCGCTCGTATTACATTAGCCCCACGGGGTATATTCGCTTAGGTTTGCGCGGTTTACGAACTGCGAGTCAAGCAAAATATCCGTTTGAGATAAAGTGCCGCCGCTGAAGAGGGTTTTTCCGGCTATCAAGCCCTCCAGCGCCATCGCACCGGGATCTTGCGTAGCTGTTCCAAAGAACATTGAATCTGCCTTCTGAAGCTCAGCTACAGCTGCCGGGCTGCCGTCAACACCAACGATGACGAGATTCGTGAACCCTGCATCTTCAGCTGCCAAAAGTGCGCCCAACGCCGTTGGGTCGTTTATCCCAAATATCCCGCCAAGGTTGGGGTGTGCGGTCAAAATGTCAGTTCCAATAATTTGACCTCGTCCGATTGAATTGTCGCCATTCTGCTGAGCAACTATTTTGATGTCAGGATATGAACTGAGCGCTGCCAAGCAACCGACTACCCTTTCTTGGACTGCAGAAACTGCTGTTCCGTCAATAATGGCGACTTCGCCTTTTCCACCCATTTGCTCAGCCATAAACTCGCAAGCGGCAGATCCCGCCTGGGTATTATTTACTGCGGCAACTGCCTGCGCTCCTGACGCCCTATCGCCAACGGCGATGACGACCATACCAGCGGCAATCGCACGCTCAACTGCTGGCTGTATTCCAGCAGAATCAACTGCATTCAGCAACAGAATGTCGACTCCCTGAAGGATAAAGGCATCGATTTGTTCATTTTGCGCGTTCAAGTCCTGACGCCCATCCTGCACATTCAAGGCAAAACCTTCGGCCTCAGCCTGGGCAGTGAGAGAGGTTTCCATAGACGCGAAGAACGGATTGCTCAAGTCTGAAACCATAAGAGCGACGGAATCCATCTTGTTTTCGGCTTCGCCGGTCTCACTGTTTGTGTTTTCTGAAGTCGCCCCAGTGGAACAACCTGCTAAGACAAGCGCGATTACCGCTACTCCCGCGCTCAGTAGAATTTTTTGCTTTCGTATCATTGCTTACCACCTATTCGTCATTGAGAACATGGAGGACATAGCACGAAATGTTCTAGTCCTGATAGAAACCATAGGCACTAATATGCATATTGCAGCATCTTGATGTTTGTTGTGACCCAATCGTTACAAGCAGGAATAGTCCGGTTCACTTCTGGCCAGCCTGTGACGTGTCTAGTCGCGGCAATTCCACGCCTAAGCGAACCCAAAGGGCCGCAGCTGTTTTTCCAAGTACTGTTCGAACCGATGGCCGCTGTCTACATGTGGGGGATGATTGCGCGCACTTCAATAGAAGCAATTCCGCTTGAAGCAAGGCGAGCTTGCTCCGCCTGAATCGCAGTGAAATCTATCAGGCCAAGAAGCTTTCCTAGTTCGCCAAACTCCGACCTCCAGACCAGCATCCCAGAAGAAAGTGCGGTGAGCTGTAAATCAGTTGACGGCCACTGAATCGGCCGCACTTCCAACCCTGCTTGCTGAGGCGTAATTGTGGTCACGACCTGATGCCAGACTCCTGCGTCGGCCACGCCGTCAAGTATCGCCCCGGGCACATCCGGGAAAGGGCAGTCCACGTACTCGATGTTTGGCCGTCGAGGGAACTCTCGTCTAGTCAATTGATTGTGATCGAAACTGTCAGGATCTCTGGCCACTCTCAAATTGCTTGATCCTTTCAAATCGAGCCCTGGCCTAGAGAGCACTACGAGAGTTTGCTGCGAATAATAAGTGCTGAAGCCAAGATCTAGGACCTCAAAGGCCGGATCGTTCGGGGCTCCAAAGTCGAACGCGGCCCCTCTGCTTAGAAGTGCGACTCTGGGAATTCCATCGCCCAGGAGCGCCAAGCGCTGGCTCGCCCCTCTAACAAAGTCGAACTCGACCGCGATTCTCTTCTTACTTAGTTGTGCTCGAATCCCTATAGACAGAACTCCGGATTCGATTGCTCCAGGAGGAGTAAGAACGAGTCGAAAAGGCGGCAGAGACGCCGCGTTCCATAGCAAAGCTGGATCTAAAGCCTCGATGACCGTCCCCTTGTGACCCTTAGCTCGAAGGCGGACCGCACCAATATCTACGAGGTGTCTAATAGCTTTCTGCACGGTTCCACTGCCCACTTCTAATCGCTCTTGCACCTGCAGGGATGTGGCAATTTTTCCACCAATCCCAGCGCGCAAGATGTCATTAGCAACCTCTGTGAGGGTGCGCTGGTGAGCATTGAGTGCTAGGAGTCTGACCTCATCGAGTTTTGTAATTGTCAATCACTCCTTTTGCATTCCAATAAAACCTTACGCTTTCAAACAGTATTGGACATTTTCTGAATGTGTGGCATGATGAAGAAATCAGTAACCTGCACATTGCAAATTGTGCTCAAGACTAAGGATGTAATTGTGCTTTTCCCTCAAGTTTTAGGGCGAGATGCCACTGCCGCTCTAGCTGCTCGCCTTATTCAGGTTTTGGGAGAGGCCCGAGTTCTCACCGATAGTGACACTCTCGATGCTTACAGTCATGATGCCTGGCCGGTGACAGTTTTGCAACAGCAACAAAACCTGCACCCCAACCGGCCAGAAATAGTGGTGCGCGTAGACGAACCGGCCCAGGTTGGGGAAGTACTTGCTCTCGCCCGTGAAGCAAGATCGGCGGTTACCACGCGAGGACTAGGTTCGTCAGTAACAGGCCAGGCTCTTCCGGTTGTTGGTGGAATCGTTCTGGATATGTCATCCATCTCTGGCGAACCAGAGCTGGATGAGAAGAACCTAACCGTCTCAGCTCCCTCTGGAACTAGGGGATCCGATCTTGAAGCGTGGCTCCAGGAGCGCGGTTTTACTTCTAATTTTTTTCCTCAGTCACTGATGCGATCTACCATTGGAGGCTGGATAGCGACCCGCGCTACCGGGCAGCTTAGTTCTCGGTACGGCGGGATCGAAGATTCAGTGGTTCGCTACACAGTAATTCTTTCAGATGGCAGCCAGATGTCAGTTGGTCAAAAACCTCGCGCCGCTGTGGGCCCTGATCTCAAGGAGCTATTTCTCGGCTCAGAGGGCATGTTTGGAATCATTTTGGACGTGACGATGAAAATTTATCGCCTGTCCCCCGAACGAATCAGTGAAGCATGGCTTTTGCCAAGCGTAGAGGCGGGACTTAATGCTCTAAGAGAAATTTACCAAGCTGGCATACGTCCATCCCTGATGCGGTTTTATGACTCCACTGAATCTCGGTTTGCACTTCAAGACGACACCGCCTCCGAGTGTGCGATGTTCTTGACTCACGAGGGAATTCAAGCTATTGCCCATGCTGAACATGAGGAATCTAGAAGAATTGTGGAGGGACTTGGTGGCCGCTCTATCGGTTCAGATCCGGTAAACCGCTGGTACGAGAGACGGTTCGATTTCTCCACCGTTGAGCAGCTAATCGCTGAGGACGGGGGATATGCCGAGACTATTGAGGTCGCACACTTGTGGACGGGAATCGAGGAGCTCTACACTCGTCTAACAGAGGCATTAGCGCCCCTGTCGGACGAGGTTCTGGGTCACTTTTCACACGTTTACCCGCAAGGTGTGTCGCTCTACGTGATACTTCTGGGCCGAGCCGAAAGCAACAAAATAGCTTCCGAGCGCTTAGCTGAAATATGGCGTACAGCTATGAAGATTACGACGGAACTTGGGGGTGAGCTAAGCCACCACCACGGGGCCGGACTGGCACGCCAGGAGTTTATTCCCCAAAACCTAGGGGAACAGCACCAGCTAATCAGGAGACTCAAGGAGACTCTTGATCCTGTGGGAATTCTGAATCCTGGACATCTAGGCCTATAAGCGGATTGGGACTAAAGAGGCAAAGGCATGGAGGCTAAGAAAAAAGTGACGAAAGGAACGTTGTGGATTCACGAACTGGAAAAATAATTCGCCTAGGACGCATTTTTGATTCTCAATCGGGCAGGGCAATAATAGTGGCCGCTTCTCATGGGGTCTTGACGGGTGCGCCAAAGGGGCTCAGGTCGGTGGCGGATATGAATCAAGTTTTCTCGCAGCTGCAAGGAGCAAACGGGATAATGATTGCTCCCGGATCCGTTCAACTAGTCGAAACCTGCTTTGTAGGACGCGAGAAGCCCAGTCTGGTGGTCCACGTGGACTGGAAATCTCACGGACGCAAGATATTTCGACCCGGAGAGAATGGCACTTCAGAGGGTTCAGTTACCTCAATTGCGAGCGTAGAGCAAGTAGCTGCTTCAGGCGCAGATGCGATCATGAGTTATCTTTATGTCGGCCACAAGGACAATCAACTTGAACGGCAGGAAATCGAGCGCAATGCCAGGCTCGCAGAGGATTGTTCTCGCCTTGGAATGGTTCTCATAATTGAACCGCGTGCAGTGATGGACCACTCCGACAGCACTCAGGTTGCTAACCCAGACCTACTTGCATGGTACTGCCGCATGTCCGCAGAAATCGGGGCGGACGTTGTCAAATGTATTTGGCCGGGAAGCGTCGAGGATTACGAAACTATTGTGTCGCAAACTACGGTGCCGGTTGTTCTTGCCGGTGGACCCGCCGGGGATGAGAAAATTGGCGAGACAATGCGAATCGCAGAGAGCACCGTTTTAGCAGGTGGTGCCGGGATAATGTTTGGGAGACGGATCTACTCCTCCAAGAACCCAGCCGCCGTTCTCGCAGGGCTTCGCGCAATCATCCACGATGGAGCTTCTGCTCAAGAGGGAGTTGACCTATTCGACGTTCTTTCATCAAGGGCGAATACGAATGCCGAAGCCGGTTCTGATACTGAGCACAAATGATCATATCGCAGGCCAGCGTGGGTATCGGAATTGACTTAGGCACTCAGGGAGCAAGGGTCTTGGCAGTAGACGGCGTAGGGAATGTCATTAGCCGAGCTCAGGAAAGCTGGCCACTACAGCTCAATGACTCCGATTTCCGAGAGCAAGATCCCAGCACCTGGTGGCTGGCCATTACTCGGTGCGTGCGTCAGATTGCACGAGAACTCCCGATGGGGGGCAATGTAACCGTCACAGTAGCTGCTACTTCCGGAACTTTGGTGCTGGCGGACCGCAACCTAAAACCTGTTAGACCGGCCATTATGTGGAACGATAAGCGAGCTCGATTGGAGAGTGATGAACTCAACTCAAGACGCAGCGCTGGCATAAAACTAGGGACCTCTTGGTTTCGCCCCACCTTCACGCTCCCAAAAGCTCTTTGGGTCATGAAGAATGAGCCCGAAAAGTATTTGCAAGCGCGATTTATTTTAAGTGCTGGGGACTGGGTACTCGGTCGGCTTCGAGCGGGCAATCCGATCACTGACTACACGAACGCGCTGAAGTCGGGTGCTGACTTGGACACACTCGCTTGGCCAGATGGCCTCTCCGAGATCGGTGTAGACCCAACTCACTTGCCTGAGATAGTGGCACCGGGTACGCCAATAGGGCAAATTTTGTCCTCAGTGGCGGAGGACTGGGGACTGCCGCTGGATACTCAGGTTTTCGCAGGAATGACAGATGCCAGTGCCGCGCAGGTTGCATCTGGCGCAGTCGAGATGGGTAGTTGGGTTTCCACAATCGGGACCGGGCTCAGCATCAAGGGCACGTCGGAACAAAAGATTGAGGATTCGAAAAGTCAGGTTTACAGTCACAAGCATTGGAATCGCGGCTGGATTCCTTCGGCGACTTCGCACTGCGGTGCGGATGCCATCGGAGTGAGGTTCGCTGGTCAGGAAATGGGAAAGCTAACCAAAGATGCAAGGGAGCTAAAAACAAGCAACATGCTAGTGCTCCCGTTGGCCACAGTTGGCGAATTTTTTCCATTTCACGCACCAGCTGCCCGAGGTTTTGAACTGGGCACGAGCACTGGCCCTGGGGATCTTTTCCGTGGCTACCTCGAGGGAGTCGCCTTCATAGAGCGCTTAGCGTTGGAAAAATTGGATAACCTTGGCGCCTCCGTCACAGGACCACAGGTCACAATGGGAGGAGGTGCCCATAATTCCCTTTGGATGGAATTGCGCGCCTCAGTCTTAGGTCGATCCGTTCTCAAGGCTAAAGAAACGAGTTCGGCTTTTGGGGCAGCACTCATCGCCCTAGCTGGGGGGCCCGAAGAAATTTCCAGAGTGGCGCGCCTTTTGGTTTCATATGATTACGAAGTGGCTCCTCAAAAAGAAGAATCTGAAATGTATCAGGATCGTTTCGAGCAGTTCCTTGATGAGTTGAGATCCCGCGGTTATCTCTCCGAGGAAATTGCATGACGAATCACGTGGTGATAGGAATCGACGTTGGAGGGTCCTCAACCAAGTCAGTTGTTTATTCTCTCGAGGGGTCAATTTTGGGTGTCGGGTACAGCCGATACAAACCTTCTCAACCGGCTCCAGGCATAGCTGAGTACAGCCCTGATGTAATTACGCTCGCTGTGGAGGACTCACTTCGAGATGCTGTCGCAGCGGCGGGAATTAACCCTCTGCGGGTCTTGGCTATCACGACGGACGCAATGGTTTCCGGAACGGTAGGGGTTGATGACGACGGTCGGCCGACCACTGCTTATACCACCACACTTGACACAAGGTTTGGGCCGGACCTGGACGCAATGGTGTCTAGCCATGGAGCTGAGGTCCGCGAGCTTGTGGGAAGCGGCTCGCCAGTTATCGCGGCCAAAATTGCGTGGTATCGGCGCACTAATCCGGAACAGTTTTCTCGTACAAGTGTTTTCTTGGGTGCTGGTGGCTTTATTGGTGGTCATTTGGCCGGCCTGGGTGCAGCCGAATCCTTTATTGATTCAACAGTTCTCTGGGCCGTTGGGTTGAGTGACACACGAGCGCGAAAGTGGAGCAATTACCTAACGAGCGCGCTCAACGTTCCTGCAAATTTGCTTCCAAAAATTGTTGACTCGACCACCGTGGTCGGAACTTTGACTGCCGACATTGCTCTTCGCACTGGATTGATCCCTGGAATTCCGATAATTGCAGGCTGCGGAGATCAGATGGCTGGGTTCCTTGGTGCCAATGTCATTGGGGAAAACATGATCGGCGATAGCGCTGGTACCTACGAGGTTGTGGGGCACGGTGTCTCAGAGTTTCTGGCTGACCCCATGGGCCTCTTCGATATTGTTCCTTCCGCCATCGGGGACGGTTACGTTCAGCAAAGTGTGGTTGCAATCGGCGGAGGTTTCACACGTGAGTGGTTTGAGACCAAGATTGCTTCTAAAAGTGGGAGTGAGGATGACTCAGAGTTAGATCTACTTGCTGAAGATGTTGCCCTGGGAAGCGATGGTCTTATCTTTGTGCCCCACCTTGGAGGTCAATCCAGTCCAAGCCGGCCCTTGATGCGTGGAGCGTGGCTGGGTTTGCAATGGCACCATCACCAGGGTCACCTGCGGCGTTCGATACTAGAGGCCATAGCATTCGAGGTCGGGGCGGCCGTAGAGGCCATGCTTCCGAATAGCGATTCTTCGAAAAGATTAGTGGGTTATGGGGGTGGGGCTCAAAGCGCCTTGTCTTGCCAAATCAAAGCTGACGTAACGGGCCTGACTTACTCGAGCCTCGGCGATATCGCTCCGGCAAGCTTAGCCAGTGCATTGATCGGCGCCGTTGCAGTCGGGGCCCTTGATGAAATTTCCTCAGTCATAAATGAGAAGACTCGGATAGTGAAGAGCTTTAAACCCGATCGGGCCAAAACCTCGGAGTACTCAAGCTTCCGAGAAAACTACTCTCAGGCCATTGAACTGGTAGGGCAACTAAAGAATACCCGCGGATAAAACTGGCATCGTGAAGACAATGAGCGCTACTACTAACCAAGGAGAATAAATGGGAGTGACAAACTTGAGCGAAATCCTAAAATCCGCTCTTGCCGGAGGCTACGGCGTTCCAGCAATAAATATTTTCAACGATTTGACCCTCGAAGGAGTTCTCAAATCGGCTGCTGCAAATCAGTCACCGGTAATTGTGCAAACCTCAGTTAAGACAGTTCGCATGATGGGAAGTGACGTCATAGCCTCCATGTGGGAAGCCATGACACGAAACATCGATATCCCTGTGGCGCTGCACCTAGATCACTGCCCTGATCGCGCGGTCATAAGCGAGTGTCTAGAGCGCGGCTGGAATAGCGTACTTTTCGACGCATCCGCTTTACCTGTGGAAGAAAATCTAAGACAAACAATCGAAGTTGTCCAAGAAGCGAGGCGCTACGGGGCCCATGTCGAGGGTGAAATCGAGTCAATCACTGGAGTCGAAGACGGCATAGGATCCGACACTGAGTCAAAACGGCAAACCCTAGAAGTTGCCATCGATTTCATTGAGCGAACTGGAGTCGACGTATTTGCACCGGCAATTGGAAACGCACACGGAAGATATGCCGCCTCACCCGTCCTGGATGTGGGTCGGGTTCAGGAACTATTCAAAGCCACAGGCCTTCCAATGGCTCTGCACGGAGGAAGTGGCTTGACAGCAGGCCAGTTTGCAGAGCTTATCGGTAGCGGATGCGCCAAAGTCAACATCTCCACAGCCCTAAAAGAGGTATACATGAGAGCGAACCTTGATTACCTCAAATCGGCTGAGAAGTCCGATAAGTGGGACCCGCCATCACTTTTCTCTCACACTTTGTCCGCGGTAGAAAAAATGACATCAGAACACATAATGCTGTTCGGAAGCAATGGAAAAGGTCTATGAACCCGCAGGCTTTGGTCTTCGATTGCGACGGAGTACTAGCTGACACTGAGCGTGATGGGCACCTGCCCGCGTTCAATTCGACATTCCAGCACTTTGGCATCCCGGTCAAATGGAGTGTCCAGGAATACGGCGAACTCCTAAAGATTGGTGGTGGCAAAGAAAGAATGTACACACTTTTTGATGGCCCCCTGAAGGACACAGAGTTTAATCTCCCAGAAGATCAAAGGTGGCTTGCTTTGAAAGAGTGGCACGAATACAAAACGAATTCTTATATCAACCTGATTCAGTCCGATGCGGTCCCCGGTCGTCCTGGTATCCAGCGGCTTGTGGAGGAAGCTCACGAAGCGGGATGGCTTCTTGCGGTCGCATCAACTTCAGCGCATGCCTCAGTGCGAGCTGTCTTAGAGCATGCCGTAGGCGGAGAACTCGCATCGAAATTCAAGATTTTCGCCGGTGACGACGTTCAGAAGAAAAAACCCGCTCCGGACATCTATAACTTCGCTGTGTCTCAGCTGGGGGCAACCCCCAATCAAACAATGGTTATCGAGGACAGCGGGATTGGTTGCAAGGCGGCGCTATCCGCGGGACTTCAAGTAATAGTCACCGTTAGCGCCTACACGGGGTCCGATGACTTCACAGGTGCTTCGCTTGTCACTTCAAGCCTGGATGATGGAGCGGTCTCGATTTCTACAATTGAACAACTCTTAAAAAACAGAAGTTGAAGATAGGCATTTGGGCACTCACCTCAATCAGGCACAGGACCGAAACGTTTTGATCTGAATCAGAGGATTCGGGTCTGGCTCAATACCCAGAACAATGAACTTTAACCAAAGCGCATTGTGCGCTTTGGTTGCCCGGATTGTGATCACAGACAAGAGATTAGCTGTTGACAATGCCGAAGTTGACCCCGATACCCAAAGCCTGAGCATAAGCAAGTATCGAATCAACAGTCGGCGTGTAAGTCGCCTTCTCAAACTGAGCAACTGCGGGTTGTGAAATCCCAAGCCTCTCCCCTAAGGCTCGCTGAGTTAGTCCCAGAGAGAGTCGCTCTTGCACTAACGCTCGATGAAAATCCAGCCAAGAACCATAATTCTCATAAGCCAGCTGAGCCTCCGGGGATGATAGCTTTTTCATAAGCAATACCTTATCGAG
>Ga0306898_1000522_pt1 | contig 14788 bp, 14 predicted proteins | sample AntRauMFilla1564_FD_190424 | JGI IMG/M metagenome (GOLD analysis project Ga0306898, IMG submission 190424) | Saline lake microbial communities from Rauer Islands, Antarctica - Metagenome Filla 1 #564 (v2) (version 2) | ecosystem: Environmental > Aquatic > Non-marine Saline and Alkaline > Saline ...
AAAAAAAAGGGAGAATTGGGGCTATTACCCCAGCCCACAAATGACCACAAACACTGTCACGTCACGGTGCATGTGCACTTAACGGATGCAACCGCATGGGTGCGGTCACGGTCATTGAGCTCGCGCGCGAGCTACGGCCAAACAATGACGTGACCATGGTTGATAATTATTCATGATTTCGCGAACTTTGTTCAGATTTCATGACTCTGTCGACGTGCACGTGCAGCAGCAGCATTCTTCGCATGCAAGTTTGCCAAGGCAGTCTTTTGCTTTTCACTCAGCGCTTTTTTTACTGTATGTAGACTTGTGCCAGCTGCAGCAAGTTCTTCAGGAGTATCAAAAACTTTATCAGTTTGCGAATATTTTGACAACATGTTTTTAGCATCACAATTCTTTTTACACTTTTCACACTTCATTTATACATGTATTGATTTTTCATTTAAATGATAATTAATTAGTGTATAAAGATGAAAAGAATTCAAGAGGTATTGAATGCATTTGAAGACATAATCATAGTTCCTTACGATGAGCAAGCGCGAGCTGAGTTTGAACGAAACCGCCTACGTGCAAATGAAAATTTCTTCACTGATTATGTAAAGCCGACTGAACAAGAGCTGATTGAAATCAAAAAGAATTTTGATATGGTAAATGATGAATTATACGGTGTTGATATGGCTATTAAAGATTTAAAGATTTAAAGATATAAAGATTATTGAAAATAAAGATTTATAGATGAAGATTATTGAAAATAAAGAGCTTGTTATCAAGCCGTTGGATAAAACTATCGTACAATCCAAGGACGACCCGCTGCCGGATACCACCAGTAGCTTTGTTTGGCTTATATCCGCAGCCAAGGGCATGGGCAAGTCAACTGCACTCGTCAACTATCTTACGAAGAAGAAGTTTATGTTGAAAAAGTTCCACAATGTCTATATTGCCAGTGCAACCGCTCGTAACGACGAAAAATGGAATCGCATCAACCTTGATGAAATCGCTGGTTTTATGTCTGGTACATGGGACGAAGACACAATTCAAGGTTGGGCCGAAGAAGCCCGTGAAAACGCCCACAATGACCAATTGAGTTGTTTAATCGTCGATGACTACGCGAGCATGCTCAAGAGTTCACCAGCACTCCAACATTGGTTACTCAATTCACGACATGCCAAAACGAGTATGTTTATCACAAGCCAAAAAATGACACTGTTCCCACCGATATACAGAGAGAACGCAGATTGCTTCCAAATGTTCAAGCCGAACACCAAACTGGAGTTGGATTTTATCGCCGACAACATTTTGGGGCCTCTCACTGACAAGAAAAACGTCGAACAATTAATTTCAGTAGCTTGGAAAAACGATAGAAGCTTTATCTTTGTAAATCGGCGACACCGTCCAGGAAGGCAGTTATACGTGAATTTTGACAGAGTTGAATTTCAATAAATTTAAAAATAATATATATGAAAACAAGAGCCATAATTTCAATTTTTTCCATCATCATTACATAAACGAATATTATTTTTAACAATCATATATTATTTATCAAAGATGCCAAATCAAGACCGCAGACACTATATACACCTCGATTCCGCACTTAGGACTTCAGGCACGCATTCACATCCACGGTGGAAGCTCAAGCGAGAGATTACAGTCAACGACATAATTGAGACCACAAATAATCGACTGCGTCTAAGAATGGTTCAATTCAGTCTACCATACGGCTTTTATAACATGAACGAGCGAAATAACAAATTAAAAATTCATTTTGTTGATTCAGGTTTTGATGCTGTATACGTATTACCAACTGGGAATTACAACGTATTTCAATTAATGACAGAAATCACCAAAGATGCGCCGGCATTCACGCTAACATACGACCGAATTAAAAACAAAATCACTTTTAGGTCGGAGTTAAATTTTGAACTTAATTTCGATAATGAATGTTTCAATCAACAGCTCGGATTCAGCATCGGAAATCATACGTCGATGTTTAACCCAATCAATAATCTCTACGAGGTCACAAGTGACCAAGTGGTAAACAGCAATCCAATAAATGCAGTCTATGTGCGAAGTTTAAATCTTGTACAGACAAACTCACAAGAGAATCAACGAGAATACTCTAATATAATAGCACGAATACCAGTGGATGTAAACCCATCAGGCATAATTTCATTCGAACCAACTGTTTTATACGAAGTCCATTTGGATGTAAATATTATTAGCGAAATTGACATTCAGCTCACTACAAAGAATGTTGATGAAGAAATCGACTTAAACGGACTTGATTTTCAAATTAGCCTTGAAATTGACATAGTTCTCGGTGATGAAAATAAACCACTTGGAATCACCACCGGCACCGGCACCGACAATGAAAACGACACTGACGATAAGAAAAAGAAAAAATTAATTAAACAACAAGAGAAAAATGTTGCTAAGCGTCTATAAGCTCAAACAATATCAATTTAAACATTTACATAGTGCTGGATATACTATGGGTCGTGGTTACACATTTAAACAGAAACTAAGCAATCTGGGACGTAAAGTTGGTTCAATTGGGAAAAAAGTTCTTCACGGAGCGCGTAAAGGCATAGATGTGGTCAAAAACGTCGGTAACGCTATCTTACCAGCGCTTGCAGCCGCTACACTCGTAATTCCGGGCGTGGGGGAAATTGCGGCCCCGATTATCGCAGGTGGCCAGGCGGGATTGAATTTGCTTTCTAAGGGTCTGGACCTCGGTGACGATATTGTAAATAACAATGTGGCGCTCGACCAAGCAGTCCAACGTGGTTCCACACTAATCGGTGACGGTATAGACACGTTTAATCAGGTCAAAGACTCCAAAGACCAGCTCATGGGTGGCGTAAGAAATACAAAAGATCAGCTCAAACAAATTGCAAAAAATCCAGGAATGATGATTCAACGATAAGACTTTCAATTTCAATTTAAATACGTAATTTTATCTGTATATAATGACGTCCCAACTATCTAGTGCAAAATCAGTAAGTAATGTGCTTCCGCCCGGTGTTGCAACGCCGTATAAACTCTCGTTTTTGAACAAACCCGTTCCGCGCACGGGCAGACTTGTTTCTGTTTTTGCGTCTGCAACCAGTGGCGATAATGTACCTCCTGGCGGCAACATTCGCTTTTCAATTCCAGGGAAAAATTTTCTTGATATGCAAAACGGATTCATCAAATTCAGATACCGCGCAAAGTCATCTGTACTGAATGGTGGTAATATTGGTCCATTTCCCTTTAGCAGCTACTTAATTAACCGATGGTCAACTTCTATAGGAGGACGTCAAATGGACCTAATTCAGCAATATGGGGACTTTTACCAAGTCATGATGAACAACAATTGTCCTAATGATTATGCCTCCAAAGATGGAAATGTTCTAGAAGCATTCGATCGTGAAGATATTGGCAACGCCACCGCTAACAATTGGTCTGATTATGTAGAGATGGTTTGGACGCTACCATCAATACTATCTGGCGACAAGTGCCTACCATTGCTCACCGTAGATGGAACTATTGAGATAAGCATTGACCTTATCGATGCAAATAAGCTAAAATCTACAGATGCTTTTACTTTTGAAGTTAGTCAAGCGCGATTGTACTACGACATTTTAAGAACCGATGATACTTTCAACATCGACTGGCGTACACAAGCAATGACGAATATGATTAAGCACCCATATGTGAGTATTATGGGCGCCAATTTCAGTCTGGCAGCGAACCAGAACACATTTTCACAGAATATCGGATTCAGCGCGAAATCAGTTTTAGGTGTCCTTATGGCTATTAAACAAAATGACGAACTTGACACTCGGGATTACAAGAACTACGGTTTCCAAAGCGCAACATATCGTGTTGATTCGCTAACCACACCAACGTATACAATTGACGGTAACATTTCTGCGTTCGCAGAGTTACAGAAAATGTACAGCAATTTGTTCGATGTTGACGCGACAAGTTTAATTGATTACCTGAGATATTCTGGAGGAAGTTCTACTATCCAATCAAAGTTTTCGTTAGGGCTAAATTTGAACAGATTCCAGGATTCTAGCATGATTTCGACGGGTACGCCTGTCACCCGTGGAATTGAAATCGAGGCCAAATTCAGCTCAGTTCCGACCGCTGGTGCACAAGTTTATGTTTGGGTTGTATACGAGCAAGAACTGGAAATAGACCCCATGGGCAATGTCAGCGTCAACAAGTAATTTTCAATTAATTTCAATAAGTATTGTCATGTATTTTCAACCATTTAAAGTATAATTTTCTTTTTTGTATATAAGTGATGACAAACTTCAATACACGTACACTCACGGGAAATATCGGTCAGTCCAGCTTTATCACGGACGATGATGAGATTGAATTTATTGTCCAAGGTGTAAATGTGATGAATCTGCGCCCGGATGCCGTCGATATTCCAATACTGACAAATGATGGTATTATACGCAGCGATGATGGTATCCTATCAACCGACACCACTATTGGACCGATTATTGATGGTCTTGATGCACGAATTACAACAAACACAAACGATATAAGTACAAACACAAATGACATCACGACATTGCAAACATCAGTTGATACAAACACAACCGATATAGATGAATTACAGACAACGGTGATTGCAAACACAAACGATATAAATACAAACACAAATGACATCACGGTATTGCAAGCATCTGTGAATACAAACACAACCGATATAGATGATTTACAGACAACGGTTATTGCAAATAAACTTGAAATTGACGACCACGAAATACGTATAGAGGCACTTGAGGATGAGCCTGCATTCAATATTGAGCCGATTACATTGGATAAAAATAATAATCGCGTGGGAATTAATATAGCTCCTAGCACGAGTTTACATGTTAACGGCACCGCACGAGTCAGTGGCAACATGGATGTTTTGAGCAATTTTGCGATTGGAATCGCTGCTACATCAGGCCCCGTGCTTTTAAATGTAAATGGCTTATCATCGTTTCGAGGGGCATCATTTTTCGGTGGTGTGTCTATCGATGGCGGTAATGTTTCTGTAGCCGATGACATTATTGTTAGTGGTGCTGTACGCACTTCAGACGTGTTTACGACCAATATAAATCCTCCTGAAATTTTAACAATCGATGGAAATGTCAATGCGGGGACCAACTGTTATCTCGGCGATTATATCAATGGAAATTTTGCATGCTTTCGAAATCGAGCACCTGCATTGACACCGTTACGGGATTTCTGTTTAATGCAAGATTCGACGGGTCGCACACTCTTAAATGCCAGCGCTGGTGAAGTAATGCAATTTCGACATGATAATTCTGTCAATCGAATGACAATAGCACCAAATGGTAATATTGGCATTAACACGGACACACCAAGTGAGCGGTTGCATGTGAATGGAAATGTCAATGTGTCTGGTCAAATATTTGGTGCGAACGACTTGATGCGTTTGCCTGATACTGCTACTGGTGTTATAAACAGAACTCAAATATTTGCAAACACAAATGTAGACCGTTTTATTCGCTTTCGCAGCGGAGGCAACAATCCCAGTGGTATGTCGGGTGTTCAGCTCAGCCATTTCGACAATATAAATTTTTATATGTTTGCGAATAACCAGGGGTTAGGAATATTTCAAAATTCAACCAATTCATCGACCAGGGGCGCATATGGCGATAGATTGATTACATTGAATCCATCTGGAAATCTCGGTATTAATGTATCTTCGCCAACACAGCGACTACACGTGGATGGAAATGCGCTCATCACTGGAAGTGTCAGTGCCAACGATGGATTTAAGAATCAGTTCGATAATCGCGAATTATCCCCGAGTGATATAAATGGAAATGAATTCAGATTTGGTTTTGGCTCGTACAATAACAACGGTAATGCTCCATATGCCGATGTACTTCATTTAAATAGCTGGGATAATAGCAGTGGTGGCAATACAAACGCATTAATGCTTAATAAGAACGGTTTTGGGATAAGACAGTGGCAGCGCTCATTTGGCAGCACTGAAGAATACTATTTACCAGCAGGAAATAATCGGGATGTGTCCATGTGTACCTATGATAGACCAATGTCAAGAATAATTGCCCACTCGTTAACACTCAATAATAATTCAAATGTTCAGGATTACAACTTTCCACATGGAATTGGATCGCTTTGGAACAATGTGCTTACAATGGATGGTGTTTACAAATTGCCATCGGCTCAGACAATATGGTTGAAAATGCCTACTGCTGTTGGATTTTCAGAAGCTTTTCCAATAATTATTCCATATATAGTGGGCATTAATGCTACAAATCTTGTTTTAAGGATTCGAAACGCTGGAGTTAGTATGGCTACAATAGAATTTCGTATAGTACTTCATTATCAGGAGTAAAAAAAAAACACAATCAGATTTTAAATTATAAATTAAAAAATCAACATTTATAGTATATAAAATGGCAAAAAAATCAAGTGCTGGGAGGCACGCACGAAACGCTTTGTTTCAAATGTTTGGTGGAGTTCATGACTTCAGAACTGAGCAAGATAAGCGTGAGAATCAAGCCGAATTACAACGTCAGCGTCAACAGCGTATGCAAACAATCAAGAATCGAAATAATTCCACAATCGCAGCAGCAGAAAAAATTCAAAGACAGCGTGCTTCTGCCAAACAAGCGCAAATGAATGCAATGAAACCAAAATAATTTGAATTCAATTTAAAGTTAAACAAATATATAAACGAATACACATAATGTCTGATTTGAATGTTTATTTTCGAACTGTAACAATTACTACAAACCAGGGGAAAATAGATTTGGAATTAAATCAAGCTGGTTTATATAAAGTCGAATTATATAGTTTCGTATGGCGTACTCGAAGTTATGCACCTGGAAAAGAGCCGTTACCGACGCTTCAAATTTTACAATTACCATGTCAACCAGATGACATTATTTTACCAATTAGAAATTTTTATCAAGATATCAGATATGAATATTCACGACACCTCTATTTGCAAGGTATCCTTGATTATAATATTTTAACCCCAGACAACAACTTTAATTTGATAGAATACTTGTTTCAAAATGAAACACACAATTTTGGCTCAGGCGTTGAAAATGTCCAACAAACACTGATACTCGTATTCAAGCTCACAAAGATCGATTAAATGATACTCACGATAATTTTAAATTTTTTCTTTTAAAGTTTAAATTACAATAAGTATACTTATGACAAAGATATCAATACAGGCGGACAAAAAATCTAAAGAACTTGTTCTCAAGGACAAAAAACAAATCATCGTGGACAAAAAGAAGCTTGCCGCGGACAAAAAGAAGCTTGCCGCGGACAAGAAAAAGATTGCAGCGGAAGCACGTGAGGCCAAAAAGAAAGCAGCATCTGAATTACGTGAGAAAAAGAAGAAAGCAACTGAAGCCAAAAAGAAAGAACGTGCGCAAGCTCGCGCACAAGCTGAAGCCAAAAAGCAAGCAGTAGGCAAAGATGGTATGGGCGTTGGCAAAGCTAGCTTAGCTGGCGGTGCTGGTGGTATTCTCGGTGGCGGAGGCGGAGCCGTTATCATAAATAATGTACCTAAACAAGCTCCGCGTGCTCGTGCGACTAAAACAGCAACTAAGCAAGCAATAAATCCCATACTTGCATCTGTAGCAGCACGCGCCCCAAACGTCAACGTTATAAATACTTTACCAACTATGCAACAGCAGCCAACACAAGCATTTATACCGCCAACAACAGCACCCACGACAGCACCTGCAGCGCCCATGCCAACAAGTACGGGTGGCCTCATGAGTACAAATGAATCTGTATTGGAATCAGAACCTTTGCCAGAACCCATGACAACGGAGTCAATGCCAACCATACAGCCAATGGCAATACGTGCACCACCTGAGCGTCTATTGATTGGAAATGAGTTGGATTTACCCACACCTGGCGATAGCGGTCGTACTGTAAGCGATTCGAGTATGTTCAATTTTGAAACACCAACGGGCTCAAGTTTGGATGAAATCCAAATACCAGCATCGTTCACAGACCGTCAGATGATTGAAATTGCAGATGCTCAATCACAAACCGACAACATGAATGCGGACATGGGCATGCAAACCGATACCATGCAATCCGACATCATGAATGCAGACATGGAAACGCAAACAACACCAATTGCAACGCCTATTGAATTATTGATTGGTGAACCGCAACGCACAAGCACAGGTACACAAACAGAAATGGACGTACCGCAAAAATTACTTGGAAATCCACCACGTACGCAAACATCAAGTCGTATTATTGGACCAACCGACCTCGACATTTTACGTGTAGAAGCAACGCAAGCGCGCGAACGTATGAGAATCGCTGAAATCATACGTGAAGCTGAACTTAGAGAAAATAAGAAAAGATTGGAAGAGTTAAAAGAAGCAGACAGATTAAAAACAACTGAAGAACACAAGAAAGAATTAAAAGACTTACTCAAGGATGTAGAAAGGTCAAATTTACTAAAAAATACACTTGTTCCAGACATCGATGAAGGTGTCGAAAAAGACAGTGACGAAGCAAGCAGTAGTCGTACAGTTAAAAGCTCTGAGCCAGCATTAGAACCCGTAGAGCAAACCGTGCAAGCACAAGCAGAACCCGTAGAGCAAATTTCGGTTCCCGACTCAACAAAATTAAACTTGAAAACAAGCTCAGAAGGAAAAAAATTCGCTGAAAAACATGGATTGGCAGTAGGTCAAGAAGTGTTTCTACTTGCTACACTTGACGTAAATTCTAATGATGGATTTAGGTTTGATATATTTGATTCCAGTGGTAGAAAATTAAAGAAAACAACACTTAATGAAATGAGGAATATTTTCAAAATACCAGAAGCAAGTAAACAAATGGAAAGACATGGAAAAATTATAAAAAATATGGAGATTCGTGATAAGTATGTCGGTTAATCGACTATAGCTTTTGGATAACCTTTTTCAGTTCTTATGATGTTGATTGCAAGCATATCTAATTCGTACTTGTCAATCGATGATTGTTTTACGACCACATAATTATTGTTGAGCAGTTTTCGAGTGATATTATTTTTTGATTTTTGATATGCGTGCTCGATATAGTATTTCCGGTTGTAGTTGCTTTGATATTCCCGCTCATGTGACGGATAAAGATTTTCATATTCTTCATAATCTTCTTGAATCTTAGCCATTGATGAATACATTTGTATATATATAGGTATACATTATTTATTTAATTAAAAATTATTTAAAGTGATATTTGTATATTAGTTTTAAGTACTGGAGCACTGATGCCGTTGAGGATGTATCGTTGTCCTTGGGTGCCAGTTATTGTGTATAATTCATCGCTAAAGATTTGCTTGGTGCCTTTGGTGAACTTGTTCCTGGGAATCCTTACGCGTACCTTGTCGCCGACGACTATCGTGCGTGCACGTGAGTTTGCTTTCTGCACGCGTGCTGCTTCCTCTTGAGACTTTAGGATTCGTATATTTTTTAACAATTTTGGGTCATCATGGATATCGTTTGGAGTGAATTCACCACCGGCAAGTCCACCATGTGGAGTGTTGTTGTAATTGGTGACAAACTTGTTTATCAGATACACAAAAGAGTCAGAGTTGCGGTATGCCATGAATTTTTCGATACGTTCGCGCATGGTTCTGATAAATCGATTGATAATTGCAAGACTGTTGTGAGTATCATTCTGCAGCTTGAAGAAATCAATATTGTTGTCGGTGAGTAGTTTTTGAACGCGTTTGTTGGTAAATTCAGAGCCACCGTCAGAGTAGATAATACGGATAGGTCGTTCGTCTTTAATGAACTTGATTAGTTGGTTGTATACACTTGCGGCTGTCTTGGTCTTCATGGGATAAATGAATGCCTTCCTTGACGTGATTTCAATGAGAACCAGAAACACCTTAAGCCCTCGGTTTGCATACTTTTCTTGGTCGAAAAACATCAAGTCCATCTGGTACGCATACGGTTGAGCATCGATGACTCTAAATGTTGGTTTTCGTTGTCGTCTAAAGACCTGCCGTACCGGTTGCTTATCGATGAATTCTTTGATAACTTTGAGTGGCACCACAATATTGTCGCGCATCATGACTTTGCGTAAATTACTTGCCGATGTGAAACCTGTCAATGGGTCAAAATAATAACCGCGGATGGTCTCTTGGATTTTCTCTGGAGTGATTGTGGACCTAAGTATTCTTGTATGCTCACTATCGTTCCGCTGCATTCCTGTAGTCGCCATGCGCACGGGTTTCGATGCCGTCTTCGAGGATGTATCGCTTGCTGTCATATGCTACTAAACACTTTTTCGACTGTTTAATTAGATTTACACGGTGATTGCGTGACTGAATGCTATAGATGTCACGGGTGAGTTGACAAGATTCCAATGGCTTCTCCTGCATACGAGCACTGGCCAATGTGGTTGCAGCGAGGATATCCTTGTAGTCTTGCATCTTTATTGATGTTTTGAGGGTGTGTTTTTGCACACCTTTGGCTTTCTTGTGTTCGCGCGCACATGACTCTGTCATTACGTACGCGTATACTTTCGGATTCATACCAATGTATTCTGAAATCAATTTACCTTCAGCTTCATCTTTAAGCATTAGCAATACCTTTTCATTGAAATTTTCGATATCATCACGTACACACGCGCTTGTATCAAAATGTTTTTCGAGCAATCCTTGTTCTTGAAGTACTTTGTAAAAGTCAAACTTTTCACCAAGCTTGGTGCCTTTGATGTGATAGAACAGCGAGTCAGTGTCGGTCATGCACAGCTTTACATTTTTTGGTCCAAACGCTGGAAGAATAACATTGTAGTGTAGATTTTGCATAATTTCTTTAGATAGGTCAAGAATAGCAGCACCAATTTGAATTGGTTTATTAAGTTCATATGTCTTTTGGTCATTTACAAACATGTATGTGGTATTGTTGAGTCTCTTGAAAGTTTTCATCTGAGGCTTGATGATTGATTTTTTGACTGACTTTTCATTGCTTGCGAATACTATGTTTGCACGATTGAATGGTGACTCAAAAGTCTTGCCATAGACACTATTGTTCATGAGCTTGTAGAAATCTTTTTCAAAGTCATTCTTGGCATCTGTTCTGAGACTGGTATTGAGCTCGATGTATGGCTGTAGGAAAGCTTCTTCAGTGTATCTGCATACACGATGGATTTTTGTGACCTTGAGCCCAAGTGATTCGGCAAACATCAACGTGGACCTCTTGACAATATACTTGGTTTTGTTGAACAAATTTGGAACTAACTTGTAGCCGTTGTCGGTGGCGTCACAGGCGTTCTTGATATTGATGTTATATTGTGATTGATATTTAATATAATCATCGCTATGCATACGTTCTGGCAGTACTGGATAGTCGCTGTGAAGTTCATGTAAATCTATAACATTATTCAATTCGTCTTTGATATGACTTGGATATTCAATGTCTGCTTCGACATGGTAACCAAACTCCTCACATTTTTTGATTTGCTTCCAAGTGATGTCATTACACCACATAAAGTCTTTTAGAGGTAACTTTCGAATCATCGCACCACCGTAAAGGTTGTTGGCATCACCATAAAATAGATTGCTTCCATACTCAGTCGCTGATGGATTCAAATTGGCTTTTGCATATCTGTGTGATATCATGCTTACACCGCCTCTGATTGAGTTCATAAAGAAGTCGTACATCTCACGGTCAGAAATTAACTCGATTTCTACATTTGTCATCTTTAACATAGCGTCCCATGCAAGTGATGGACTTGTGATGTAGCAAACCGGGTCTAATCCGTAGTTCTTCATTGTAATATCACGGTAATTTTCAAAGACATCTGCGAGCAGTCTAATATCACATTCCAAATATAGGTCGTGGTAATCACGGAAAGTCTTGCATTTGGTTGTTTTCCATACCAGTTGAGCATATTGATATTCAAGCGGTTTACAATCTCCGGACAGATGACTGTGAAATTCTTCAATCGATGGCAACTCGGTAGCATTAAATTTTTCTGGTGAATCAAACCATTCATATGGAAACACACCTTTTCTACAAACGATATTCAATGAGGTCTTGTGTATGTTTTCAATCATATACTTGTCAGCAAGTGTTTGTAATTGTTGCTTCATATCATCGGCATGACAATCTTTGACATCTTTGTTTAATTTTGTCATTGTTGTTTCGTATTCGATGTCGAATGTATTTGGTGGATATCGCATGCGCATCGATTGCATGTCTTTTGAATCCAAATTTGAACTAAGTTTGTCAAGGCTTGAGGGAAGATGTCTGAAGCTGTCAAAGAATCGCATGTTGTTCACTGTGAGTGCCGAAATCTTTTCACTGTTGCGTGCGATGTTTCTTGGTTCACTATTTGGAAATTGTTTTAGTGCTTGAACTATAAAGTGACTGTCATAGCCGCTGAAATTGTGGAATAAGACTGGTATAGTACTATTTCGCTTCATTTGTAGATTGCACTTGTTGCAAAGGACTCCACGAATCTTTCCATTGAGATGTTCATGGTCGATGCATTTACGATTGTCGACTGAATTTGACGTCTTGACAACCTGAACTTTACAATGGTAGCATTCATTGACATTATCGTAATTCTTTGCTTCATTGAATGAATACGGTATATTGGTTTCAGTGATAATTTTCGCAAGCGCATCACAAGTATTTGATAAATCGTTTAGGTAATCATTCATGTTTTCGAATTTTCTATATCCGAGATAGTTTCTGATTTCATGTGAAACTCGAGGATGGCATGTAAGCATATTGTCGGCAATGACAAGATATGCGCCAGATGCAAACTCTTGGTCTGTGAGTAAAGTTGTTGCCGTGCTCGCTCTTATGTTGTCTGCTTGCACGCGCTTAATATTGAAAGTCTCAATGTCAGCGTAGATTACAAATGGTTGCTTTAGTTCATGTTTGAAATTCTTAAATTTTACAACACTTCCTGGTGCTGGCATTTTACATATCGCTGTTGCTTTTTCGCAATTGTGGTTAGCAAGTATGACATCGGTTTGATAATGTCTAAGGCAATGACGGCAGAGATGTATTTGTTCCTTATGCTTGTTGTCGTGAAAGCAACTGAGATTCCGAATAGTGATATAGTGACCGTGTGCCTTTGTTTGCTCGATTTCGGTGTCAGTGTCAGCAGCGGTATCAAATATGTATAAAAGGTCAATTGGTGTGCCAGTGCGGTTTTCGGTCATATAGCTTGGTGCAATGTTGCCACCGGCGTCGTAAAAGACATTGATTGACAATTGCGGGTTTGCATCTTGCCATTTGTGAACATCATTGAGCTCAACTGGGAAAGTGGCACCAATTGGTACATTGATGAGATGAAAATGGTCGTTGTATTTTTGTGGTCTGTTTGCGTGCTTTGGATTTACATCGACCAGCTGAGCAAGCAACGCATACATGAAACATCTATTGTCGGTGTTTTTGATATTGAGAGCTGCTTTTTTACTTACCCATGCTGGCGTTGGAATGAACGACCCGCCGGCGAGCATGTTGAGTTTAGTGAATCTCATGGCAACACCGACAATAGCAACTCGGTATGTGTTCATATTTTCTTCAAACAGACCTTGAAAATAACGTGTTGCATTTTCGTATTCAGTGTTGACAGCGTTTGCGCTTCTAACTGAGTAGAATGGTGTCGACAATATAAATTCATGTTTATCTGGTGAGTAAACAATCAGCGACATTTGAAACCTTATTGGCCCAAGAGTATTCATCGCATGAGCCATTTCGTTTCTAAAGGTTGTTGAATTTTGATTTAGAAAAGCGTCTGCGTTAGTGGGAAAAGTAGTTGTATCATACTCGTAATTAGGATTGTTGATTGGCATTGTCTCATTATTACTTCTTACTTCGTACTCGGACATGAGAATTTGTTTGTAGTCGAATGTTGAACGCGTGCGAACAATTGCGAGTTCATTAGCTACAGGTATTTCTTCTGGTGCATCAAGTTGCTGTACGCGTCCACCCTTTGTCATCACACCGTCAATGTTATAAAAGTTCTTTCTTAAAAGCGAATTGTATTTCTTGGAACCAATGCGAGTATAGCTTGGCTTTCCAGTTCGTGTTAAAATTGGTTCGCCTTGCGCATTATTAATACGTACCATGTTGACTCTGACTGCGCGAGCACGTTGTCTTGGCCCTTGAGCTTGTCGTCTTTGAAAACCAGCGACCGCCTTGAGACCACCGCTGACGAGGTCGAGCTCGAAGCCATTACGCAACAATGTCTGATAGCGCTTGGAACCTTCCCGTGTTTTCTTATGACGGTTGGTACGAGTCAGTAGCGGTATACCTTGCTCATCATACAACTTCTTGAATTCCATCTTTATATATTATAAGATATTATTTCTTTAGTTAAAAATAATTAATTCGAAAATGGTCGGAAAATACGGGCGTGATACAGTTGCTCATTTTGAAAATAAATTAATTAATAGAAAAATACGGCTATTCGATGTGTACGGGTTGACCGTACATGCGTTAGGACCGTATGTTTAATTCATGTGTTTCGAAATATACTGCTATTCGATGTATACGGGTTGTACGTGTGCGAACTTTGGTGTGCACGTGCTTGCACATGTCAACTCTCAGAATCGATACAGTGAAATATATTCAACAAAAGAAATAAATTTTATAAAATAATTATCCCACAAGTTTTGGCAGCACCCATGCAAGCAGATATATATTCAAACTACAAGTAGTGTTTTATAATGGCGCACATGCACCGTGACGTGACAGTGTTTGTGGTCATTTGTGGGCTGGGGTAATAGCCCCAATTCTCCCTTTTTTTT
>Ga0306898_1000523_pt1 | contig 14787 bp, 26 predicted proteins | sample AntRauMFilla1564_FD_190424 | JGI IMG/M metagenome (GOLD analysis project Ga0306898, IMG submission 190424) | Saline lake microbial communities from Rauer Islands, Antarctica - Metagenome Filla 1 #564 (v2) (version 2) | ecosystem: Environmental > Aquatic > Non-marine Saline and Alkaline > Saline ...
ACTTGCGTTTTTAACAAATAAAAAATAAAATTATGCGGACAAACTAAATATCAATTAACCAACAAGCCCGTAATAGCTCAAAACTAGTGTTATATGATGGCTTTTTATTTACTAACAAAAAAATAAAGATTATGAAAAAACAAAAAACACAAATTGAAAAAACACTTGATTTATTAGGAACAGCATCAATAATAGTTTTCTTTTCGTCAATAATTTTAAAAATATGGACAGAAGAAGATGTTCAGTGGATATTGAATAGACTCTGGCTTACTTCTTTGTTGGTTTTTATATTCATATTATTTATTTATGGGTTTGTAATTTACGAATCTAAAGACGAAGATTAGCTACTTCAACCGCATTACAGATAACGGATGGTGCTATGGTAAGTAGCGGATTAAAAACAAAAACTTTGAATTATGCAAGAAACTTTATTTGATAATGAAACCTTAAATACAGAACAGGACCCGCTATTTACTATAGCACGTGTTAGCGGTTGTTCTTCTACGAAGATTATACTTCACTTATGTGCTGATTTAGGCTCTGATAGTTTATTTTATCAATTATCAGAGGAATATGAAGTAATAATGATTGGCGAAGAAATAGGAGTTGAAAATTATTATCCACCAGAAAATGTTTACGGAATAATTGCTAATCCTGTATGTACAGAATTTTCAACTGCAAACGGATTTCATAAAGAAAATGATTTGCAAAAAGGGATGTTTTTAGTAAACCATTGTTTAAGAATTATTGAAGAAGCTAAACCTAAATGGTGGGTAATTGAAAATCCTGCAAATGGGCGTTTAAAAGAGTTTTTAGGAAAACCTAATTACGTTTATCAACCGTGGGAATACGGAAGTCCTTGGACTAAAAGAACTGCATTATGGGGAGAATTTAATATACCAACTAAATTATATACAGATTGGAATAAAGTTCCCAAAAACGATAAAATATATGTACGACCAGCACTTGCTTTTTTACACAAAAGTGCTGTTAATCTAATCCCTGAATTTCAATGGGCAAAAGACAAAATAAAATGTGATGCTGATATTCGCTCGATGTGTTCTGCTGGATTTGCACAGGCGTTTTTTCAGAATAACCGCTAACGAATAAGTATATGATTAGTTTTTAACCGATTTAAAATAAATAATATGAAAGATACAAAAGAACCAGAATACCCAAGTATATATGACCCAAGAAGCGGAACGGGTAGATATTACCCTTGGGAAGAAGAATATAAGGAGAAAATGAAGATATGGCAAAAATGGTACGATAGTAAGGTTAAAAATTAATTATATACTGTGTTAGCAAATCGTTTTAATGTTTGCTAACGTATTGCTATATGAATAGTGCGATTAATAATAACTAAAATTAATAAATATGGACTTACAAAAAATGTTTACGGTAGTAGAAAATACAGACCGTAAAAGATGGGAATTTACCCCGAATGAAGGAACTAACGAAACAAGTTACACAGTTGCCTTTTATGAATGCAATATTGAACCTGATGCGTGGATAGCTTTATATTTAGCAATATCCAAAAAAGCCAAAAGACAGAAAATAAGCGAGGTGTAAGCATTATTTATATAGCGTGTTGTAGCACGTTTTAATGTGCATACAACGGTAGGTATACGCATAAACTTGCGTTTTTAACAAATAAAAAATTTAAATAAATAATTATGAACAACATTTTTAAGAAACAAGAAATGATACAATTAGGTAAGGGGTACACATTAAGTCCCGATTCAGACAGAGGAATAGTTTTAACTTTTTCGGAAGAAACGACTAAAACGAACAAGAAAACGGGAATAGAAGCACCACATATTGCTGAAACAAAATACTACTATCCAAGTGTTGGTATAGCACTTAACAAGTACTTTGAATTATCACAAAATTATTCTAAAAACTTGGAAGAAGTTGTGAGTAAAACTGATGAAATTTTAGATATAATAAAAGAATTCAAAATAAAGTTCGCCAATTGGAGTTAAAAATAATTTAATTCCTTTTTCTTTGTGGTTTAATTAAAAAGTTGTACCTTTGTAGGGGTAAAAATAATATTATGAGAGATGGGGATTTAACCGATACGTTTGAAATAGAGAGTAATCCTAAAAGTTCTGGTGCTGACAGTGAGGTCTAAGTTATGTTTGGAAAATTAGATGATAAAATTATGAAAAATAACAATAATTGGACTAAAATAGAAAGTGAAAAGGATTTACCTAAATTAACTATACGTTATTATATATTTAAGAATAGCTCTTTGTGTAAAGGATTATACGTGGGTGGTGATAGATGGATAGTTGAAGGGAATGATTACCCAAAAACAACTGAGCTACATGGTATAACTCATTTTCAAAAAATAGAAATACCAGAACCACCAATTTTTTAACATTATAAACTATGACGACAGCAATAGAAGACCTTATTCACTTTTTAAATAAATTAAATTCCGATAAAGCAGAACCTTCAAATTTAGGTAGGTTATTACTTCAAAAATGGGCCGAAACAAAGCTTTTAGAAAAAGAAAAAGAGGTTTGTATAGAGTTTGCTAAATACATTCGCAATGGTAAAGACCATTTTAATAATGGATGTAGCATAGAAATGGTTTATGAAGAATGGTTAGAAAACAATTCAAATTCCAAAGAAACTAAATTATAAAAAAATAAAAAATAGTTATGAGTAAATAAGCAGATAGCAATATTGTGCGATATACGATGTCGTCCTCCATTAATTTATTTAGGTACTTTCTTCGTAAACAATACAAAGATATTGAAATTAGTAACGAGGAATGTGATGAATTGAATGTTGAATTCCATAAATACTTAACAGACCTAAAGGTGAAATTGATATAATTATTAATTCTAACAATCCACTAACGATAAACGGTTTTAGCCCTGCTTATGTATATCATTTTAATGAATTTGTAAGAAATATGAGAGATGAAGCATTGGTTAATGGCGTGTAATTAAAAATAAGTAAATATGAATAAAGAAACCACAACTGAATTAAAACAACTGATTCTAAATGAAATGGGTTTAAGAAAAGAATTTAGGGAAAAGAGAAAGGAGTTAGAAGACTTAGTTTCACCAATTTCAAAACATGTTAGAGAATGCTGCGAATGGTGGGAAAACAATTTACCAAATTCACAAGAAATTGTTATAATTATGGATAACAAAACCTCTTTAAAATTAACAAAACCAACTTTAGAAAAATGTAGCGTAGAAAGTTACCTTCCTTTTGGGGTCGATTATTTAGAATGTGAAGTCATCGACTTTAACTAGAATCTCACCTAATAACACATTTATTATGATAGAATATTCTCATAGATATAGTAGTACAGAACTACCTGACGATATGGGTAGATGGGCAAGAATTGCGAAATATAAAAATATTAGGATTGCTTGGATAAGTAGACTTGAAATAAAAGATAAAGTCGTATTTACTGTTTCTTGTCATTTTCCAACCATGCAAAATGATACAGCAAACGAACACAAACTATGTTATAATATCGATGAAGCAAAAGATTTTGTAAAAGAGCGTTGGGAATGGTTCTTAAATGTAGTTTCTTAAACTAAAAAAAATATTATGAGAGAATATAAATCACCTTATTGCCCACATTGCACAAGTTGTGGAGAAACTGGTTGTTGTAGCCCTACAATTTGTTTAAATCACCCTGAAGGTTATTATTGTGAAACAAATCAAGACGCTCTTAAAGTTTCGTATTTTACTTTAAATGAATTTTGGAATCAGTTAGATGAAAATAAATTCCCAGAAGTAGAAAAGTTATTAGAAGAAATCTACGATAAAAACTATGAAGAAATACGTTCATTTCATAAAACCGAGACAAAATAGCGTTAGTGACTGTTTAATTTAGATTTTAGATAGATTAAAAATATAATAAATTAACATGAAAGACTTAATAGAAGCGTTGCAAATATTGCTAAAATACGCTAATGATGACCGTAACCCAACTCATTGCGAACACGACCAACTATATGTAGGTTGTGACATTGAAATAGAAGAAGTGAGTAAAGAGGATATAGATAAACTAGATGAACTTGGTTTTTTATGGGACGAAGAAAGTTATGGTTTTATTTCCTTTAGATTTGGTAGTTGTTAGAACTAGAAAAAAATAAAAGTATGAAAGAAGTAGACAATATCATCCCTGACCAAGTGAAAGCATTTATGAATAAACGTAAGTTTTATTATAATGAAAAGAGAATGGAATATTATACATCTAAAAGCATTGCAAAGTTATTAGTTAATTTTGGGAATTTAGTTTCTATAAAAACTATAGAAAAATGTAATAAAAACATTGTAGCTGTAGATATTGGCGTTATAAATAACGAAGTTTTAGTTCATAAAATTTTAGAGGGTCTTGAATTTAATATTGAACTTGATTTATAATATAAAGTTCTGGTAAAAAAAAACTATGATAGCATATAAGTTAATTAGAAAAATGAGAGATGGCAGTTTATCACCTCTATTTATAAATCAAAAAAGTAGGATAGCTATTGGCGTTTGGTTAAATGCAGAACTATGCCCAAAGAAAGGTTTTGCTATAAGAAAAGGATGGCATTGTACTATTGAACCAAAAGCACCACATTTATCTAAAAAAAATAGGGTTTGGGTTGAAGTAGAATTAGATGATTATGAATATTATGAAAGACCTGAATCACAAGGAGGTATGTGGGTGCTGGGTCAAAAGATGAAAGTGATTAGGGAACTGTAATTATTAAAGTTAAAGAAAAAATGAAAGACGAGATAAATGAAAAAACAATTGTTACCCCATCGTTTTTAATTTCTAAAAATGACTTTAGGGTAGGTAACTTTTTTAACGGAACTTACGAAAATGAGATTAACAACAAAATAGAAACTGTTGTTTGTGAAATTTTAGGTTATGACCCTTTTAGTGATTATTATTGGGTTGAAAACAAAGAAGGGATTGTAGATTTTAGAAATTTTCAAAAGATACACTTAACTAAAAAGTGGCTTTTAAAATTTGGTTTTACACAAGAAGAAAATGGGAAATTTTTTAAAAACGACATTCTTTCAATATCTATTGGGGAGTGCTTTTATGTTTTTTCAAATTTAGGTAGTGGGGAAGCCAGAATTAAATCTAATTTAAAATATGTTCACGAATTACAAAACTTATATTTTGGTTTAACGGGTCATGAATTAACTGTTGTTTAAACCCTGATGAATGCAACGTAATAAGACCTTAATAATATGAGTGCTTGTAATTGTTGCTAACGCTTACCATATTAACGAGGTGGTTATTATAAAAACAAGGTACCCGAAAACTGAATAGAGTAGGGAAAAAATTAAATTAAAGTAAAAATGGAAAAGACATTTTATGACAGACTTCTGATTGAAGCACAAGAATTAGCGACTAAAACAAATGGGTTAAACAACTTTATGAGTACACAAGCATTTGTTGATTTAGACAGACAAAACAAAGATTTGCTTTATAGTCAATCAAGATTAATGAACGAGTATTTACAAGTTTTAGGGCAAAGATTAGAGCTTTTAGGTGAAAAATTCTCTTTTACCAAGTAATTAATTATGAATAGATTTATGGGAATGATGCCATCGAGTGAGATAGCAAAACAAGAACGTTTTAAAGTAGGTTTGAGTCAATTAATCGTCACGATACAATCTGGTAAAAATGGATGGGCTATTTTATATGCGGATGGTTAATATTGTACGTAACGGTTCGCTTATATTAAGATGTTACCGATAAGTAAAGACCGATAATTTAATTAAGAACGGATAACCCCAAATATAAAACAATAAAAACCAAAAGACAATATTGTCAAACAACTGTCATAACCAATTATATTATGGAACTAAAATCATTATTAGAAAGTGCGTCAAAAGACATTAAATTATTAAATGAATTAAAAAATATTGCTGTAAGGTTAGGCCAATATGAATTAGGGGCGAAATGTAGAGAAATAGAACTAGAATTATTTCCAATTACGGATGAAGAAAAACAAGTAAAAGAGCGTAATAAAGAAATTGAATTACTTTTAAGAATGGTAGAAGTTGGATTTGATGATGAAAAAGTTTGTTATAAAATTGACAAGGCTTTAGAATTATTCAAAAAGAAAAAAGGGAAGTTCGATTTAAAAGACGCTTCAAAAATTATTTGTGATGCTGATAGAATTTTTATTCGATAATATTCTGAATAATTGGTCATAATAGACCCTTTTATCAATTAAAGGTTTAAAACAATAAAAAAAAATGTATAGAAAATTAAAAAGAACTTGGACGCACAACGATGCGAATTACATCCCAAAATTCAGAGAAACATTCCCCGAACTATATAAAGTAGATGATGAAGAACTTGCAGATAGATTTATTGATTTGCAATTAGATTTTTATACAGAAATTAAAACACCCGTAAAATTACTAACAAGGTTAACTCTTCCGTTTGCTTTAACTATAATGTTGTTAATGTTTGCATTTATTCCTATACATTTTATTATTACTGGAAATTGGGGATATTCAATAAGTAAAAGTAACCCTAGATTATTAAATTGGTTTCGTTCATTACGCTTACAATAAATTATAATCGCTTTAACAAATAAAATTATTAAAATTACAAACAGAGTAGAAACTTTTTCACTTAGAGTTAATTTATTTATTATAAACTATGGTAGTAATTGTAAAAAAAAGTAATGAGTCTTACATTTATATGAATGGGAAACTTATCCACAAAACAAGAAATGATAATTCTTCATCTGGAGTTACATTTGATGTAATGGCTTATAGAAAAGAAGATGTATTAAAATCCATTATTAAATGTTAACAGGGTTAATATAAAAAAAACTGCGAGAAACTTATGAATCCCGCAGTTTTTTTTTATCAGAATCTTAAAGTGCTATTTCAACAAACGTCACATAAACATCTATACTTCCAGTTCCTCCTGTTGGGTTTTCAAAGGTTTCTAAATTATAAGATGTAGGATATAATAAATTACTTGAAAATAATTCCATATTTATATGTCCAAAATAAAATCCAGATGAATTTTGAAGTGGCAATGAAGGAATAAAAGTTGCTTCAGAGTTTCCATCGCTAAGAATGGCTCGTATTGCAATATCACCATTTATTGTGTAAGGATTTCCTGAGTTTCTTTTTACATGTATATGTGTTATAAATCTAGCAAATGTAGTTCCAAAATTATTTAATATCGTTCTTGGGGATGTAAATAATTGCAAAATTTGTGCAGATGAAATAGTTGTTTTTTGAACTTTGGTAACTGCGGCAGGAATTGGTTTTCCTGCAAAAGCTTCTTGCAGCCAAAATCCAGCAGCTATACATGTAAATTTAAAGTTTTCACCCCACATCATTCTTGTCACTGAAGTCGCTGCACCAACATCATTGGTAATACTTGAAACTCCATCTACTCCAACAATGTCAGCAAAAGGAAAAGCTCCACATCTTATTACAACAACTTTTCCAATATCAGAAGCTGTAACAGTGGGTAAAACAAAACCATTACCTCCAAAACTAATATCATTGATATCATGTATAATAAGTGTTCTGTTTGGGTGTATTCCTCCACCAAGACCTGCCCCATAAGTCTTAGGAGCTATAACTGGCATCTCTTGGTAAGCACTCCAAACGGTAGGCTCTATTTTGAGGAAAGTAGTTTCCTTACCAGGACTTATAATAGTTTCACTACTAACCCCTAATTCACTTCCAATACCATTTAAATATAATTGTGAGTTTATACCTGTACTAACAATAATGTCAATATCTGATACGTTTCCTACTCTTACCATAGTACCTACTATTACAGAAGGTAATACAACTCTACTATTCGCAGTTCCACTACCTACTTGTACATAATTTGTAGTTATTTGTGGAAAAGGAAAAGTAGTCCCAGCAACTAAAAAACTTAAAGACGGGGTGGGTATAACTACTGGGGCTACTGTATTTATAATTTCTGCAAGCCATTTGTTACTTCCTAGATAAATAAATCTTACTCTTTCGTTAAACGATATCTCGTGTTGACCAGAATAACCATTTATTTGTGTAGAAGAAATATCTGCTCCGTTACTAAATGAAAATATTCTAACAATAACATTATCTGAATTTTGAACAATCACTTCTTTTCCTATATCAGACAAAGGTAAGTTAGGTAATTTAAAATCTGAACCATATATACCACCTATTACTGTATTTATATCAAAAGTTAAAGGTCTTTTAAAAGGTGCTACACCAAATTCTCCTTGAATAGTTCCTGTTGTTTTAACAGTTGCTCCTCCTGCAACTCCTTGAACTCCTTGTGGACCAACTGGTCCTTGAACTCCTTGTAGCCCAACTGACCCTTGTGACGCTAATAAGGCCCAACTGATTGTATCTATTTCTGGGTTTTCATTAATTGACCCAACAACATTAGTTATACAAAACCATGACGCACCATTAAAACCCACTGCATCATCTTCTGCATAGTTAACCACCGAGTTCCATTCCCCTTTCCATTCTAACCCAGCTGGTCCAACAGCACCTCCAATACCTTGAATACCTTGAATACCTTGAATACCTTGAATACCTTGTTGACCATCACCACCAATAGGTCCTACTACTCCTTTTGCCACAAATAAAGACCAACTGATGGTATCTATTTCTGGGTTTTCATTATTAGAAGTTGTAACAGGTAAAATACAGATATAAGAAGAATTATCATATTGAACTACGTTATTTTTCAAATAAAGAACGTTTTCTTCCCATAATCCTTTCCACGTTATCTTGATAGAAGAACCATCAACATCTATAACTTGTATTACTGAATTTATTAATTCGGCAAGACTAGTTTTTGAGGTTACACCATTAGTAACAACTGGTATTAGCGTTTGTAAAGTCATTTGACCTGGAGGTAATTGACTGATTTTTAAATTTGACATTTTTTTTTAAGTTAAATTAATTCTAAAACCATTTTCTTGAAGTAAATAAAAATTATTTTCAGTCAAAATAAATGAATTATTTATTATGTTATTTTCAGTTCCATTTAAACCGTTAGAACCACCAAAAGTACTAGAACCACTTACATTTTTACTAATACCATTAGTTTCATTATAGATAGTTGATTTATCTGTTTCATAAGTGTTGACTTGAGGGCTGTTTAAAATTTTTTTACGCATAGACTTTACTTTAGTATAAATATAATAAAAAGGTTGAAAAGATAGAATTATATTGTACATTTGTTTAAAATAAAAGTAATGGAAACTAAAGAACTAAAAATAGTAACTTACATTAAAAAGTATGGTTTTGAAAAAGCGGTAATCGATTTTAAATTAAAATTTAAAGATTACCCAACAAAGGTTTTGTTAAAATACGATATGATTAATAGTGATTTCAGTAGAGAAGAAACAATCGAATGTCGTGGATTAGTTTTAGAGAAAAATTCTTGGGAAATAATCTCATATCCTTTTAAAAAGTTTTTTAATTTTGGAGAGGGATTTGCTGAAAAGATTGATTTAAGTACTGCTAAATGTCTTATTAAAGAAGATGGTACCTTTATTCATTTGCACCATGATTGGAATAGTAATGAATGGTTTAGTGGAACATCTGGTATGGCCGAAGGTGAGGGGAATGTTAATTACTCTGGAATTACTTTTTCAGAATTATTTTGGGGTGTAGCTAATTTAGATAAATCTAAATTAGATAAAAATTTAATTTATATGTTTGAATTATGTACCCCACAAAACATAGTAGTAACACCACACGTAAAATCAAAAGTTGTTTTAATTGGCGTTAGAAAAAGAGATTCATTAAAAGAATTAAATTACGATGAATTAAAGGTTTTAAGTGAAATCTTATCTATTGAGTTGGTCGGTTCAATTCCAATTTCGATTAATTCTTTAGAAGAGTTAAAACTTAACTTTTTAACTATGCCTTTTTCAGAAGAAGGTTACGTGGTAATTGATAGTGAGTTTAGAAGAGTAAAAATGAAAAACCCAGCCTACCTCGCAGTTCATAGTTTAAAAGGTAAAACAGCTGAGTATAATATTTTAGAAATTGTTAAAACAAATGAAATAGAAGAATTTGGTGCTACATTTCCAGAAAGAAAAGAAGAGTTATTCAAGTTAAAAAAGAATTATGATTTGTTGACTAAAACATTAAATGAAACTTGGTTTGAATTAAAATCACTAATACCAAAAGACATGAATAAAGAAGGTAAAAAAGAATATGCGTATAATGTTTTTGAAATCACTAAAAGAAAATCTTTAGAACAGTTTGGTGGATTATTTTTTGGTTTGATGATAGGTCGATATTCCACTGTTGAAGAATACTTAATTAATTATGATAATAAAAAACTATATAATTTATTCAGATGACAAAAAATAAACGATATGTTATTTAAAACCCTTTGAGAAATTCAAAGGGTTTAGTTTTTTAGTGAAAAACGAAAAGTTTATAGGTAAAAATTTTTTAGTTCTAATTAAACATTGTACATTTGTAGAGTAAAAAAAAAAATAATGGAAATTAAAAAAATCTTTGATGAAATTTCTTCTTGCAGTGGTGATATTGCTAAAAAGAAGATATTAGAAAAATACAATGAAAATAAAACATTAAAAGATGTTTTATATCTAGCTTGTTCAAAACGAGTTAAGTTCTATCTTAAACAAATTCTAGAATACACTCCTGATGAAAATGGGGAATCACTTCAATGGGCTTTAGATGGTTTAAAACCAATCATTAGTAGAGAATATACTGGTGGTCAAGCACAGAAATGGTTATCAACAGTTATGAGTAGTATTTCAGCTGACGATGCTTATATTATTGAGCGTATCATAGACAAAGACCCTAAGATTGGTATGGGTACAACTTATATCAATGAGGTTTTCCCTAAATTATTAGAAGACACACCTTATCAAGGGGCCAAACCTTATAAAAAAAAATTAGTGGATAAATTAATTGCTACGGGTAATGCTGTAAGTCAAATGAAATTAGATGGTAGATATCAAAACGCCATTATTCGTGGTGGTGATGTAATATTAGAAACTAGGCAAGGTGAAGTAACTACGCTAACCAATGCTAAATTTTTAAATGAATTAGCTATTTTAGGTGATGAGATAGTATTAAATGGAGAATTAACAATTGAAAGTGTTCCAAATAGAAGAATTGCTAATGGTATGTTAAATTCATTGAATGATATCTTTACTAAAATGAAAAAACGTAGTGAAAAAGAAAATAATGGTAAAATTACTTCTTTTTTAAATGAATATGGTGAAATTTTTGGCGTTGAGAATATTGATATGCAATATATTCTTGATAAAATAACTTATACTGTATGGGATATGATTAGTGTGGAAGAATATTTTAAAATGGAGTCAAATATACCATACGATAAACGTTATAACAATTTATCTGTATTAATCGAAACCGCTAGACCAGATATGGTTAAATTAGTTGAAACTATACATATAAAAACGTTTGAGGAAGCTATGGGTCATTTTACTAATCTATTATCACAAGATTTAGAGGGTACAATAGTTAAAGATTTTAAATCTAAATGGAAACATGGTAAGGGTAACCACCAAATTAAGTTAAAATTAGAAATGAACCTTGACCTTAAAATTATCGGTTTTCAATATGGGAACAAAGGGACCAAAAATGAGAACGTTATTTCTACTTTATTAGTTGAATCGTCTTGTGGGTTATTGAAAACTAATCCATCTGGTATGGATGAAAAAATGATGTTAGATGTAACAAATAGACAAGAAGAATTATTAGGTTCGATTGTTGAAATTAGATGTTGTGGTTTAAGTCAAAATAGTAAAGGTGAATGGTCAACACAACATCCATCAGTTGTAGAATTAAGAAACGATAAAGATGAAAGTGATTCACTTGAATCAGCTTTATCTATTGAGAATTCAATAAAGGGGATAATTTAATTATCCCTTTTTATATCTCTATTTATTCTACTACATAAAGGTTGTATATTAGTATAATGATTTAACTTAATAATATCATTACTAGAAATACCACTAGATAAAGGAATGATATGGTCAATATCCCACCCATAATTAAACTTACCATTATAGAGACCTTTATTATCCCAAGTCATCCAAGATTCAAATTTGCTTTCAAGATATCCTTTAAAAAAATCTACATTACAGCCAAGAATTGCTTCACTAGTATATTTTTTACTGTAACCCTTATTTATTAATGAACGTCTAATTGCTGCTCTAATATTATGTTTTAACTTACCAATAACTGTACTATTTATTTTTTGCTGAGATAATTTGTTTTGTTCTGCTATTTTTTCTTTATTATTTTCTCTATATTGTTTTCTAATTTTATTAATATGTTCTTTATTTAATTCTCGATATATTTTTTTCTTTTTTATTATATCTTTTTTATTTAATTCATAATAAGCTTTTTTATTTTTACTAATAGAATCTTTATTTTCGATATTATATTCTTTTGATTTATTATTAATTTGACTTTTATTTTTCAAATAGTAATTTTCGTTGTAAGTTTTATTTTCCATACTATTTTTCTTTTAATTCGTTTATTATAAAATTTCTAAGTCTCTGACTCATATTATAACCATTTGATTTACATAGTTTTTTATATTCATTATGTAAATCTTCTTTTAGTCTAATAATTATTGTTTTTTCCATTGTTTTCATATTGTATAGTTTTATAAATATAAATATATACAATGTTAATAAAAGTAAAGTTTTATTAAAATTATTTGTATATTAAAAATAAATGCGTAACTTTGTAATAAATAACAATTAAATTAAATTAAACATGAAGAAATTTTTTCTAGTATTAGTGGTAGCTCTAATGAGCGTAACAATGTCAGCACAAGAAACTGAATTTAGTTTTAATAAAGAAGGTTTTACCGATTATATAGTTACTGAATGCGAAGGAAAAACGCAAGCTGAATTATATAAAAAAACATTAGATTGGATTTCTATAACTTACAAAAACCCAAAAGAAGTAATTAAAGCAAAAATTGAGAATGATTATATAAGAATTGAAGGCTCAAGCACTGATTTAGTATGTTTCAATATTTTAGGTAAAAAATCTTGTAATCGTTCTAGATATACAATTGAAATTTTTTTTAAAGACTCAAAATATAAATTTGATATTATTAACAATATTGAATACTTACATGAAGGTGGTTGGGCAGAAGTTAGTTTAGATAAAACTAATTTGTACTATAATAAAAAAAATGAAATAAGAAACAATTATAAATATTTTCCTGAAATTGCAACTTATTTTAATATACTAAATAAAGGATTAAATAATTTTGTAATTGGAAATGAAATTCCAAGTAAAAAGAGTGATTGGTAAAAAGAAAATAAATAAAAATATAATAACTTAACTAATTAAGGAGTTATGAATAATAAATTGTTGGCTAAGAGTAGCGGTATTACTTTACATGACCATAGTATTAGCGTTGGTATCAATGCTTGTAAAGTCTTAGAAAAAATATATTCAGATGACATCGTAAAAGATAAAATGGAAATTGTTAGAATATCTGGCTTAATGCATGATATTGGCAAGAACACAGATGTCTTTCAAAAGAAATTAAAAAAACACTTAACAGAAGAAAAAAATAAGTTTCTACATAACGAAATAGGTTGGGCCTTTTTATTTGAATATCTTAATGTTAGTAATAATGTTTTAGATACTATTATTGATGCGGTTTATTGGCATCATGGTATCATTAATAAAATGGGTAAACATTATAGTGATGATATATTAAAATCAATATCAATTAAAGATATTGATTATATGAAAGAAATGGTTGTCTCACTTTTAGGAGCAGAGTTTCTATTGGAAGAACCAAGAAGTGATGATATGGACTATAAGAAAAAGACACCATCATATTATACTGTGGATAGTTTAGTGAATGCTGATAACCACATCATTAGAACATGTATAATATGCGGTGATAGGTTATCATCAATTATGGAAGATTGTCATACAAGTTTTGACTTTGAATACAATAAAAGGCTATTAAAAGACACTAAATTTAAAATCGATACTTACAGCGGTGGTTTAAGTGAACGTTTCTTAAAACAATTGAATATAAGTGAAACGTGTGGTGAGACGACAATAGTAAAAGCACCAGCTGGTTTTGGTAAAACATTGTTAGGGTTAATGTGGAATAAGGATAGTGATAAAAAGCTAATTTGGGTTTCACCTAGAAATACGATTACCAGTTCAACGTATAAAGGGATTATCAAAGAATTATCTCAGTTAGGTATGGATAATGTTAAGGTAGAGTGTTTTTTCTCTGGTGAGGTCAAATTTAAAAATTATGATGATGGTATAGCTGATATAATGGTTACTAACATCGATAATTTTATATCACCAACGGTTGACGCTAAAAATTCTGACACAGCATTTTTAATTGATTGTTCAGATGTTGTATTCGATGAATACCATGAATTACTAACTGAATCAGCTTTATATTCATCATTTACTAATATAATGAGGGTTAGGAACCTATACACAAATTCTAAAACGTTATTATTATCAGCAACACCTACAATGATGAATTTTCTTTGGGATAATAAATTTAACCCAAAAACAAAAATAATGCCTTCATTAACTGAGCATTACCCAGCTATTCATACTAATAGATATAAAGTTAAGTTTGTCGATACGTTGAAAGTTAATACCGAAAATTCTTTGGTTATTGTTAACTCTATAAAGCATTCACAAGACCAAATGGATAGGTATAATTGTAGTGATATATTACATAGTAAATTTACCACTGATGACATTAATAGTAAATTAGATAATTTATTTATA
>Ga0306898_1000527_pt1 | contig 14715 bp, 27 predicted proteins | sample AntRauMFilla1564_FD_190424 | JGI IMG/M metagenome (GOLD analysis project Ga0306898, IMG submission 190424) | Saline lake microbial communities from Rauer Islands, Antarctica - Metagenome Filla 1 #564 (v2) (version 2) | ecosystem: Environmental > Aquatic > Non-marine Saline and Alkaline > Saline ...
CACAGCAAACAAGTAAATCTCCAATAGAGGTTTCTGCTGGGTAACTCATTGTCAATAATGACCTTGTTGACCAATTTGCAGTTGTTGTTCCTTCAATTACTATTGCCATAATACTTTTGATTTATAGTCCTTATTATCGTCCTCAGCAGTTGTTTGTTTCACTAAAAAATCTTTTCTAGTTTCTTTGTCTAACCACAAATCATGTCCTGATAAATCTTCATAATTTATTACGATAGGAATTTTGCTAATAACTTTTAGTTTATCTAAACAATTTTCTTTATCTGTAATATCTAATCTTTCTTTGCTCTTTAATATATCATTTATGTCTCTATTCATATAAACGATAATAGTATCTTTATCATTTATCTTCATGGTTTCTTCAAACATAGATGGTGCTTGTATTACTTTCTTTTCATTTTCATTAAGGAGAGCATAAAACTTATCCGTGTTAAAGAAATTAAACTCTGTTTCATCGACAAATCTAATCATTAGGTCAGAAGCTATCATTTGCGCACAAATAGTCGTACCACTTCTGTGGCAACCTGAGACAATTATATTTTTATATTTTCTTAAATTTTCAAACATAATATGATGAATATTCTACTGTCGCGGTTGCATACAAAGCTAAGATTAAGCCATCTCGAGCAAATACTCACCCTTCAAAGTTTCGCCCGAGTTAACTTCCTTAGTTCCAGTTAGTGCATGTGAAAGCATTGTTCCTGCTGATGCTGCGTTAAATACTCCAACTTCTTCTACTACTACTGAGCCTGTTGCTGTCCAAGTTGTTGTAATTTTGTATGTATCGTTAGTTCCAGTTGTTGTTATTCGTGAAACAGTCCCTGCCACTCTCTCTAGTCCATTTGTTGTTGTCTCTGCATTAAGAGTTGTATCAGCAATATTAACTGCTGTTGCTGATGTTCCTACTGCTAGGTATGTAAAGGGAACTGCTGATGCATCTCCTGCAAGTAATGCAAGTTGTGCGAATCCTACTGTTGTTACTAGGTTCTTTACTTCAAAAGAATCACGAACATTTCCGTTCACGTCTTTAATCTGAAATTTATATGTTCCTACTAATCCTTTAAGTGTTTCTTTAATCATGTTTATTTTTAATGTTATTAATTATCTACTGTCTATTGACACTGCTTCTAATACTGATTGCTCGTCTTTTGCTCTATTACCATAGGCTTTAGCAATAGAACCAACTCGACCAGTTGTTACATCTCCTTCTAGTTTTAAGACTTCATCTCTTAACTTTGTAAAAGAATCAAGGTTGTTTATTCGTGCCATTTCTAAACAAGGCTTTAAATAAAAGTATTCTTGATGGTATGGATAACCTGCTGTTTTCGTTGTATCTGTTGATTCAAAGTAATCTGATTCTCTGTTTATAAAAATCTTAACACCCTGTTCTCCCTCTGTTCCAATTCTCCAATTCCATGTAGGCAAAACATCTAAGAAAATACCGTTTGCTGTCTTGTCGTATCTAATAGGCTGTCCTGTTGTGTCCTTACCATCCCAAAATGCTTGCATGTTAGAATCTGTTTCTTGGTCTACTGGGAATATTTCATAATAAACTCCTGCTTCGTCTTTTATCATTACTCTATAAATATCTAGTATCATATTTCCACTACCATCTCCTGAGAAATTGTAATCTCTTTGAAGTGCTATAAGGTCTGTTTCAATAATATTGTAGTCTGTGTGGTTTTTGTCATCTAATTGCCATGTTCCACTAGCTTGAACTCCAATAGAAAAATACTTATCAAGTGAGTTGTTTACTCTAGCTGTAAATTGCTTTAATCTTGTTGCATTACCTGAAATAGCTCCAGATGTGTAACCTAGTTCTTCTTCCGCTAGTTGAACTAGCCCTCGTAAATTTGTTGTGTCGTTAAATTGAATTGCCATTTGTCTAATTATACCATTATTTAGTATACTCACTCCAGACCCCAATAAAGGGTCTGAATGAATATACTACGCTGTTGTAGTAACTGGTGTCCAAACTGCTGCACCTGTTGTATTAATATACAATCTAGTTGTAGAAGATGAACCATCTGTTCTAATATAAATAGAACCTTTTTCTGCCACTGCTCCTGGTGCTCCTGCCCCTGATGAGATAGTAGCTCCACCAATAAATACTTTCTGTCCTGATGCTTGTGCCATAATGTTTTTATGTTAGCTAATAATTACTGTAAAAGTAAAATTATGCTACTAATACATCAAACAATACTGGTGCCATTTTAGTCCAAGCGTTGAATTTGTAATCAATTCTTGATTCTAGTCCTAGTCCTGAAATTTGCGCTCCTGAAACAACTGGGTTAACAATTTGTTTCATTTTTCCGTAAGTTGATTTAACAATTCCAACGTGAAATGCTTTCTTTACTCCTGCAAATACGTGACCTGACACGTTCTTTGATGTTGAGTAATGTTCTACACCAAGGTATGAGAAACCTTGTTTGATTCCGTTGTTTAGAACGTTATCTGCTGTGTTGAAACCTTGTGATGCTGCTAGTCTTTCAACCTTAGCGAAATCTTCTTCTCTCCATTGGATGAAGATTCCGTTTCTGTTTGCTAATTCTCCTCCTCCTGCGTTTCTAATTGCAGTTTTGATTTCTACAACGATGTCATCGATGTTTGAAGTCGCTACTGTAATGTTTCCTGCTGAACCTCCAATTGAAGCGTTGTCAAAGTTTGTCCATGAAGCATGTGATGCAAGCATTGCAGTTTCCATAGTTTCGTTCAACATTGTTCCCATATTGTCAGCAATTTCCATGAAGTCGCTGAATGACTTTTGAGCTAAGTCAGCTTCATCAATATGTTGTGCTGAATATTTGTAAGTGTCGATTGTTACTGTATCATCTGTTGTAGCTGATGCTGTAGATGTGTAACCTGTTCCTCTTGTTCCTGTTCCTACTGTTGAATCTGTTAGATAAGGATTGTGTAGGATTCCTGTGTCTGTGTAAGAAACTTTACAAACTTCTTTCCATACTGCTGGTGCAGAAAGACGTTCTTGTAATTTTGTTTCAAACTCTTCTGATGGTACGATTGAAATATTGTTTAGTATGACTGCTTTATATCTTCAAATTAAATATGCTATATTGGGGTTAATATCTTTTTGTATTTTTCTTCAAATAAATGTTCCTTATAAAAAGTTTTCATATGGCATTTTCTACACAAAGTTATTCCATTATTAATGTCAAACTTTATATTCATATCATTTCTTAATGGAACAATATGATGAGGTTCCAAGCGACCTCCAATGGTTCTACATTCCTGACAAGTAAAATCATCTCTTTCAAAGATAGTTTTTCTTCAATCCTTCCACTCGCCACCACCCCTTAGCCTTTGCTTGTCTAACTGGGCAGTTCTATTTTTAATCCATCTGGGGTGTTTTGTACCCACTCTTGAACGAACAGATTGTTTTTGTTTTTCTGATGTTGTTTTTCCTAGATTAGAATAAACAAACTCTGGTCTACTTTTAGCAGAACAAGATAGTGAACAAAATTTAGATTTTTTAGCATTCTTATAGTTTGCTTCATAATCTTTTTTACAATACTCACAAGTTTTGATAGTAACTTTTCTCCCTTTAAAATATTTCTTTCTGTTGGTATGGGTTCTACCCTTGTTTATGAGTTTGTGCTTTTCTGTTCTTTGGTAAACTCCTGATGGCATATTAACCACATTATAGCATATTTAATTGTGAATGAGCTTCGGCGTCATCTTTAGTTAATTGATTAATATTAACTTAAGAGTTGTAGAAAGTTCCTGATGAATCATCTTTTTTAATTCGTGCGTTTACTACGTCACGTCTTAATTGCTGTTCTGATGCTGGTGGTAATTCTCCTTTTGCTATCCAGTATTCTACTGAATCTGATGTTGAATTATTTGAGCGTTTACTACCTTCTGGATTAGCTTGTTCAGTTGTTTTAGTTTCTCTTAAAGTTTTAAGTTCTAATTGAAAGTAAGTGCTGTCCAAAAGTGATTCTAAGTCTTTTCCTGTCTCTTTAGATAGTTTCCTAGCTAAATCTTTTTCATCTGATTCTTTAATGCCATTAGCAATTAAATATGCAGATTCTCCTAAGTCATTGTGAGCTGGTGTTTTAACTTTCTTTTCAACATCGACTCCTAATTTCTTATTTGTCTGTTCTAGTTGTCTTGTAAGTCTTGCACGTCTAGCTTCTAACGTTTCTGTAGGTTTTTTGATTTCAACTTTATCCTCAACTTCTTCTTCGTCAAGTTCAAGGTCAATATCTTCCTCTACATCTTCGTTTAATTCTTCGTTTTCTTCGTTCATATATATGTTTTAAGGTCATTTAGAATGAAATGATACATTTTTTTATAAGTACCTTTTATGGTAGTATAACCAGTCCTGTTTATATTATACCACGACTATTCTGCCTCGTTTATTAAATCTTCAATCACAACTTCCTCTTTTTTGATAGATTTTAGTTGGTCAAAACCGTTTAAGATTGTGTGTACTCCTTCAAACTTAGCTCTTAGTTGTGCTCCTAGTTCGTCATTAGTAATATCCTTTCCTTCTGAATAAGCATTAGCAATAAGAGAAAATGCTGCGTTCTTTTGATTTAGCTTTTTTCCTTTTTTAACTACTCCGTCTGAATAGATTGCTGAAAACAATACCTTCTTCACTGCTTCAAACATTGCTTCATCTTTACAAAATGCTTCAATCTTTGCTATTTCTAGGTCGTTTAAATTTTCCATAATTATTGTTTAGTTTTTAATTCTTGTTCTGATACTGGTGTCTTTATTTTAGCAGCAGGTGCTTCTGGTGTTTGCTGAACTCCTCTTGTAATTTGTGCAAAATCTATTGCACTCATTCCTGATTCTTCTAGCAATTCGTTATAACTTTTAGCTAGTCCTGGAATAGTTGCAAAGGCTTGTGGATTTGCCAAGATATTACCAAGTAATTTAGAAATCTTGTCTGCATTTTGTGCCATGTTTCTTTGTTTACCTGCAATGTTTACAAACACTTTAACTGGAATATCTTTAAGCTCATCTTTAACCACTTCCATAAATCTTTTGTTGCCACCCTTCATTAAGTTTTCTTTAATAACTCTAGCTAAAGCATCCTTGTCTTCTGGTGTATAAGTTCTACCTTCAAGCATTCCTTCTTTTAATCTAGTATTAACTAAGTTGTCTGAAATAGCTGTTGCAATTTCTTCTAACTCATCAAGAGATAAATCTTCTGAGAATTTAACACCTTTATTCATATCTTTAACTAGATAACTTAATATCCAATCACGATACAAAACATCTGCAAAGAAAGTAGCAATCTTACCTCTACGGTATTCATGTATTCCTTCTCCTTGTTGTACTACTAGGTCTTGTAATGCAAATGGTGTTCCTGATACTGGGTTTCTACCTAATGCTCCGTCAGAAGCTGAACCAAGCATCCTAGCGTTGTTTTCTTGTTGTGTTTGGTAGTTAGTTAGCTCTGTAACATTTTGTAGGTTCATGTCTACTCTTGAAATAGGTCGTCCCGGCTCATGTTTAAGGATTCTCATTTCTTTAAGGTCTGAAATCTTTTTGTTTCCATATTCTTCACTATCAGTCTGCAATAGATTTACAGCACTGTCAAGCATGCCTTTAATCTTGATTCCTGAGTAATTATTCCATACTTGTGGTTCAAATAGTCTTTCTACAATAGATTTTCCACAAGCTCTACCGTGTGAACGAACTTGGTCAATCTTCAATGCTTTGAAGTTAGCTGATATTTCTTTGTCTTTACCTTTAAATAGTTCAATACCATTCTTTGAGCCATCTTCTGCTGTGTAGTAAGTAACAATATGTAGTTGTGGTGTGTAAACATTCTCGTCTCCGTCTTCATCTAGCCATGTTTCTTTAAAAGAACCTCTAAGTTCATAAACTTCTATATATTTAGATGGTGTTTTTACCTTTCTATCAGTTGCTGTTGAAATACTCTTGCTTGCTTGAGCCATTGTAATAGATTCGTCAATCTTATCATCGTTCCATTTACCTTTATAGCTTAATAGTTGTGGGATTGTGTACTGATGTTTGATACATAATGCTCCTGAAAGAATATCTGTCTGGTCACAAAATGCAATGTCTTGTAGTTTAACTACTTCTGGTCTTGATTTGTTTAGATTCTTAATCAATACAAGGTCATAAATAACTGAGCTTTCTACTACCTCATCAATAAACGTATCTAGCTCGTTAGTTCTAGCCCATTGAGGGTGAAACTTTTTAATTAAAAATGATTTGTAATTTTCTTCTATGTCATCAACAAAAGGCACAATGTCTTTAACATCAAATCCTTCTAAACGAAAAGCTACGTCAATAATTGGTGTAACAATATCGTTGTAAGGTCTTAGTCCATCATTCTTTCCTTTATGAAACCAACCGTTAGAAACATTCATACATCTTTCAATGTGCTCTTTCATGTTCCATTCCTTAGAGTTAGTCAAAGGAACTTGCTCTGTTGCCCAAGTTGTTTCTTCTAGTTTTATATAATCAAATACATTCATGTTAGAAAATTAAGTTTTTAATAAGTGTTTCCATAAAGTATTTATTGTAAAACAATTTCTTTCCTTCTTGTAAAAAATACAGTCTGTCTAGTGTCTTTCCGTCTTTTGTTACTTTAAGTATTACTTTAGTTCTTAGAAACTCTGGCTCTACTGACAAAATAGATTCTCTTAGGTCATCTGTATCAAATTCAAATACCTTGTCATTAAGTTTTATAACTAAATGAAATTCTGGTTCTTTTGCAGGTGTTTTCTTTACAACTGGTTTTTTAGGTGTTGACATATATGTTTAAATTATACCATATTAAATAGCCTCGTTAGATTCTTTTAAATCGTCAAAACTATATTCCATTAAAGGTTTACTTGGTCTAGCATGTTGATTCATTTGCCATGCAATACAACAATTATGCACAAGAACATTATTGGCAAAGTATTCTGGTTTATCTGCTATTTCTAAATTATATACTTTTCTTAACTCTCCTTCTGTATTTAGAACATTCTGCTGAACACCTTTTTTGGTGTGGTATTCTGGTTTCAAATAGTTTGTTGCATATTTGACATGTCTTTGTTTGAAAAGGTTTTTTAAGATTCTCACCATATGACCTCTGTATACATGTCCTAGAACAGAACTTTGCATTATACGCAACTGCTCTAAAAGGTTTTTTACAAAAATGACACAAATGTTCTGTTTTTGGTTTTTCTTTGTAGTATTTAATAATACCTTCATTGATTTTTTTTCTGTTCTTTTTAAGATTCTCTCTGAGTTTTTCTTTTCTTTTTGGTTCTTGCATGTGTAAATGCATATGTTCTGAATAAGACAACATTTGCAGATTTGTAATGTTGTTATTGTTTTTGTTGCCATCTTTGTGATGAATAACAAAACCTTTTGGAATTGTTCCGAAATTATCTTCCCATATTTTCCTATGTAAGTATTTAGCAGGAACTTTCCATTTACCACCACCCATGTAATAGCTTTGGTGTGAGAGTTGTTTAGCTTGTGGGTATCTATGGTATTTAACACCTCTGTATATGATAGTTTCTCTATCTTTTTCTGTTTTTGATTCCATATATATAGTATATCATCATTTGTAATACATGACAAGTCTTTTATCTTATTATTACCATAAAAAATTGGGTGGTCTAAAGTCCCAGTTAATCCTATGTTTGTTGTTATTGGTTTATACGAAACCATTGTGTGTTTTACTGGTTTAAAACCATCTCTTGTTAAGACTAAATCACCAACCTTTATTTTTTCTATATTAACTTGACCCATATTAGTCAAAATCTTAGTTCCTTCAACAAAACAACTCATCAGTAAGTCGTTGTGTCGTGTTGCTAATCTTATGTCTACATCTCTATCAATCATATCGTTCCTTGAGTAGTATTTAGCTTCATTTATTAGGTCTTTGTCGTTTAGCTCCAACAAACCTGATTCAATAGCCTCACGAAGACCTGAGAGCATTGTAGACTTAGTTAAAGAGTTAGTGTTCCAACCAAAAGTCTGAGGTGCAACTTGATGTATCTTTATAATCTTTCCAGCACTTGTGTATAGTTTAGCTCCAAGCTGTTGAGCCTTTAGGATAGTTTGGTCAAACTTATTATTTTCTGGTGCGATTAAACAACCTCCAAAGATATTAGCTTCTCTTACAATCTCATCACCAAATGCTTCTGGCATAATCTCGTTACTATTATAAGTTCCTACTACTTGAGCTGGCATAGTAGAAAAGTCTATAAACACAGATGCAGAGCTATCAAGTCCAACACCCCCTGCTATATCATGTCCTCCTGCATATCTATGAGAAGGATTGTATTTCTTAAATATTTTAAATCCTGCCAAAGTTTCTATTGGTTCTATTGGTGTCATTCTGTCTAATGAGGCTCTATCAAAGTATTGGTCTTTAGATGCACTTGGTTGGCATAAGTATTCCCCCTCATAATCATCAGCATTTTGTTTAATTACTTTAATTTCGTCTAATGTATATCTATCCCATGTAGGTTTTCCGTCTTCTATAATAGGCACAATCATTATAGATTTGCTGGGCGATAGTTTTTCTGTAACAAGTTTATGAACATTACCCATTTCTGATATGTAGTTAGCAAGAAATACAGTTGAACCACCTTTTTGTAGTCCTGTTCGTGCTTCTTCCATGTTATCCCAAATATTACGAGATATAACAGCACTTCTTAATGTTTTGCGTGATTCAATATCGTTAAAGATGATGAAGTCGGGTCTAGCCTCCTCCTGAATAGCTCCACGTTGCTCTGTCCCAACAGTATCTGACATAACTTTAATACCATTAGCAGTAGTAAAAGCACCCATTGTTTCCTCTCTTTTAAACTCTGACTTAATAAATGTGTCTGGGTATAGTTTTAATATTCTAGGTTGAATCAGCATGTTGTAAACATCAGTACATAACTGTTTAGCGTTAGTTAGGTCGGCTGACAATACTTTATAGAACTTTCTAAAGTGTGTTGTGTCGTTTAATATACAAAAAGCTATAAACAATTTAGTCTTAACGTCTTTACCTGCTCCACGAAATGCAATGTTAATAAAGGTTTCTATGTTTCCTTTATAAGCGTGTATTAAATTTAATGTCATTTCTTTATGAAACGGTGCGTCTCCTGATTCAAAATACTTATGAAAAAAGTATCTACCCCATAGATTAAACTTAACAAGAATTTTATCATCACTTGTTTCTGGAGTAAAATTGAATAAAGCAATCAACTCTTTTGGATTACCCTGTTTGAGTATTTCTTTTATCGTCATCTAAGTATTTATCTAATGTGTTATCTACTTTGTCTTGTGTCTCTTTATCAGGAACTAAGTCTTTACCTCCTTTACCTGTAAGCTCTGTTCTTTTGGTATAACCCTCGTCTTTAGCTAAAGTTTCTAGGGTGTTCCAAGTATTAACTGTTTTAATCCTTTCATCTTCTGATGCTAATAAACTTGGTAAATTTGCTTCTGCTAATTCTATAATCTTCTCTTTCTTCCATTTCTTTAGGTTATCTCTAAAATCCTTATAATCTAAATGAACCCATCTATCCCATGTAGTTGGTTTAATGTCAAGTATCTCTTGTATGTTTTTATAATTTTGTCCATCTAAATATAATTTTCTTATAGATAAGGACAGTTCTTGAGTTAGTTCTGATTTTCTACCTTGCATATATATAAATTATACTATGTATTCTTGTTTGTGTCTACTTTGTTGAGTTCTAACCAAAGTTTGGCTACCGCTTCTTCTGGGGTTTTACCAAAACCAATGACAGGAAGTCCTGTTATGTTATTAAGAATACTTGATTCATAAAATTCATATTCTGCAAACCATTCATCCCCCACTCCTAATCTAAAAAGATGTTTTATTGGTTTTTGTTCTTTTGTGTTTAAATTAGGTGCAATTCTAGTTTCCCCACAAGCCTCTATTAGTTCTGATAAGTTTGGGACACCATAACCATCTACCATAAAATAGTTTCCTTTCATTAGCGTTGAGTGTTCTACCCAATCTTTAGATTTAGGAAACTTTGCTTTTTGTAATTCTTTTGCTAGTTCATAATCCATAATTTTATTTGTTTATATCTTATCTTTAACAAGCCTTTTAATATAAGACTTATCTTTTAGCTTATCTAAGTTGCACGTTTTTAACCCTCTCATCTTTAAGTCTAGTATGTATTCATTCATATCAGCGTGACGTATGAATTTCTTTACAATTTGTTTCTCTAACTTCTTACCTGATAGTATCTGTAAGTATTCTAGTAGTTCTTGGTTGTCATACTCTCTCCATAGATATCCTGAACGATATACTTTCTCTAGTATTTCGGCAGCAATATTGTATTTATCAGAGTAAGCTATAAATGGGTCTGGGAAATTAGTAAAATCAATTATCATTAATTAAATTATACTATGTATATTGGTTTATGTCTATACTTTTAACATTAAGTAGATAGCTACAAACACTATTAATACTCCTACGATTGTAATTGAACTCATTAGTATATCTCCTATTGACTCTATACCTTGTGCTTCTCTTAACATCTTTTTTCTTTTTGCTGTGTATTTATCGTTCATGTTTATTTGTTTAACTTATTAATATCTTAAGTATATAAGTTGCGGGGAATTAGTCCAGAAAGTTATCCACAGGTAAAACTAAACTCATAAACCTCATCATAACCATTAAAGATAATCCAAGTGTCTTCATATAGTGGTCTACAATACTGCCACGTTGTTTTAGCTATCTTGCTTGGCTCTATTGGCACTATCAACAATTGTTTGTCTGATACTCGCTCGAATCTTATCTGTTTCTCCGTCTCTTTCATCTTCCATAAGTGTTTTAACCTTTCCGTTGAGAATCCTATTTTCCTCTGTCCACTGTATATCATTGTTGTTCATACTCTTCTATTTTATTTAAATACCACTGCTCATCTGCCTTGATAAGTATTTGTCTTTCTTTTTCTAGTTTGTTCATCGCCGTCTTTCCTACCTCCTGCACCATATTACGATAAAAGTCCGCACCCATTCCTCCCATATGACAATTACAACGCATACATTGAGGTCTTAGCACCCTTAAATCATATTTTAGATGAGTAGATAGACTTGCTTTTGCCCACATGTGCCCCGTTTGCCAGTTAGAGCCTTCTAATCCAGTAGCTCCACAGGTATAACAGGTATTGGGGTAATCTTGTCTAATTATTCTTTTGCATTGCTCCCAAAGTTTATCTTGGAGTTTTTTAGTTTTACTTTTAGATTTACGCTTTAAAGGAGTTCTTTTCATTACCTAATTATACCACACGGCAACCATTATCATCAACTAAAACAAGGTTATTTCTATATTCTTGATGTGTTACTATGTTATGTTTGTCTACTGGTAGAGCTTCCATTTCTAATTCCTTTAAAAATAAATAATGGTTCATTCTAGCTAGGTGTTTAGCCTCTACAATACAGTTTGATGAACAGTATTTCCATGAGGTTAAGTTTTCTTTTTTACAAATCGGGCATTTCTTTTTCATTGAATGGTATATTTATTCTTCTGTTGACTTGAGTGGAAAAGGCAAATTAACTTTCCCCTCAGACTTTTGGCTAATAATATCTCTTAAATCATTTATAACTACATTTATTTCTGATTCCGTGCATTCTTCTGTGCTTTGTTTTTGATACCTAAAATCTATAAGTTTATGTGTCATACCTTTATGCAGAGTATCTTTCGTTACGGGTATTTGTGTGGGGTCTTTGAAAAGCATTGTTAAGTCTATACCTTTTGCAACACATTCATCTGCTGTTGCTTGCATCCATTCGTGGTATGAGCCTCTTTGAGCTTTACTTATTTTGGGTTCGTTTGACATAATGTAATAATTGTTATGTAATTAAAAAGGGATGTCTTCTGGGTTAATATCATCTACTGGTAGTTCTTCTTTTTTATCCATATCTTTCCAGTCTTTTTCTGTCCTGTCTGTTGTGTTTTCTTTTTTCTCTGAATTTCCGAACTGGAAGTTTTCAGCAATAATTTCAGTTCTATACATCTTCTTTTGCGTATCTTTATCTTCCCAAGTGCTTGTTTTCAATCTACCCTCTACATATATTTGTTTTCCTTTCTTACAATATTGACCTATAATTTCTGCAACTTTTCCGAAAGCAACAACATTATGAAATTCTACTTCTTCTTGCTTTTCTCCATCTTTATTTTTAAATGTTCTGTTGGTTGCTAGAGAGAACTTCGATACAACTACACCACTCGGAAGTGAAGCCTGTTCTGGGTCTCTTGTTAAGTTTCCTATAATCTGTGTTTTGTTTAAATACATATTTATTTTTTAAGTTTATTTTCTATTAGATTTATAATTTCTTCTCCCATAACAAGTCCAGCTACTATTTTATCTTGCATTTCACTATCTGGAAAAACTCTTTCTACTAATATTGAGTCTGGGAAGTTGGGATTGAACACAACAAAGTCATTCCACTCTCTACCTGTAAACAATAGTTGCATTTGCATTTGCCACATATACTGCTTTTCTATTGTAATCCCTTCAATAATCATCTCAAAGTGCTTTTTATCTGCAAAACATTTAATCTCTACCATTCCATCTTTATCTACTAATCCATCTGGGCTTACTCCTGCTAGTTTAGATATTTTGCTATCAGTTATAAAGCCAACCTCTTTGACAGTATTACCTGTTTGTAGTTCATAAATGGCTCTTGCTTGTTCTTCTAGCTCTACACCACGCTCTAGGTCTTTATTAGTATATTTTTCTTTAACTTCTGATGAATACTTTTCAGATAGCTTTTCTATACATAATGTTTTTAAACCTGCTCCTTGAGCCGATATAGCTTGAGCTTTGCTTGCTGTTAATGGATGTTTAATCCTTAACTCAAACCATTCTGTTGTTCCTTGATTAACTTTGTGCGATTTCATTTTTTCTATCAGTTACTAGCTTTGCAAAATCTTTACCTAAACCTTTATTTTCTTCCCATACTTGTTTAAGTTCTTCTTCTGTTTTAGCTTTATTTACTTTATCAAATATTCCCTCAAGTTTTTCATTCTTGTATTCGATAAATTCTTCCATTTCTTCTGTTGAAGCAATCTCTCCACTAGCCATATATCCTAAATTGGCTAAAGCTCTACCAACTGCAATAGTTTCTAGCTTCTCAAATGCCTTCTCGCCCTTCTTAACTGATTGGGCGTGTCCCGTTGCTCTTGCACAAGTTTCAGGATTGGACTTGTCTTTAATTACTATTGCTTTAAATACTAGACCGCTTGTTAGTTCAAGAGGGTCTGTATCAATATCTCCATTTGGGCAGTCCTCTCTAAAAAGTTTTATTCTTTCACTAACTTTGGCATAATCTGCACTACCTAGTTTGATTGTTTTCGCTTTCATATCTATTTGTTTAATCCTAATAACTTCAACACAACCTCATCTGTCTCCTCCTTTGTTTCATATTCTTCGGTTGTGTCGTCTTCATGGTCTATAACTATCCAACCTGTTGACCTCTCTAATACTTGAAAATTTATCATAATGTTTATTAGCCTTTAATACCTATATTATAACTAATCTAGTGGTTTAAGCTATTAAGTTATCCACAGTTTTATATTTCTTTGATTAACTCTAATGTCTTCTTGTAATAATCTATTTGTTTTTGAAGTGCTTTATTGTAGGCATTTTCGAAATCGCTGATACTTTGGACAATTCTCCCTACTGTATATTTCTTCTCCCCCCTCAATCTCTCTATCTCGTTTTCTATCTCGTTCTCTATAAATGATATGTGGGATTGTTTAATGTTTTCTAACAACTCTTGAAATTCTGCCTCTTTTTCTAAGCTGTTTATTATTATACAACTTTTTTGTCTTGCTATGTAATCAAATTCCTCTATGTTCTTTTTTATTTGTTTGCTGATTGTCATATTATTTGGTGTTTACCTTTAATGTATTCTGGGATAGATTCTAAATCCCCGTTAACCCTTATATAGTGAGCCGTAATATCCAAGAAAATTTTAGACTCTCCCCACTCAATGTTTACAATCCAACCTTTTAGTCCACCGAACTCATCCCATTGCTTGGTATAGACTATCTTATCAGGGTCTTGCTTCCCTTTAATGGTTTTGTTTACGATTGTGTTTGCTTTTTTTAGGTTCATAATTTATATTTTAATCCACTAACTTATATTTCTTACCATCAATTATTTTAATATCTAGCTCGTCTATCTCATTACATTTTGATTGATATTCTTTTAACGCTGGTTCTTTTATTGCATTATATTCTGCATACGTTTTGTCTTTTTGTTCTTGTTTTGTCATATGTTTATTTTTTAAGTAACGCTACTACCTCTAATAATCTTGCTTTTGCTTGTTTTTTGCCTCGTGGTGTAAAAGGGAAAATTAGGTTTAAATCTTTTCTACTGTTATCAATTTCACAATTAAACCAGAAAATTCTTCTAACAGAATTTACTTCAATATTTGGATAATAATATTCTTCATTTATTTCTGGTGTCCATTTTGGTTCTTGTAGTGTGTGGCCTAATTCGTCTATTTTTCCTTGAGTCCAAAGCATTTCACTCGCATTATCAGAATTACGATAAGTAATAATATAATACTCTCTAAATGTTCCTAATATTTTTATTGTATCTCCGTCTTTATTTATTATTATGTCGTTTATTTTATATTTCATGGGTTTATTTTTGTTTATTTTCATCTAAACCATAAGCTACAACACCCCCAATAATTTTATTGTCGAAGTAGTAACCA
>Ga0306898_1000528_pt1 | contig 14664 bp, 16 predicted proteins | sample AntRauMFilla1564_FD_190424 | JGI IMG/M metagenome (GOLD analysis project Ga0306898, IMG submission 190424) | Saline lake microbial communities from Rauer Islands, Antarctica - Metagenome Filla 1 #564 (v2) (version 2) | ecosystem: Environmental > Aquatic > Non-marine Saline and Alkaline > Saline ...
ATGCGCTTATGGGTATTTTTGGGATGGTAAGGGTTAATAATGACACCAAATAACAAACAGGAATGGTTTACGGCTCATCTAATTCATGTCTTCATTGCCGCGAGCCTAGCGGGCGACGCAGAGGAAGTGCAGCAACTCCTAAAGCTTGGCGTTGACGTTCATGCAAATAATGACGCGGCTTTGGACGCCGCAAGCTTCTGCGGGCACACGGAAACCGTGGGGGTGCTTGTGGATGCTGGGGCTAACGTGAATGCAAATGACGGCAGCGCATTGGGGTATGCCAGCGCGGTAGGGCACGTTGCGACGGTGCAGTTGCTGCTGAAAGCAGGAGCCAAAGTTCACGACGTTGAAGACAACGCGCTGGATTTAGCAAAACTAAAGGGGCAAGATGCTATTGCGAAAATCCTGACGGATTGGATGGAGCCAGGCCGTTGACTTGGGCGAGGCGCCATCGAACGGCTGGCATCATCCCATCTTTTGAATCAGTTGCTATAAGACCTAAACGGAGTCTGGCATTACTGTTGTATGCTAATCAGGTATTTTGAATAATGCACATGGCATCCATGCACCAGTTTTAGGATCACATACATCAAAATTTCCAAACGATGTAGCGCGTCCCATATCATTTTTTGAAACTGACCAACTCCCAACGTCATCATCCACTGTGGCACGCTTTTCCACATGATATGCAAAGGCGTCATCGGGGACTGAAACGACCCCGACAGTAACGGTTGCTTGAAGTCTTGAAACATTTGGTGTCCATGATGTCTCTGCAATGCCTGATGCAAATATTGTGCGGTCTGTATATACACTTCCACCAGTTGCTGTAATCTTAGCCCACTTGAAAGCATATTCATAGGTTGTAGCTCCGGCTCTAAATGCGTTTGCACCATCATTCACGATAAAGCTAGATGGTAATCCGAATAAAGTAGGGATATCAAACATCATTTGATCAACTTGCCCTAAGTACCACCCTTTATCCGTAAACGAATAAAATACTTTCCATTGGCTGTTGGCATTGAGTGTAGTCCTGAACAGTTGTCGAGGACCCACTGCACTTATTCTTTTTTGCCTATACATGTCAGGCGAAGTTTCAACTATCCAATTATCGGGAACTGTCGCAGGCATTGAATAGAATCGGCCACTATTCCACACCGCGCTCCCGCAATAATATATACTGGGTTTTACAAAGAATTTTGCTTCCATGGCTGAGTCCATTTCCACTCTTCCAAAGGTTGCGCGATAATCAGTATCTCCATTATCTCTCGCCCATGGAGTCCCAGCTAACGAAGTGCTCGATGGTGGGGCGGGGATGAATGGTTTATTCATCGGGGAGTTAGGTTTGTATAACCTAGTTTCACCCAACGCAGCATGGTAACTATAGGAATTTAATGTAGGTGATGGGTTTGGCAAAGTTTCGAAGTTATAGCCCAGCATAAGCGGGGGATTAACCCAAGTAATACCATAGTCGGTGAGGCTACTATTCCCTGTTATATATACATCATGCGTCATATTAAACAAGTCCCATTAGGTAAACGGTTGCAAATTCTACGGGATCTGATGCGTCTATTGGAACCTGTATGCTTCTGTACGATATAACGTTTACCCCCTCGGGTACAGTAAGCATTTTATCGAGTGCTGTAACGGTTGCAACGAGGGTTCTGGCAGCACACCACACCAACACACCATTTAATAGCCCTGCGGATAGGCCGTTGGCATAGACCGCATCAATCGCAGTGGGGACTGCCGTAGGGACCGTTTCAATGGCAGCATTGGAGTACGATGCCCATAGACCAAAGTATTCCGTAGCGCCAAATGTGCCTAAGCTATTGCCGCCACCCATAACGATTACATCTAACTTAGGGGCAGGTATACCGCCTATCTGGACTATGCACCATCGCTCTTCTGGGACAACTGACGTATCTGGCTCAACCCACAATAACGGTAAATCACCACCCGGCAACAACGTGTATCCGTCCGATGCCACCCGTGCAGTTGTCGCAGTGTCGTCATCTGCCGTTATACGTGCGTACCCCATTCCCGATATGATCGCTGATCCAACACCCTCTTCTTCTAATGGTTGCTCAAGTATTGCGTAATTACTAGATGAACCGGGGTCGGCAGTGTCAAAATATATGCGAACGGGTAACTGTCCGTCAAGGGACGGATCAGATAGCGAAGATGGACCAAGGCAGACCACGCTGCCCACTGGTAACACCCCATCCTCTTGCATGTTGCGTACCCTGATTCTGCCAGCATCTGGCCGTGCAGTGGTGCTGCCATTTGCTGCACGTACGTCTAACCTCCCGCCGAGGACTTCTTTTGCTGACTTTCGTACATCATTCCATTCACTGGCTTTTATTCCGAAACGCTGACCGGGGGAAACAGGTGTATAATCCACAATAATCCTTACTGACCGTATGGGGTCGCTTCTGGTACAGGTATGCCTAAATCGTTTAGATCACCTCGCTCATAAATACGCTCGATATAATATGATGCTGGTTTCAGATAAATGGAAACCGCCAAGGGGGGGAGGGTGTGCTCATATCGAAGCCACAAATAATCCCATCCATCTTTTTCATCAATAGTCGTAGCGTCTATTACGATATTGGTTTTGTTACGTTTGACGGAGAATGAATATACTATCTGCCAATTAACGCTACCCTGCGACCGATTTCCGTTTGCGCCAAGGAACAATACTTCACCTGCCGCAAACCCACGGAACGGCTCACTATTAACCTTTCCTGTCAATTCTGATACGAGTAGTTTATATGTTTGATCTACGGTCAGGGTACTCACCCAGCGGGTTTCAGTGAAGTTAAACGATGGGGTTACGATATCAACACCATGCACCGTCTCACCGTCCGCATTTATTGCACCCGCAGTACCAACGGCAGCGGGTAATGGCGTAAATGTCAGACTACCATAATCTATCGTATCGAGTGATTGCGTTATGTGGGTGGTGCCACCGCTGGTGTCGAATGTAAACGTATCTGCACCATCACCAGCCTCCTCCCCGCCATTATTACCACCCGCTCTCTTGGACGAAGAGTAAGTAACCACGGTAACGTGCACGCCACCAATGCCAGTTGTTGCCGCACCCTCTACCGCTTCCTCGTTGCATGTTATTGTCGAAATACCAATATCGTCCTCTGTTGCTGGCACCTGTGCAAACGTTTCCGCTATTGCCTCGGTTACATCCTCCGCGCCCATAACTATATACTCAACCGTTATGGATTTGGTTCTAATCACAGTGGCACCAACTGGGCCAGTTGAGGTACTAGTGTATTCAAACGAGCCAGCCGTGTTTTTAGAACGACTGTTGTATTTTTCGGTTACGGTTACTGGCATTATTATATCCTATTGAAAAGTAAATGATTCCATACCTGTTACCTTGTCAGATATCTTTTTAAGGTACTTGTTCGATTCCTTCTGGGCATCCTCCATCTTAGTGGCGAAGCCCATACGACCGAGTGTGTTTGTATCGAACGTTCCGCGACTCTCAACCATCGCCTTGGCCTGTGCTGCACCATCCATTGCACCGCCCATTGCATCCTTTAATGCAGCATCCATTTCGGCTTTGAGGTCTGCCAGCATCTTGTCTAACTCTTCCTGTGTTTTTTTGAAAGACGTATCCTCTGATCGTTCTGGTGCATCGGTGTTTATTGCGTCCATTGCCTCTTTGTGACTAATCTTAGCCTTGCTAATAGCATCAAGTTGCTCGCCGAGCGAGACCGCATTAGCTGCCTGTATCTCGGCTAGTTTAGCCGCCAATTTCTCATCATTTGCGATTAACGCCGCACTTAGCCTGGCAAGTCTTGCTGCGGATCGTTCTTCCATTTCTTTCGTGCGTTGTTCTGGGGTCTTGGCCCCCTCTGCATCGGCAGCAGCGTTCCTTGCCACATATTCTGACTGCACTGCACGTTCTAATGTGGCAACATCTTCCGCTGACCTACCCTTAATCGCACTCTCTATGTAGATATAATTTAGCTGTGCTGACGCATTCAACCCGTTCCATATCTTTTTAGAAACTTTTACAAAGCCCGATAATTTATTATGCATCCAAGTCATCATGCGATCCCAACCATCCGAAATTGCAAAGTATGCCGAGTGAGCGACCTCGACTATGGATGCCCACCCCGCATTAGCCGCAGCCAACACGGTGGAGTATAGGCTACTCCACAACATTTTCAATGTGGCCACCCCCGCATCCCAAACGAATTCCAAATAAGTCCACAATATCTCAATGGCAGCTTCTATGTTGCCGTTTTTGAATGCATCAACCATTTTGCTATAGGCAAGCTGTGTGGCCTCTGCTAAGTCGCCAACGGCCATGCTCATAGCATCGTAAGAGCTTGACACCACCTTGGCAACCCCTACGAAGTTGCTACTAAGGCCCTTTGCCAAAGTAACGCTGGCCTTGAGCGATGACGTAACCATTTCACCAAACACCCTCAACGCCTCGCCCACCATATTGACCATTGAGACAACGAAATCAATAATTGCGCCCGTGGCGTTGCCCACTGCCTGCATTATGCCTTTAAAGGCGGCGGTGATAACCGATCCCAGCCAAGTAAAAAACGAACTAATAAGCCAACCAATTGCAGCCAAAGCTATGCCAATGATAGCGCCAAGGGCAGCATATATCCCTGCCAGCGCTAGTATTTTCAACGCAAGCATACCCAATGCCAGCGTACCCGAAGCGACCGCTGCAATCATTGATGCAGTGAAGTTTATCGCGAACATGACCGCTGAAACTGCCATCGTGGCGAGTGACCCTACAATTGACTTGGCCATTAGCATCATTGACGTGACAAACGTTCTGATTGCCGCAATTGTGGTTACAGCCATTGAGGTCACGAATGATGTCGCAAACTTGATCGCACCAAGCGCCGTTATGGTGAGTGACACTAGAATTGCCTTGGCCATTAGCGTCATTGACACGACAAACTTGCTGATTGCCGCAATTGTGGTTACAGCCATTGATGTCACGAATGATATCGCAAATTTGAGCGCACCAAACGTCATTATGTTGAGTACCGCGACAACCTTCGCAGCTACGTGGACTGCCGCTTTACCCAACAATATAAGTGACGATTTAGCGTGAAGCACCGCTCTACCCAACAATACAAGTGACGATTTAGCGAGAAGCACCGCACGCACTAGTGTGGATGATATGAGCATTGCAGCCACCATTGCCATTTTCCCGAGTCCCAACAATGCCGCGCCTAGCATACCAGCCGTGACCTTCACCACAACCATGACATTGTTTAGTATCAGAAATGGGATTGCCAACACCCCTACCACCACTGCCGTTAGTTTTATTACAAGGGCTAGTGCGAGTAATGCCGATCCAAGCACCATGGTGCCAACCGCAGTTGCCGCAATTACTCTAATCACTTTTGGGTTCTCAACTACCCATTTCTTCATTTGTTCGGTTACTATTCGTAGAAGGAAATATGTGGTCTTCAATGGATCGGCCAATGCGGAACCAACTGCAATCGATAGTCTATTCATGGATGCCCACAACAAATCGGCCTGCTTCTTTGTGGCTTGCATTAACAGTGCATATTTTTCTTGAACGGTAAGCGCCTCTTTCATTGCCGCTTTCATTTTCTTGAAATTATCGAGACCCTCTTTGTCAAACAATACCTGTGCGCCACGAATACCTTCACCGCCGAAGATATCCATGAACGCCCTGTCTCTCGCTTCATCGTTCAAATCCTTAAACGCATTACTCATGTTATAAACCAACGTCTCCATTGGTAACATCTTACCCGCAGCATCGCGAAGCTGGATGTTTAACTTCTCAAATTGTCCCTCTGCTGTGGTTAAGGGCGCAGTCAACCTACTCATTACCGTCTTGAGCACAGTACCCGCATTCTCGGCGGCTTGTGCGCTATTGGCCATCAGTGCAATACTAACCGATAAGTCCTCTAGGTTCTGATTGCCCAGCTTAAACACCGTTGCTGACGTTTTGAAGGATGCCGCAATGCTGCGAATATCAGTTGTCGATGCATCTGCCGCAGCGGATAGCAGGTCAATCACCCCAGCCGCAGAACCAACCTCACCCCCAAACAAGTTAATGGCATTGGTCATGATGACCGCCGCCTTTTCAAAATCTAACGCGCCCACCTCGGCAAACTCAATCGCAGCGCGACCAACATCTTGTAGTACTGCCTCAAGGGGCAGACCCGCCTTGATCAATTCAGAAAATGCTTTGGCTACGTCTTTTTCAAATACACCAGTGACCTCGGACACTCCCGTAATTGACTTTTTGATACGCTCAAACTCTTCAAGGGTCGGGTTTGCAGCACCTCTTAATGATGCCATTTCATATTCTAAATCAGACATCGCCTTAATAGCAAATGCAAAAGGTGCAGCCATGGCCACACCCATGAACTGCATCTTCGCACCCATTGCACCAACACTTGAGGCGAATGACTCCAACCTAGCTTGAGCGCGTTGTAACCCTTTTAGCAACGCCTTGTTATTAACCCCAAGCTCGACAAATGCCTTTCCTGCTTTAATTGACTGCACTGACATTTGTCACCCCTTTCTTAGTTTCGGATAAATGCTCGTTTCAAATCGTCCATAGTACCCTGTGGTTTTTCAGACTTACCAGTCGTCCTTTGAGGCATGAAATCCTTTGGGGAATATGCCCGTGGGGTTTTCTTCGCATCCCGCTTACCGTTTGCTATCAGTGCCATAAGTGCCGCATTGCGCATGTCATCACCATCTTGTTTTGCTGTTGACATTATCATCAACTCCCGCAACGTGAACGGCAATGGGTCCATGCCTACGACTCCGGCACATTTCCAAATTAACTCCCAAACGTCGATGGGTCCATTTTTTCCACTTTTTCCGCCATTTCTTTCTCTTGGTGATCCATCACTTGATCGATCTTCTGGATCGCCAGTTCCCCCATCTTCAGCTGACTCTCCTGACTCCGCTCCCAAATGTGCAGGAGCGGTTTCCGTTTTGGGGCGGGAAAAAACTCCGCAATCGAGCGCATAAGGCTCTCGGTTGCTAATTCTACGGTTGATCCATTGCAAAGCTCGGCAAACGCATCTTCCTTCACGTCTCGCTCATCAAGTTGTGGTTTAATGAGTGCAACAATAACATCGATCAACATAAAGGGGTCAGAGACTAATTGACCATACACCTTCTCATCGAAGATGTTGGCCAGATCAACCCCCGTGACACCCTTCACCCGTCGAATACTCCCAACCGTTACGGAAGTATCCCACTGGGTCCCGTTCGCATCCTTAAAGCTCATTAGTTTAGTCCTATCGTAGTCCACTCGGGTGCGGTAGCACTGTATGCAGATTTGATATTAACAGTTGCCTTTAGTGCATCTTCAAGTGGTTCAGCGCGAGTGAAGTCAAATACGTTCGTATCCATGATCAACCCGGTGGCAGTGCTGGAGCTAAGCACACCTGGACCATCAAGGGCAGCAATGCCAATAACAGTGTTATCGAGGAATGCATTCTGAATTGCACTAAAACCCGCATCACTGTTGTCCCAGATCATTTCAAAATCAATAGATGCATCTTTCAACGTACCTACCGTTGCACGCCAGCCAGCATTACCGCGAGTGGTAACGTCTGCTTCTGCCTTGGTCATATTAAGGGTTACGTCAGTGCAATTGGTCAACTCGACCCATGCACCGCTTGCGGCGACCCCGCCTACTTTGTAGTATAGTTTGGCATTCATGCCTAGTGTGTATGACATATCTGATCTTCCTTTTTATAAGACTGACTTGAGCCAGTCGGTTGTTGAGTGCTTGTCGAGAGTGCGCTTAAATGCAGGTCGCATAAAAGGACGGGCACGATAGTTGGCAGTGCCCATGCCAATTCTGGTTCGTTTAATGTAGGATCGTCTGCGCTTACCTTTTACCCGCTTAGTCATTACTTTCTTGCTACTATACAGCATTTGCCTTCTAGATCCGCCATACTCTAAAAGTCGTGGCGTACCCTTCAGCTTTTGCCCATTAATGGCAGCAGGCCCAATAACAACTGACCGATTGCCATCGGTTTTACCGAAGTGGATGAAACTTCGTAGCAATCCAACATGCGAACTAGGGGCATCCCCCGGTTCGGATATTTTCTTGCGTTTTCGCACAGATCGCCGCGCATCGGTCATTACGTATGCACCAAAACGGGAAAGAGCGGCTACCCGCCTACCAAAGACACCCTTTTGATCTTTGGCAGAAAAGAAGATCTTTTTGAACTGATCACGGTTCATTAAATCGACTTTTAAGGTTAGCAACTAATACGCCCCTTAAAGGTTACTGTGAGCACCGCAGTAAACTGACGGTTTTCACGAATCTTATCGGGTAGACCAATAGAATCATAGATAGTTTTTAACCAAAATACAGTATTAACATTTGGTAGGACCATCTTAATAGTTGCATCTTTTATGGCGTTAGCAACACTGTCTAGTTCGTCCATGATTAGATCATCGTCTTGATCACCAACTACCCGCTTGGCAATCAATATGACTACTTGATACTCAGCGTAGGTGCTTGACCTGTCGGCCATCGTGACCTCATTTGCCTGCGGGTGGACGGTGACATTAAGCGCATCCAAGTCTACTAAATCCAGTTCTGGCATCCAACTATAGGCCGCAACAAAGGGATTGGCAGAGCCAAAAGCATAGGCATTGAGGTACTCCACCAGATCCCTAGCAACAATAGACGTGGTGCTCATTCCGATATGACCTCCTCTTTCACAACCTTAGTATGAATGCGATACACAGAATTGAAACCATCAAGTGTCTTGTACTCTGCTTCATCGTTTGGGGGTAATACTTCACATGTGAATCGAATTAGCCCATCAACCAGTATCAGTCTATCCCCGCGCATAGGTGGGTTAATTATGTTCAAATCACCCCGCTGAATCACAAAGTCTTTGGTTGCAATACGCTGATCTGCCCCATTCATATCCATAAAGGCGAATGTGGTTTGCCCAACTACTGCCCGTACATTGAGGATTTCAATTACCCCTCGCTTGTAGGTTATCGTAACGGCAGCGCGAAGTAACATGCGCTCGGCGAGTCGGTTACTGCCCATCTGCAATCTATTAGTCATGTTGAATCCCCAATTGTGATAATAATTTTGTAACGGTTGATTTGGTTCTTAAATCGATGTGCGAGTGTTGCTTAACGGCAAGGGTTTGCAGGTAGGCATCCACTTTCTCGCCCTCTGGTTCCCAGCCATGCAGCATGGCCAATATGTCGTCTGGCAGTGTCGCCAGTGTCGCCTTGCGATACACACCCGCATTAATGCCAAGGCTTGGCCCGAAAGCCAGACATGGCACTCCTGCACAGGTTGCTTCAACTAGCGCATTACTATTGATTGCAATGCAAAAACGAGCGGACGCCAGTGCATCGGCCAGTGATGAGCTTTTCTTTGTCTTGCTGTAGTCATCCCTATTGGCCGCAATAGTTGCACCGTCCACTTGATTGATTATATTTGGGTGTCGTAGTCTGGCACTCTGCGCATCCAATGGATGTGATCTAAATGTAGCATTTAGCCCAACTGGCAAACTGCGCGATACTTGGCGGCATAGTGGCGCTGGACCCGGCAACGGGGCACCAATCAATTGAGTGTCACCAGTCAATTGCCCCAATATGAGAATGTCACCGCTGGTTCTTGCACGAACAGGGGCGGGTGTGCAATGGGTGGCGAGTGCCTTTTTTCCTTCATCGGAGGTTACAAAGTCATTGGCCCATGATGCATGATGGAGAATACCCTTCGTGTCAAATTGGTTATGCCACCCACGGTTAAAGAAACCATATTCAGCATAAAGGATTGGTATGTTATTGTCTAACGCCATTTTCGACCAACTAGCTTCCCGCATACCGTTCCAACACACCACTAGGCTTGGCAGCACCTTACCCGCCTTCACCGCATTATTCGCCCTAACCACCTCGTACCCGCATGCAACCAAGCCCTCTGATAGCGAATCCAAGCACTGTTCTCTGATCTGTGCTTGCACTAGTGCAATCTTCTTCACCGCTGCGCATCGGTCAGGGATAACCCCAGCGGATGCCCATAGGTGCGCTGCAATTGGCCATTGGCCACCAGAGCCACTAGATGACAAGGACATCCTTCGATGCTCGCGATTGACCAACAAGGGGTAGCAGGTTTTAATGTCGCTAATCGCCAATGGGAAAAACCACCCTGCATCGATCACGTTAAATTGATGTGGGTTTGCCTCGACCACTTTCTTTATAACCAGTGGGCCAAACGAGCAACGTTCCTTGTTTACGGCCTTAGACGCTTCCTCAATTATGAGGGCCATGCCCGTGTCATTTGCTTCGCATGCCAGTGGTGCGTTTGCGTATGGTGCAGTTCGACCGCTATTGTGGCCCGCTTGCTCGGAGATTAGGCAGCGATCATGCAACCATCCCGTATCAGCAACTGACAATGGTCTAAATGGGAAAAAGTCACAGTCGAAGTACCAACCCCCTTCTCGATACAATACTGAATATCTAATGAGGTCTGATTTCTGTGCTGGGTCCAAGTCGTCATTCCATTGAGACACCAATTTAGGGTGTAGCTCAGTGGACTCATCGTGTATTCTCACCCGGTAATCTGGATTTAGATCAACGAACAACTTAATGTTATCAGTGGCGTATGTGGGTAGCTCCCCGCCAATCCACACGAAATGTAATATCTTTGGTCGCATTAGATCCTGCTTTCAAAAAAATACCCCGGATTGCATCGCTACAATCCGGGGCGCTCATATCCAACTACCCGTTATTGGGTATTATACTCGTGATAACTTGACGAAGATGGTTGGATCGGTGGCGGCGGCAGCGGCATGAGTCCACCCCGCAACCTTGTGGGTGGAAGCCGTGGTAGTAACAACCTCTGCGCTAGCATCCCAATAGACTTTCACGCCAATTGCAATGGCAGAGGTTGAGAGTACGGCCTTGGGCATTTTGAAAACACCCACGACTTGAACGGCACCCAACTCATTAGCTGGGATTGGGCGAACGGCGATGGCAACGGTATCACCAATAACAATGACATCGCCAGAGGCAACGTCAGTGCCGGGGGTGTATTCCATCGACTCACCGGGGTGAGAGTAAATTGCTAACATGATATTTATTCCTTAATTGAATGTGTGTTTGAGCTAACGATGGGGGGCTTAGTCGAATAACTAAACCCCCCACCATCCTATTATACTGCACCCTTCGACTTGACGGCAGCGCGGTGATCCTGCTTGGATACACCAAAGTCAAAGTAGCCGCGCATCTGGACGCCAAGGTTTGCAAAGTCTGCATCTGATTGTTCAACATACGGTACACGGCGGTTGTTCAAGAATGCAACTTCAATGGATGCTAAATCCATTGGGTTAGCGGCAAGATACCATGCGGTAGTGTTGGTCAGATATGACGATACAATGATTTGGAATCGTCCCCCATAGATATTGGCGTTGGGGATTTGCGCGGCAGTGGATGCACCACCACTATTCACGCTGGTGCTGTTCGTGATTTCACGCGCAGTGGCCTCCAACTCAGGTGGTACAACAAGATACACGGGTTCAAGGCCCATTGGATCACCGTTAGCGTCCGTTTGGCGGCGAAACTTAGTGATGGCAGCAGACAAGCCAGCAATGGACAACACGGTGGCTGCACCAGTGATATAGTTCTTATTGCCAGTGGTGAAGAATGCAGCGTCATCCAACCAAGATGCCCAGAAGACATCGTTGAGCTTCAACGATGCACCGCGACCAAGTTTACGGGGGATAGCGGTTAATGCACCAAGATCGTCGTTGATGAAGTCTTGGCGGGAGATACCAAAGAGGCGACCAAAGGTCTCAACCTTGTTGGTGTAGCTCTCTTCACCCAAGGTGCCCGATTTGATTTCTCCACCATTGGCTACTCGTTCAAACTTCGCATCGGCAGTTAAGCGATAACGAGTCATGGTTTTGAAGTCGTTAGCGGTTCCAATTTCGGCGAACGATGACCACGATTGCTCAACACCATTAAACCCGTTGAGCAACGACTTATTGGCAATGTTCGACAAGATCCCGCCAATATCAATGGTCGAGAATCCCGAGGCGTTCAGCCGACCAAAGGCCGATTCGAGCACTTCGCGGTTCACCTTGGTGCTGTGGCCAGTGTATCCATTCTGACGGGCAGCGGCGAGAAACAATGAACTCAAGTTCATGCCACCGTATTCATTGGCGATACGGCCAGCGGCCTCTAGGGTCTGTTCGTCATAGGTCTTTTCAATGACCATGGGATCAGTACCACCCGCAATCAGTGCGGAGGCTTCAAGGGCTTTTGCGTGAATTGGCTTCATCTTACCACCATTTCCTTGAGGGGCATCGTTTCCGCGACTTGCACGAAGGACTTCAAGCTCTGCGCGGTCGGATGACCAACCTTCACGCAAGGCTTTAGCTTGGATCGAAGTATTGCCAGCACAAACGGTGCTGATCTTACCAATGCGCTCGGCTTCAAGCGCAGCGGTTTCGCGCTGGGCTTGAATGGCATCGGGGACGATACTGGTAGGGGTGGCGGGAGTGGGCACAGGCTCACTTGAAGTCAAACTAGCATCGTAGCTTGCCTTGATCATCTTTCCGGTGGGGCTTTCAATATCAAACGATTTGATATCGGCATCAGACATACCCTGCGCCTTCAGCCATTCTTTTAACTCTGGATTCATGTTTTTTCCCTTATCTTTGTTCGGCAGTGCCGATTTTGGTGAAATTGAACTGCCGCGAGACGCGGAAATTAAACGAGCAATGGTGGAATCATCTGCGCCAATCGGGACAAAAGATGCTTCCATTAGTTTTGATTTACGAACAACCAGCAATGGGCCGCTGAACGTGGTGCCATTTACCGTTACGCTGGCGTCTTTCGACACTTCCTCAACGGTTTCGATCTCGGCACCCATGGATGCTTGCCATGGGAAACCATTCTTGGATGACTGGAGCACCTCGTTTGCTGACGTGGTCCCACCAGATATCACACCTGAGACCCGCAATTTAGATCCTTCGATCCATACTCGCTCAGTGTGCCCAACCAGAAGACTGGGGTTATGGTCACGGAAAACGGGAGAATCATTGCGATGGCTCATGCCGCTCAAGTCAACTACCACGGGTAATTCAGACCAGAAAAACCGCATGGCCCCGCCATTATACAGATCCATGTCAAACTTAGCCAACCCGGCATTTGCGCCTGCGCCTGCGGCCATTAAGTTTGCCGTACCACTGAATGTGCAAATGTCACCATTATGGAGACCATTTGCACAAAGCATCATTGGTAACATGGGTAAAGTATTCATGTGTTTTAAGCTACCATTGATTTAGTTAAGTTAAAGTATTAACTTATTGGGATTTGCTTGCTGTAACAACTCTGTCTTGATTGCAAACTCTTGATCTGGCGTTACTTGCTTACTAATAGCGGTTTTCAACTCTTTACTGTCCAGCGCCTCAATCAGTTGGATACTTATAACGCCAACATCAGCCAAGTCCTTTTGCCGCAACTTCTGCTTGCGAGTCTGCTTTGACAATAGTATTTGCTCGGCAACACCAACCAATGGGCCACCTACGCCAAGGGTTCGCGCCAATCCAAGCGCTAGGGCCAGCGCACCGCCACCCCAAGCAAGTACCTCGGCCCAGAATCCAACGTCAATCTGTGATTGATCCGCTGCCGCACGGTATTCACCCATTCGCTGGGCAATCTCTCGTGGCGGGATGGTTGGTTTCGGCAGGTCGCTCAGTTTGGAATCTGCGCTAGATGCTATCAGTTTTACAACGGGATCATACACCGTGTCGATGTCAATTAGCCCGTTGCGAGCGGCATCGATACCAGCAATGGCATCGCTGGCGTATTGCTTACGCTCACCTCCACATGAGGCGATGGACAACGCAACGATAATGAGAATGGATAAGCGCATGGGGTCTCCTTTTATTATTTGCTTAAAACTAGGCCGATTAGGGCAGTCAATACACCAACAAGAATAATACCAACGCCACCAAAGACGATGGTTCTTAAAACCCTCACCGTGTTTGCAAGATCGGTCACGATTAGGCGCAGGTCGTTGATGTCACCTTCTAACTTGTGGACGTCTGCGCTCACAGTCACTTGGCCCTTAAACCGCTCGCTACCAACGGCTAAATCTCGATGAATATCAGATATCTTGTCGCCAATGTCACGGAAAGCGGATCGCATTTCGCGGATTTCGGAGCGGATTTCTTCGCGCTCACGTTGCCATTGGATTGCACGCTCATCGGTTGGGTAGGAGTCAGATGCTTCAGGCATGGTCTGCCCCTTGTGGAGTGTTTGCTGCCTCGGCAATGTCCCAGAAGGTCGGAACGTCAACAGGGGCGGTGAGGGGGTCCGGCTCTGTACCTGCAACTATTGCGGCACGAGCAATGCTGTACTGTTTCCATATGCTGTCCATAGCTGCTTGCACCTTGATTATTAGCGCCCTCGCAGGCTCTGGGGTAGTCGGGTCAATGAGCCACGCGAGGTGTCGGCCCCTTGCGTTAGCGTCTGCAACCTTGTTTGCCATGGCGTCGGCTTCACTCCACAGGGCTTCGATGAGTTGCCCCGCTCTGAATTTATCAATGCCGACCGTCCAGCTCTTACCATCCCATTGGTACGCTTTCCCAAGAGGGAGTTCTCCACTTGGGGGAGCAG
>Ga0306898_1000530_pt1 | contig 14654 bp, 12 predicted proteins | sample AntRauMFilla1564_FD_190424 | JGI IMG/M metagenome (GOLD analysis project Ga0306898, IMG submission 190424) | Saline lake microbial communities from Rauer Islands, Antarctica - Metagenome Filla 1 #564 (v2) (version 2) | ecosystem: Environmental > Aquatic > Non-marine Saline and Alkaline > Saline ...
TTCAAGATTAAAGGCTTCCACTTAACTGGAGATAACCTCTACGAGTTCAATTACGATTTCAGTTAAATTCATATAATCTTTTTTATTGGTTAATACTAATTTCCTGTGTGTCCTACCCCACCCCGAGTTGTGAGTAATTTCTCAACCTCTTCAATCCTAAATACTGAAAAGATGTCGGTAATTTTAACGTACCATGGAGCATCCCATAAGGGCTCAATATGGAATTGAAATACTCGATATCCTTTCTTAATTGTGGGCGTTCTCTCGTGTAACTCCACAATTCCCCTCCACTCTTCTGCGTAATCCCACTCAATCTCTCCATGGCCATTGGGCATACTAATGTAATACCTAAATGGAGAAGAACTCCTGAGTGATAGAACCCCTCTGTAATACTTGGGTAACTGTGCTTTAAATCCAAGGGGTATGCCAACAATGTCTTTACCTCTCTTAGGTGTATAGTTACTCGGTTGTTTAATGTCAATACAGTTACCATGTCTTTCGAACTGAGCACCCTTAAAGACAACTTTGATTCTTTTGATGAAAGGGTTATACCTTCCGATAAATTTAGATAATTCTCCAACCATTTAATTTCATTTTTTAATTTTACTATATTTCTGTGATGGTACCCATATTCAGAAAACTCTCTCAGATAATGTAGTAGTGATGTGTTGTTTACATCTTGAGGATTATAAAATCCTGCGGAATCAAAAAACTTTATCACTCCTCCTGCTCCTGCGATGTGCGATGCAGCTATAATACCTGCGAGTGATATCTTCACTCCATAAAACTCTTTACCTACATACTTATCAATGTAATTAACACTGTTATCTAATCTCCACCATTGATGTGTTAGTAATTTCAAGTCTCTCTCTATTTTTAAATCCAATGCATACTCCTGAAGTTCGACAGGAAAGATATCTGGCTGTAGCCTAAACTTATTAGGTGTTATGTGGCCTAAGCCTAGGTCTTTTAAGGTGTAAGGCATAAACTGCCAAATACCCATGGCTCCAATGCCGTTTATGATCTCAGGACGCATGCTTGATTCTCTATGTCCCAAAGCTTCTTTGAACTCTTTATTCTGTGTGTTTAAAGTTTCCAGTTGTTCTTCTGCATAGAGTTTATCGTAGTAAGCATCCATTTTAGGATTACTTAATGCAGTGATAGAAAAAACAAAGAACAGAAGATAAAATATACCATACTTCATAGTTATTAATTTAGTTAAAAACTGTTTTTACAAAGATACTTTCAGCATGTGAGATACTAAGTCAGAGGTGTATTTCTTCCTATGTACTTCAAATATATCTGTAGGATCTTTTTCAATTATTCCATTTACAAAGATAATTACTTCTAACTCAGGATACAAGTTCTTATAATTAGCCATAGAACGTACACCTGCTTCATCTGGATCAAGCCATAGCACTACTCTGCGGAAGTGCTTGAGGTATTGATGCATGATATGCTCTGGTATATACGTTGATTCACTTTTTCCTGAAACAGCTTGAATATCCCAATGATTTCTAAAGAAAATATTTTCTTTAGACGATTTAGAAATGACAAGTAAATCATTCCTTGTCCAATCAATTTGAATATGACCTTCAACATAGTTATAAGGATAGTTATTTCTAAACTTATTCTCTTTGGTTTCAAAAGGCATATAGATTTTACTATACGCTCCTATAGGATACCCAATAGCGAGAGTCCTTGGAACTACTATGCTAGTCTTCTCAGAATAGATGTAATGAATATCTCTGACATCTCTTACATCATAGAACTTTAGCGAAGGAACACTAATTTCATATTTGCCTATCCAGTAATCTAAAAATCTCTTTGTATACGGCTGCGACACAGTTTTTAACACTGGTCTCTCTCGTACAACTGGAATTTTTTTAATTATAGTAGGCTTAAGATTCTTATTCACTTCGTTGCAGTTTAGACCCAGTTGTAGGTCATAATTTATCTGCTCAAGAAGCTCCTGATATGATACGGCATTTAGATAGAGCAATAGGAAATGATATACATCTCCTTGACCTATTCCAGCTTGATCTTTAAAAAATAATTTACTTGTATCTTTGCCTCCGTATCCAAAAAATATGGAGAAAGAGGGGTTCTCATCCCCCTCTCTCAGGGGTGAGCTATACTTTGTGTGTAGCTCTAATTCCTGTCCAAGATAATGAGATATAAGTGAATAGTCATCTACCAGATCTCTTACGTTTTGAATCGTAAGCTCTGTACTACCAACAAATTTTTCAAGTATATCCGTCATATCTTATCAGTATTATGGTTTTGGTGGGAATGCTTGCTCAGGAGTAACAGGTGATTGATTGAATGGATTAGTATTAGCTGCTGGAGCTGATTCTACTGTTCCTTCTTGAGTTGGGGCTGGAGGTAAGTCAAACATAGCTCCAACCTTAGCATTGGCAGATTCCGAGGATGTGTCTGCTTCTACTTTAACTCCGTGGTTAAGACCTTCTTTGATCTCATACGTGCTCCATTTGATGCTAGCAGCAGCCAAAGGAACAGTCATAGGCTCAATCCAAGACTCTTTGAACTTACCTTTTTTTGGTATGGAAGCAAAGTGATTAGATTTGCTTGTTCTACGAAGCTTGACACGAAACTCAGTTTCTCCCATGAAAGGCTTAGCCGCAGTGATAAATGCATAACTGATGTTTTTGTACACACCTTTGACAAAGTCCTCATTCAACAAACGAGTTGGTAGAGTGGCTTGATTCTCAGGTGTAACACCTAAACCAGCAAACATAACACTTGCATTAATAGCTTCCTTAGCTAAATCTGTAGTCATAAACACCTCTAGTATATCTACAAGAGTGTTCTTATAGTTATTGAGGTCCTGCCCAATCTGGGTAGCAGACTTGGGCTTACCATCCCATGTAGTCATGTTTACTGGCCACATAATAACAGACTGTGCTGATTGTTCTACACTTGCCCCATCGTCAAACGCTGCAAACAATTTAGTATCATCTACTATAGTTTCCAGCTCTATAACTAAAGAGCCTTTATCATTAATTCCTGTACTTTTTCCTAATACTACATTCTCATGAATGCCTACTCCTAAATAAGTTGCCATATAAATAAATTTTAAAATTGATTAATTAAAGTCCTTGATCGTACTCGTTGATGCGTTTTATGATTGGATATAGATCATTGTCTACAAGAAAATCTGGAAACGACCCCATAGGTGTCTTACATTCGTATGTTGTATCGTCATTGGTTTGAAACTTATATGCCATTCCTGCATCTGTTTTGATAATGCGAGAATGAAATACATAGGTAAAATAAGATACAGGATCAATAGTATTCTCCAACAGTTTACCTGAAGATTTGAATGTGTATTTACCCATCTCATTAAGAGATACATGGTGACTAATTACAATGACTAAGTCATCCCTCAAATTTGGAAGTTCTCCGAATACTGAGTTAAATACATCTGCTCCAAACACGTTCCATTTCTGAAATGCAGCATTACCGTTATTCTGTGCCAGAAAGTCTGGAGACATTATTCTGGCATTAAAGAAGTGAGTGTAGTCATCTATTAACACATACTTAACATGCTTTGCTTTATTGATCCATTGTAGCCATTTAGGTACCTCTAATAACTTGTTAGTTACTATAACATTACCCTTACCAGTAGTTGAATTCACAGGTTTATACTGTCCTGAACTTCCTCCCCATGGTAATTGTTTACCATTAGGAGATATTATCATCGACTCCTCAGATGGCATATTACGCCACGAAGTAGATTTGCCAGTGCCGGATAATCCCTGCACTAAAATTGCTTTTGCCATTAAAATTGTTTTTTAATTATTTACCTATTTGAATTTCTCGATACACTTGTTGAAGTTCTCTGGTCATTGTGTTATCATCATTTGCCTTAGGGAGTGTTTTAAAATCATTAACTTCTCCTCTAAATAACATTCCGAAATCAACATCATCAATTCCATATGAATTTTTTAAGATAGACAATAGTCTATATCTATTGTATCCAAGTGGATTAACCATTTCATCTCTAATATTGTATCCTTTATACATTCCATGATCATCATAAGACTTGTATCTGTAAGGGTTAAATAGTGCCAAAACTAGATCAGCATCCTCAACAGTGTTTCCAGTATCTTTAAAGTCTTCAATTTGAGGAGATAAATCCCCATCTGAAAACTTCATTCTCTGTACATCCCCAATAGCCCTGTTAAATTGTGATACGGCTATCGGAGAATATCCATAAATATCTCTGAAGTCTGCATTACGCTCTGATACTGCGTCTATGATCTGTTTCTTAGTTGTTAAACCTTTTTGACTTGAATGTTTTCCTAAGTGATCTCCTATGACCATAGTTATTTCCTTTGGTCTAGTTGGTACATAGTACTTTTCACCTTGTTTAAGAACAAAAGTCTCATCACCATGAGTAATTCTCACAGCTATGCACTCCTCCCCATTCTTTAATGTAATCCAATCTCTCTCTGAAAATGTATGGATGTAGGTTGAATACTTTGAACTTTTAATTCCATACATGTCGGCTTGAAACAAGACTCCATTATCAACTGCATACTCATGCACCCAATTACTATAATCATCTGGTGTGGTTCTACCATCCCTAATGTCTACATAATCTAACATCTCATCTGCCCAGTCTCTGGCACCTACAAGTAGCTTCCAAGTCTCCTCAGTGATTTTGCTCTTTCTATACCCAAGCAGGGTCTCTGCGTCCAGCAGAATACCTGAGTCCTGGAACAGTTTCCAGCATGCCCACTTAGTAAGTTTAAGACTTTTCTTCCTTTCCATTGATCTGTACAGAACTTTGAATGTAAGATCAGTGTTATCTTTCCACTTTCTCCATAGCTCGTATGGTTTTAACACAAAGGTATCATCCAAGAAACTTGTTTTCCCAGATCCAGTACCTCCGCCAATTAAAGTATACACATTCTTTCTAATAGCAAATATTTCCCCTACTCTATCTAAGTGTAGAGGGATCTGCATAACCTTACCATCCATAGCATCTCTGACATTCCTAAGAACTTCTCTCTCAAATGTGCTCATAATGATACTTTATTAGCTTTTGGCCTCAACGACAAAGAGTCGGAGTGTTTAGTATATTCCTCCATAACTCTTCGTATAGTGCCATTTTTAAAATAATTTGTAAGAGTAACCCTTGCCATGTTTACATTAGTGTAGTATGCATTGGTAGCTGCCACTATATCTTCATATTTGTACTCATGTGAAGACAACATGGCGTATAACGCCCTTTTTGCGTACTCAGATTCTGATGCTAACTCATAAAACCCTCCAGTGGAAGTTTTAGCTCTGAAAGGAATATTACAATCCCTAATAAAATTTCTAAGAAGAACAGCAGGAGAAGGAAGAACTACCTCCTTTACCTTCTCTTCTTCCTCATTGTCCCTACCCATTAGATTTGTTATGACATAGTTATCCTCACCAAGTTTTACTACATAGTTTTTACTTATTAGTTCAACAATCAGTTTCTCTGCTGTCATGTTCATCTCCTTTCTTATAATTTGATTCTAATAGGATTGATAATTTCATAATCTTTCATCATAGACTCTGCCCAAGTTTTTGCTTGAGTTGGCATCCTGATTTCAGCCTTTTGGTTTTTGTTTTCAGGACTCTGAATCTTCTTGTGAAAATATGGAAGTAGAATGTAAAGATACATCTTTTGATCGGGTTTTAACCTCATTCCTCTTCCATGTCTTTGATGAAATGCTGTAGCAGAACCATCATATGATTCCATTATCATGTTGTTAACTCCTACTAAGTTCTTTCCTCTGTTAATTGCCTTACAAACACCTGCAGACCTGATTCTACCCTCATTTAAGTCCTCTAATGTAGTGTTACCTTTCTTGTTTTTATTGTGAAAAGTACATTCATTTATGAGGTCTGATTGTGCAGTGTACATACTAAATGTTAAAACCTTATTATTAGGATTCTTTAACACCTCGTGTATAACTTTACGGGTTATAGTTACAGATGCAATACCATTTAAGAGTATAGCTTTCCTATCCATAACTGCTCTGGATTGTCTGTATCTCAGGGACTTTAACTCCTGAACTTTTTCTTTGTTGATTTCAAACATAACGTCAGGGTCAGATTCCAACTTTACAATTTTACCCCACAAAACGTTACATAGGTTATCTTGATAAGCATATGCCTCGTTCTCTGATTGATGAAACGATTTTGTCTTACCATCTTTACCTACATACTCTACTTTAATGTCTGTGGGATTTCTTGATAAATCAAATTGCACAAACACTATCTGAGTACTGTTCAATATTCCATCCTCTTGAGCCTTTTGAGTGGTGTACGAGGATACTATAGGAGCAATGCTGTCAAGTAATGTAAGTTTACTGTCATCAACAAACCCAGTTAACCCTAAGATCATCTTAAGTTTATTGTTCAAGTAGAACTTGCTGTACTCTTCAGTCATTGAGAAATCTATTTCATCTGCGATTACAAAATCCCAGGAGGTATCAGACCACTTGTAAGTAGTTTGATAACACTCTGCTACTATTAGTTCCCATATCCATGAGTATCCCCATTTTTCAAAGTCTTCCTTCCAGTTAATATCTCTCAGGTGTTCACTGTCTGTTAGTATTAAAATCTTGGATTCCTTTGTTAATTCACCTCTTTCAAACAGTCCCACAAGGATAAGCATAGTCACTTTCGATTTACCAAACCCAGTGCCTAGAATCAATGAGCCTTTACGGTCACTGTCCAGCCACTGGTCAGCAAACTCTTCCTGCATGATGTCTCTATTCGATTTTATTTCTCCCATTTGTCCGATATTTTAACCTCTGACTTTAACAAGGTATTCTTAAGACATATTTCTGCTGCTTGCTCCATTATCTGTTTATGTATGACAGACCAACGCTCACTTACATCTTTTGTAGTTATAGCATCAATCTGGTCATGTACCTGCATAAATAATTTAACAACATCCCGTAAGTTATTGTTATTTATATATCTACGCATTAGTATCAGAGCAATTTTAATCATATCCGCAGAGAAGCCTTGTACTGGAGCATTCATTGACGCTCTTGATATCTTTCCTGCCAAACCTTTTGGTGTCTCTTCACCTTTCCAATAAGGAAAATACCTCTTACGCCTCATAGGGGCTGGAGTTCTAATGAATCCATTCATAAGACCATAATTACCAAAGGCGTTCAGGGTTCCTTGAATAGAAGGAAATGACAAGAAATATGCTTTGATAAGTGACTCTGCCTCTATCAAAGTGATTTTTAACTTACCACTTAAGCCTTTAGCACTCATACCATAAGCTAATCCAAAGTTAATTGCTTTAACATCATCTCTTAATTTATAATGAGCAAAACACTTACACTTTTTCTTCTGAGGATCTCCATTAGAGTTTAAGGCATAAAATGCACATCCCTCTTCAGTTGAATCTTTCCACTTTTGGCCATAAACTAATTCAGCACATACAGAGTGAAGGTCTTTCTCCGTTAGTAGGGCGTCTAAGAACACTGGGTCTTGAGACAAAGTTGCTATAACAGCTAACTCCTGTGACGCATAGTCACCACTTACTACTACCCATCCTGGAATTCCAGGGTTAAAACAATGACGATAATCATTGGTACGATCTTTAGGTAGAGCATTAGCCGGAATTTGCTGCATATTTGGTCCACTGCTGGAGACCCTTCCAGTAGATAGAACAGTATTAAATCTTGTTCTTACTCTGCCGTCAGAGTCCACATTTTTCTCAATAAACTTTAGACCATACTTAGATATCAATGAATGTGCTTCATTGTAGCTTTTGTATGATTGAAAGAAAGGCATGTGGATATTGTCCTCTACAGTTTCAGCTCTTGCATCCTCAATTTTGGGGTTAAACCACCTAAAGATCTCAAGCTTAGCATCATCTGAGTTCCAATTTACAGTGAGTGTGTTCTTAGGTATAAGATACTTATCTTCTATAAGTTTATCTCTAAAGTTAGATAAAAGTCCTCTTTCAAGGAGCTCAAACTTTTTATTGATGTATAACTTTAAGAACAAAAATTTATCTGTTACCATTGACTCTACATAATCTGTGAATTGTTTAGAAGTAACACCTATAGGCTTCCCCTTATCATTAAGCTTAGGTGCATTAGGATCATTTGACTGAAGGTATTTCTTTAACTCAAGCACTGAGCACTTATCTATATCTCCATAGACATAGTTTAATACTACTTGGGACTGAGGAGAGGAGCCCCAATTTATGGTGAAAGTATCTTTATCCACCACAGCAGGAAGTTTAACAAAACGTTCTTTACCTTCTGCATTTACTAACTTAGCATTTATAATAAGTGCACGACACTCACTATGGTAGGGCTCTTGTAGTAAAATAGCTTCTAATTCATGGGTAGCTTTATTAATAATAGGTTTGGCTTTTTCTATATTAGCTAACCATCTTTCTTTATCGAATCCCATGCCCACATATTCAATATCAGCAAATACAAGAGAAGCCTCATTTTCATTAAACTCTCCATTTCCAAGTTGGATAAGATCCTCCTCTTTCATCTCAGCAATTTGCTGTTTACGGACATGTCCTAAATACAAAACATCCGTGGCAGCGTACTCTAACTTACTGTCTGTGATGATGTCATCACCAAATTGAGTCTGTTCTTCTTTTGAAATGTCAACTCTAACTCGTCTAAATAGTACATTAGCTAAAGAATAATATCTCATATCTTCATCATTCCCTGCATATAGTGTCTGCTCCATTATCATGGTATCCCACACATTGTCCATCACTATTCCTTCTTTTATCATTACTTGATATTCAAAGGACACGTTGTGACATATCTTTAACTTGGTTTTATCATTTAAAGATTGTAAGATTCCTAACTTCTGGTCTTCAGTCAAGAAACTCCATTGGACAACAAAGATATTCTCGCCCTCTTCGTCAGCGAGTTGGACCACCATAAGCTTTCTAGCTATAATGGAGTCCACCACGTTGGTTTCAGTATCTAATTGTAGTACGGACTGATCATCTAACCAAGCCTGTAACTCTTCCGCAGAAGAATTACAGGAATACTTGAATAAATAATCTGACCTACCAATGTAGTTCAGTTTGGCCATACTAGTCTATTTCATCTTCAGGACACTCCCCAGAACCTACCGGCAGTTCATCCTCAGAAGGAACCTCCCAAAAATCTCCCGATGTTTCATCATTCTCAGGAGGAAACAACTCTCTTTGAGATTCAGATACCTCAGGGTTAGTCAAGGCACCAGACCCTTGAGAAACTTCTTCTACTTCTGAGTCAGGTTCTCCGAACTCAGAGTCCATAGGAACTAAAGGAATTACTGATACGTTTTCACGACGTACTACAGAAATTTCACCTTTATGGGCTCCTCTTGTGACAGTTTTAGGCATGAAGTAAATACCAGTCTCAGACTTCATTATAATATCATCGCTTACTTTAAAATCACGGTATTCCCGAACACCGATCTCAATTCCATAAACAGATTCTACCATCTCTTTAAACTCTTTGCCAAAAGATCCACCACCTTGCTCCATTACGGTACTCTTAGGAGTGTTGTCATCATTGTATCCTACTTGACCAAATAGGTCTATCTTAGTGGAAGACTTTGGAACAATGGCAATAAATACTACATGTTGAGGGGCATTGCTTGGAAACATGTTCCAATCCTTAGAATTAAATACATCAAGACCATTTGTAGCATTATCACTACCTTTTGGTTGATATTCTAAGTTATACTTTGCTACAAGTTCAGCTGAAGGATAAACCTTACCATTGCCAAATACTCGAATAGCTAATCCCTCAGGATTTTTGATTGAAGAAACACGAGATTGTACTTCTTTTACGTCTGGTGTAGATAACTCTACAGTTTTTAAGAAATCAAAATTGATACTCATAATTTAATTATTTATTAGTTATACATTTGATACTACCAAGCAATTTCTTGGTATAAATATTTCTTCACTTATTTTCTTAAGGGGAGTGAAGTCCCCAAATTGTAATTGTCCTTTAAGTAAAACCTTTCCTGCTCTTTCGTAAGCATACGCTGTTTGCACTTCAAATTCTATAGGATCCTCATTTGAACAGAATACAGGCACTTTACAAGAATGTAAAATTCTTCCGTTTATTTCATATGGCTCTACTTTCAAATTTACAATAGCCCCCTCCACAGTATCTCCTTCATTTAGAGAATACTGTGGGTCATTTGACTGACTGGGTGCATAGTTTACTTTATAAGATATATAGCCACATGTCATTGATGGAACAAGTAGTTCTTTCCATTTACCTGCTTGTAATATTCTACTCATACGAGGTTTACAGTACAGAGTGATATATTTATACCTCTTTCCGTTCCTGTCCACTCTATTTTCTACGTGCTGTACTTCTAACATCTGGGTGTCTTTTAGCCCTCCTCATAGACGGGCCTAAAGTACTAAGACGAAAGAATTTAGATCGGTTTTTGTTCATCCTGTACCAAGCTAAGGTAGAATACAATTCTCGAAGTTCAAACATCAGTCTAGGATCTTTCCCTATATCGGCCGTAGTTTTAATTTCTTTAATTCTGGTTTTTACTTTGTCTACCTGTACTTTAGCTTCCTTATCGGTAAGCTTTGAGTACGCTAAAGCCGCCTCGTCAAAAGGATATGGCTTGTTCTTAATTTCTTTTTCTTCCATGCCGTGTAATTTTATTTAGTTAATAATATATCATCAAAATAGTCAATAAGATCTTTAACAGTTTTCTTTTGAATAGGCCCTCTGAGGTTCTCTAGCTTTCGTTTAAAAACGAACTCAGGTATAGTTACCTTAAAAGTGTAGCCCTCAACGGTTACCGTCTCAACAGGAATTATTGATGGATCTTTGTATCTGAATACATCTACAGAAAATCCATTATTGAATTCAAATTTACTCTGTCTAGGAATCTCCAATGCATCTGTCATGTCTAAATTACATGCATCAGATAATATCTTTAAAACAGAAGGATCGTTAGAGATCAAATCCAGATCTCCTGGAATTCTATCTAACGACCCTAAAAGTTTTAATGCTAATGATCCTGTAACTATAAAAGATTTATTCTTTCCTAACAAGTCTAATACTTCCCTAAAACTAGGTGTAAGTATTAGCATAATTTAATTTACTTTTTTCATGTCTTTAATAATTTGTTTAGCACTTACTATTTCTCGATTCCTGGACATTTTTTCGTGCTTTTTCCTGTATAAGGACCTTATTAGCGGATAAAACCTGACTTACAGCACCGTCGGCCTGATAATCTATTCTCCATCCTTTGGTTCCTAAAAGCTTAATAATTCCAGTATAATTACCCTCTTCATCAAGACGTTTCCCTATTACTTCAGTATCACCTAATTTCATGAGAAATACATTCACATTTGCATTTTGTGCCAAATACTTAGTAATATTACTTTTAGACATCTTTCTTAGGTCTTTTAAACTCGTAAGTTCGTGCGCTCTGTTGGCTAATACCATTTTCTTGAAATGTTCAGTAGTGAAATTGGCAGTGTTCTTAAAGTCTGGCCATATATCTCTAAAGTACTCTACAAGACTCTCTCCGCCTGTCTCGCGAAAATCTTCATACATTGTAATAGGTATAAACTCACTGTATGAGTTGATACCTCTTGAAAATCCCTCTGTAAAGAAATTTAATGCAAATAATTGAACACCCAGGTTTCTAAAGAACGAGTTTGTGTCTGTATTAGAGGATTTATCATAGTATAATAAACTCTCAAATTCATTCGCAAACATTGTCTTCTGGTCAGTGGACAAAGCTCTTGATATAGAATTGTTAAATGACACTGTGTCATAGCCTGTTCTTCCATTGTCTGGTGTAACTGACAAGTATGATAGAAGCTGATTAGGTATGAAAGATACATCCTCCCTAGCCATTTGTGTTTCAATCAATTTAGCTTCTAATACCTGTTTTCCTACAGAATTATCACCCATCATCATTTGCACTACAGTTTCAGGAGAGTTTTTAGCAATAACACTTAGTTTCTGCATATGTGCTCTTTTGTTGGCAAATATGTAGGTATAAAAGTCATTGACTATTATCCTTGCATCTCTGTCAGTCATTTGACCACCGAAATCTTTTCTTAGTTGGCTAAGAACATCCCTAAACGTTTTGGATGAATCTGCAACATAAGTACCTACTATATCTATAGCTTTATGTAATCCATACTCCTCAAATGTTTTTAATGAGTGACTATCATACTTTGACTTATTAAAAGTAAACGCTTGTACTTGAAACCCAATTTCAGATTCAGGGATATTCTCACTTGAGTATGTTCCTTTCACCTTGGCTATATCTTGCGTAGCAATGATGTTAGCCGCTTGTGTCTGTCTTGTTCCAATAACGTCTGCTCTTAACGCTTTCTGAAAAGTATTTAATTCATTTCCGTAATGTCTGAAAGTCATGTACGCTTTTAAAATATTCAGATCATGCATTGTTTGCATTTTACCTTCTCTGGCATGACCAAGAACTCTATCAAGTACATTTTCCTTAACATCAGAATCTGTGTTAAATTCTTTTTCAATATCAAACCCTCTCTCCTTAGCTAAATCACTCATAGCATTTGAGAATGCTCCTTCTTTACCCATTGAAGTTTCATTGATTCTGGTTCTTCTAATTAATTCCCTTATAATAGGGGTATTTATCAATTTAACTGCATAGTTCAATCCGGCACCACTCTCAATCATAAAGAAATAAGCTGCTCCTGTAGCTGGGTTAATGTTTAATGATCCAAGCAGTGTGGGGTTATCCACAGCCGCAGTCTGAGTCTCAATATGATCATCAGAAATCTTTCTCTTTTTATCAGAGTTTGTATAAATCTCTCCTAAAGTTCTAACTCTTTCTCCATTGACAAGAACACCCTTTTTATCAGTAGCAACTGGTTTTGTATCTTTTTTAATCTGTGTTGCTCCGCCCTGTGTAAACGTAGGTGTAGTTATACCAGGCTGCACTACACCAGTACCGCCATACTCTTCTCTTAATTCCATAAGAAGTCTTGAGAATTGCCCTTTATCCTGCTCTTTACCACTACTGTCTTTATGGGAGATAGCTGCATCTCCAGTTTCAAGCAGTCTGGTAACAGCGCTAGGATTAGCATCAAATGAAGCTCTCATAATAATTTTAAGTAACTCTGATGAGTTCTTATCCCAATAATTTAAGTCTAATCCTTTTACTTTTGCTCCGGCCACTTTAGCCTCTGCAGCAGTCATTTTTAACATTCTTTCTCTAAGAATATATTTTTGATCTTCAGAATATACTCCTCTGGAGTCTTCTATTTTCTGCATTTGAAACGCATGTTCTACAGTTGGGTATGTAACGAAATCCCCTAACATAAATGGACGAGGTGCAAAATTAGATAGACTAGACGCTTCACTGTCTGAAGAGTAAACATTTACTACATTTGTAGCTTCTGCTCCAGAAGAGTTAGTCATATTATTAATGCCACTATTCTCAGCAATGACCTTTTGAAGGACATCTGCATGTGTGCCAAGTCCTCTTCCAGCTAATGATGAGTCATACATAAGTACAGCAGCTGTCATTTTTTTATTGGATATCTCCTTCACTATCCATTTTTTCTGATTTTCATGGCCCTGTAATGTTGCTTCCTGTTCTGTAGTTAAACCAGTAATAGGTTCCCCTTTTATCCACTTCTCATATCTATCAATAGCTTCTGAAACTGAGTCAGATTTTATAAGAGAACTATTTCTACTAGCAGCAAGAATATTCTCTGTAAATGGGTTTCCAAAATGTGCATGTGCTCCTCCTTCTCTATTACTCGTTCTCATAGTATTTACTAACAGAGTGCCATCTTTTGCTGTAGTATATACTTTCTTACTACGTAACTCACTCCACGATCTTCCATAATCAATCTTAGGTCCATAGGAAGATTCTCTACTCTTAGCTTCATTTTGTTCTGTGCTTCTTCTTAGATCAACATTATTTGAAGTTTCTAGTCTATTTTTTACTGTAACTTCTAAGCTTTGATATATAGCATGTGCTGTATTAGCATTGGAGGACACTCCTAAAGTAACTTCTGCTGATTGACTTCTGTCCCTAAAACTATCCTGAGTTGATACTGAGCTCCATTTTCTTCCTTCAGTGTTAACATCATAAATACCTGAGATTTCTTTAGATAAATCCTCTAATGTGTCAGAGTTATTGGGTGTCACCAACTCACTGAAATGTTGAGGTGATGTAAGAACATCATAGTGAGCATCTATAATGGTGTTATCAATTCCCTCTGCTGTACTTAAATTACTTTGAGCAACAGAGAATTCCCCATTACTGTAAGTGAAATGTCTTGATTCTACATACACCTTATCAATATCAAAGTCCATACCTGATTGTGTAACAATAGCAGAGGGCAAGGTGATAGATGTAGAAAATGCCTCAGGTGTAAATGCAACAATTTCTACAGGTAACATAGAGTTTTTACCCTGAGTAGGAATCCTATATATGACTGCCTGTCTTAATTTAGCTGGAAGTCTTTTAATATCAAATTCACCTCTCTCCATTTCCTGTATAACTGATCTAATGCTAGCAATCTCTGTTTGCATTTTCCTAACAGAAACATCATTATTTATAGCTGCTATCTCACCTGTAATGTCTTTTATCTTATTTCTAAGGAT
>Ga0306898_1000532_pt1 | contig 14595 bp, 13 predicted proteins | sample AntRauMFilla1564_FD_190424 | JGI IMG/M metagenome (GOLD analysis project Ga0306898, IMG submission 190424) | Saline lake microbial communities from Rauer Islands, Antarctica - Metagenome Filla 1 #564 (v2) (version 2) | ecosystem: Environmental > Aquatic > Non-marine Saline and Alkaline > Saline ...
TCATGATTGACTTGCCTTTGGTTGCACGGCGTCCTTCGGGAATCTCATACATTTTGGATTGATACACCTTACCAGCATCGGTAAAGAACAACAGATCACTGTGTGATGAGGTGGTCAGCAACGTCGTCACGACGTCTTCTTCCTTAGTGTTGAGGTCAACCACGCCGACGCCACCGCGCTTTTGCACTTTGTATTCAGCCGGGTTGGTGCGTTTGACGTACCCACCTTTGGTGAGCACCAGTACCGACTCCTCATCTGGAATGAGGTCCTCTGGGTTCATTTGTTTGACACCACCTTTGACGATTTTAGTTCGCCTGTCGTCACCAAACTTATCCGCCACGTCCTGCATTTCGTCTTTGACGATTTGCATCATTTTGGTTTTGCTTTTGAGGATGGCTTCGAGCGCCTTGATTAGTTTCTGGACCTCAGCTAGTTCGTCTTCGATTTTCTTGCGCTCCAACCCAGCTAATTTCTGCAAGCGCAGGTCGAGGATGGCTTGTGCCTGGATAGCAGAGAATTTGAACTCTTTCATCAAGGCAGCGTGGGCTTCAGGAACATCTTTGGCCGCCCGGATCAATTTAATAATCTGGTCGATGTGGTCAAGGGCTTTTTTTAACCCAAGCAAGATGTGCTCGCGGTCCTTGGCTTTGTTGAGGTCGTACTGCGTCCGACGTCGAATCACCTCAGCGCGGTGTTTGATGAACTCTTGGAGGATGGCTTTGAGACCCAGGGTCTGCGGAACACCGTCTACCAACGCCACCATGTTGTAGTGGAAAGTATCTTCGAGCTGGGTGTGTTTGTATAGTTTATTTAAAACCGTCTGCGGCTGGGCGCCCGATTTCAGTTCAATCACGACCCGGATGTCATCGGTCGACTCGTCACGCATCTCACGAATGCCTTCGATTTTCTTCTCGCGCACGAGGTTGGCGATTTTCTCCTGCATGTCGGCTTTGTTTACGCGGAATGGGATGCTGGTGATGATGATTGCAAACGCACCACGTTTGTCTTCAACAATCTCCGCGTCGCCGCGGACAACTACACCACCACGACCGTTTGCGTACGCGTGCGCGATAGCTTTTTTATCGAACGCCATCGCTCCCATTGGGAAGTCTGGCCCTTGGACGTGTTTGAGCAGGTCGTCAGTAGTCGCTTCAGGGTTATCAATCAAATGGTCAGTGGCAGCGACGAGTTCGCGCAGGTTGTGCGGCGGGATGTTGGTCGCCATTCCAACTGCAATCCCCAGTCCGCCCATCAAAAGTAGGTTGGGTACCGCCGCTGGCAATACGGTTGGTTCTTTTTTGGTCCCATCAAAGTTCGGCCGCCAGTCGACCGTGTCTTTCTCGAGGTCACGGAGTAACTCCTCTGATAATTTCGACATCTTGGCTTCGGTGTATCGATACGCCGCCGCACTATCACCATCGATTGACCCAAAGTTTCCCTGCCCAATAATCAATGGATACCGAGTGGTAAAATCTTGTGCCAGTTTCACCATTGATTCATACACCGCTGTGTCACCGTGGGGATGGAAAGAACCCAAAACATCTCCTACCACCGTCGCTGATTTTTTGAATTTAGCCGTTGAGGTAAGTCCGTTGAGGCGCATACTATATAAGATACGGCGGTGCACTGGTTTGAGACCATCGCGCACATCAGGCAGGGCGCGAGAGGTGATCACCGACATCGCGTAATCAAGGTACGCGGTTTCCATTTCAGCCACAATCCCTTGTGGGATGATGTTATCAGGCGGCAGCTGGACAGCTTCTTCTTTGACGGTTTTTTTCGGCATAGGGATTGGCGGCTAGTTACGGATAATCAAAATTGCAACTATTCTAGCATATTACTGTGGCGGCGTGGTAGCCGCGCTAGTGGTCGCGATGCGGATTGACCGCTGCGCTGGGGTAGTAGTCGGGGTCGTGGTCGATGTGCTCGTGGCAAAAATAGCCTCCATATCGAGTGGCCCGGTGCTGGTACTGGTACTGGTAACCGGAGCGTCAGTGACATCACCAACCTCGTCCACCGGCACCAAGTCCGCCAGCGGTTCAGTCGCGTCTGAGAACCGCCCACTCACCTCATCAAAAAAGCTGGAGAACACCCCTGACCCCTCGACAGTTTCGACGTCGATTACCTCGGTTGAGACTCGGTCACCCACTCCAACCATCCACCAACCACCGACAAAAACTGTAAAACCAATCGCAATTCCAAGGGCATACCGATCACGAGTCGCTTTGGGTTTTTGCCGCACAAAACGAAACAGGTGAGCCAGCATGATGGATTTAGGCCGCGAGCACTACTACTTCCCCTTCCATCAGTGACACGTCTTTGCGCTTGATAGTTAGTTTATCAACTGGTTTGAGACCGTCTTTACTTTCTTCTTTAAGGAAGGTGTTAAGGGCAGTAGCGTCGTAGCTCATTGGGATGATCAGTTTTGCCTCAAGTTTGTTGGCTAGTTTGGCCGCCTGTGGTACCCCGAGCACATCACCACCACCAATTGGGATAAACAAGATATCGATATCGCCCAACTCCCCGAGGATTTTGGGGTCGATCTCTGGATCACCCAGCGCCCCCAAAAACACCAGATTCATCTCCTCCAGCCGGACTTGGAAAATAGTGTTGTACCCCTCAACTTTGTCATAGCTAGTTTTGACCCCAAACCCACGCGCGACAACTGAGCCAATCTCAAATTCACCTGGAGTATCCGCGACAAACGGCTGCTTGTTGCCGTGGGCCACCTGATCGACGCCATTAAAGTCTGGGTGCCAGAACGACACAAACGCCGCGTCTGAGCCAAACTTAACTTCGGGTAATTTTGATTGTTTGGAAATCGGGTTAAAAGCCAACGTCGTGTCCCCAAAAGAAACCTTAAAGCACTGCCCCCCGTGATATGAAATAACCATAGTGAGGGTAGTATACAGGAAGGGCTTGCAAAAAAAAATGTTTGGGAGTATTGTCAGTTTAATGTGTAGTTGACCAAGACAACACATTCGGGCCGTCGAGCTGCCAATGCGATGTCCGTAGAGCTCCTTCTTTTCGGGGTTGGGAAGTAACCGAGCCCTTTGCTCACTCGTCTGAGGGTAGTCGTAGGTGCACAGCGTGAATAAAATAGCGCAGCGATTACATCAGACGAGTGATCATCGATCTTTCAATTTTACCACCCTATCCAGGTGGTTTTTCTTATCTAAGGGTAGTGGAACGCTGTCCGGCAAATGGCGATGGTCGGCGGGGATGGCATGCCTATCCTATCGTATAATGGGTGGTGAACATCCAAGCCCTTGAGCAAACTGCCGGACAGCTTTCCACGGGCATAACCACAAGCGGAATCCCCTGTACATTCCCCTCTCCCACCTAACGGTAATTATCAATTCTAGCGACACACGTTAAACCCCGCGCTCACGGACTATGGCCAGAGCAACAGTTGCGCGGACGCGTGTCGTCGGATTAAACAATAAAAAATATGTTTGGATTTGGATCAAAAGATTCTTCTGCAACAATCGATGCCCCAGTGCAGGCAGCGGTTGGAACTACACCCGTAGCACTAACCGGTATCATGAGTGGCTACATCGAAGCGGTAAAAACTCTTCCGGCTGATGGTGACGTTGTCGCCGGAACTGTATCAGCTATCGGTCGCGCCCGCGTGTATATCGACATCCCACAAATCGGGACCGGTATCATCTATGGTAAGGAATACATGAACGCACGAGACATCCTGCGCAAAGTCGGCGTTGGCGACAACATCGAAGCCAAGGTCGTCATGAGTGAAAACCAAGATGGACACATCGAACTCTCACTCAAAGAAGCCCGCCAGGCGCTGATCTGGTCAGACGCCGAAGCCGCAGTCAAGAGCGGAGCAATCCTCAGCCTTGAAGTTAAGGAAGCTAACAAGGGTGGATTGATCATCGAATGGCAAGGTATTTCCGGATTCCTGCCCGCCTCACAACTTTCAACCGAGAACTACCCCCGGGTAAGTGACGGTGATAAAGACAAGATCCTGGTAGCCCTCAACGAGCTTGTCGGCAAAAACCTCTCAGTGGTGATGATCACCGCTGATCAGAAGGAACACAAGTTGATTTTCTCTGAAAAAGGTCTGCAAGAGAAGGGGGACAAGGAAGAGAAGGTCAACAAGTACGACGTTGGGAACGTCATCGATGGTGAAGTAACTGGTGCAGTAGACTTTGGAATTTTTGTCAAACTAGAACCAGGTCTTGAAGGATTGGTACACATCTCAGAACTAGACTGGGGACTAGTCGAAGACACCAAAGCGCTCTACAAAGTCGGTGACAACGTCAAAGTTAAAGTGATTGAAGTCAAAGACGACAAGATCAGCCTGTCTATCAAGCAACTCAAAGAAAACCCCTGGGTGTCAGCCAGCAAGAAGTACAAGAAAGGTGACATCGTCAATGGTGTCGTGATTAAGTACAACAAGCATGGTGCGCTGGCGTCAATCGAGGAAGGCGTCGCCGGACTCGTGCACGTATCAGAATTTGAAACCGAAGAAAAACTCAAGAGTAAACTATCGCTCGGAGGAGTACAGAAGTTCAAAATCACTCTGTTCGAACCAACCGAACAAAAAATGACCCTGTCATACAAAGAAGCGAACGAAGTGAAGTAATCAAGCCGCAACACAAGAAAAGCAGTAGCCTACAGGCTACTGCTTTTCTGATTGACTTTATCACGAAATTATGATTAAATCCAAGTAGACTGAGAGGAACGAAATGCAGACAAAAATATTCACTGCGGTCTGGCGCGCCGTTGCTATAATGCAGAATGCGCGACATAGGGAATCCGAGCTAGCGGTGTATGCAGCAATGCTGCAGCGAGAGCTCGCCGACATGCCACCGCTGCAAAAAACCGCCGCATAAACCAACTCACGGGGTGGTACAGATTGTCCTAGCCGGTCTTCTCGGCTAGGACACTTTTTAATTATATTGGTTCATCGCCTCGGCTACTCCTTGTTCGACAATCGTCATGAGTACCGAGTCTACTTTTGCAAACACCTCGGGTAGTTGCTTGCGCTCACTTGGAGTGAACGGTTTGAGGACAAAACGCTCGAGTGGTCCACCACCGAGGGGTCGCTTAACTTTGCCAGTCCAGAAACTGGTTGGTGCGATACCAATCCTAATCCGGACAAAGTCTTTGGAGCCTAACTTCTCTATAATCGACGTCACCCCGTTGTTACCACCACCACCACGACCCTGGCTGATTTTGATCTGACCAAACGGCAGGTCGATATCGTCGTGCAGCACAATCAAGTCTGTCACTTCAGTGACAGGTACCAGTTTGACCACCGCTGCACCAGAGTTATTCATAAATGTCTCAGGGTACAGGATTGCGACTGGTTCACTGCCAATCCGTCCACCGGTAGTCCGCCCGCTCATTTTTTTGTCTTCGATTGGAGTTGACCAACTGCGCGCTAACAGGACGTGATCCATTGCCAACCACCCGACGTTGTGTCGGGTATCTTGGTAACGATCACCAGGGTTCCCAAGCGGGACGATGTATTTCATAAGGATTAGCATACCAGAAAATTCGTTCCTGACAGGATTTTACGGGCCGATGAAGATTGTGTTTGTAGTAGTTTGTGAATATCTGAGCCTGCAAAAAAACTACTGGGAACGAATTTGACTCTTCTCCACAAGGCTCAAACGCGAATTTGGAGCCACAGTAAAAATCGAGTATACTAGTGAGTAACGTATGAGTAATCCACTTGATCTTACCGAGACAGCCGACACAGTTACTACTGATGCTGCTCCAGCAGCGGACAAGACTACTCCCGAAAAAAAAGAGCATCCACTCACCGAAATCGTCCGGTTTGCAGTGCTTGCCATCATCATCGTCGTACCTATCCGGATGTTCATCGCCCAACCGTTCATTGTTTCAGGGGCGTCGATGGATACGACGTTTGAGAATGGACAGTACCTGATTGTCGATCAGCTCAGCTACTACTTTGAAGACCCAGCTCGTGGCGACGTGGTTATTTTTCGCTACCCGCGTGACCCGTCTAAATTCTTTATCAAACGAGTCATCGGGCTACCAGGTGACACCGTCACCATCGAGGACGCCAGCGTCATTATAACCAATGAAACCTACCCCAATGGCCTGATCCTCGACGAGCCATATATCAAATCAATGGCAATTGCCGCCCCTCGCACTGAGGTGCTTGGTCCGCGGGAATACTTTGTCATGGGAGACAACCGTGACCAGAGCTCTGACTCGCGGGTTTGGGGTGTGCTGCAGCAAGAACGCATCGTTGGTCGAGCCTGGGCCCGGCTGTTCCCTCCCCAAGCCATCGATTTTATGCCTGGCAAAATCGATACCTCGGGCGCCATTATTCAATAGGACTGTAACTAGTATTGTATGACACACACACCAACCGATTTCCTCAAAGCTGCCGCCAATACCGCCGAACATTTTGGATTCAAATCCATCGACCAAATCAAAAAATCACCGGAGTGTAGGGCGTGTGATAAAAAGGCCCCGCACACCGTCACTGGCACCAACAAACGCATCGACTCACACCAAGGATTGCTGAGCTCAGCCATCGCTACGTACTGTGACGAGAAATTCCACGCGCTCGAAGAGAAACCAGTGCTGTTGTTCAACACCCACCAAGTACCACGCACGGGCGAATCAGCGGTAACTTTTCATATTTTTAACGTCAACAAAAGTATCGCTGAGGCTATCCTCATCCAGGTGGCTCGAAGTGTGGCGTCTGACCTCGGGTACAGTGACCACACCGTCAAAATCAATTCGCTTGGCTGTACCGAGTCAGTTACTCGCTACAGCCGCGAGCTCGGGAACTACCTACGCAAACGAATCGATACCATGCCAGTCAACGCACGTGAAGCGATGAAAGAACACCCAATGCTCGCCCTCCAAAGCCTGATTGACGAGAAACACGACCTCGCTCATACCAGCCCCAACCCGCTTGAGTACCTCAGTGACAGTAGTCGCAAACACTTCCGTGAGATCATCGAGTATTTAGATATGAGCGAAACACCGTACGAGATTGACTCCAAAATGATTGGTCACCACGAGTGTTACTCGGACGCCATATTTGCCCTGGACATCAACACCGACGACGAGACCGGCGCACCAATCAGCGCCCGCGGTGGCCGGTTTGACGAGTTCAGTGGCCGTAACACTAGCACCCGCACGCCGTCAGCTGGGGTGGTCATCCAGCTCAACAACAGCAAAGCGCCAGCTCGCAACCCCCGCACCGTGGCTCAAAAACCATCAGTCTACGTCGTGCAGCTTGGCTTTGGACCCAAAATCCGCAGTCTGATGCTCGTCGACGCCCTGCGTCAAGCCGGCATCCCCGTCATGCACGACCTAGCCAGTGATTCCCTCTCCACCCAGCTACGTGAGGCTGAAGCGATGGGTGTTAACTACACCATCATTGTCGGCCAGAAAGAATTCGTCGAAGGCACAGTCATCCTGCGCGACATGAACGCCCGCAACCAAGAATATGTGACACAAGACACCCTGATCCGAAAATTGAAACGAAGAAACGGAGTCGTACTGATGCGGTAATCTGAAAGTCACCAGACAAAACAGCGTTGCCAGCAGCAGCGCTGTTTTGTTTGGTCCGTAACTACTACTCAACCCACTGTGCGACAGCACATGTTGACCGTGGGTTCTAGTTCAGTGACTACTCACGATTTGACTTGCACTTCCCTCTGATTATGCTAATCTAGTGCGCATATATGGCAATCAATGTTGAAGTAGAAAAAAATAACAACGAGTCTAGCGCAAACGTTATTCGTCGATTTACCAAACGAATGCAAGGCGCCGGGATTGTTCCCAAAGTCCGTAGCGGTCGGTACTACACCCGTATCAAAAGCCAAAATGTCCGCCGAGCAGCCAAACTAGAAAAACTAGAAAAAGCTGAGAAATACGACCAACTGGTCAAAGAAGGTAAAATCCAAGAACACCGAGGCCGCGGTGGACGACGGTAGCACACAAGAGAGTAGAACAGCCCTTCGGGGCTGTTTTGTTTTGCGGTATACTGTACCGATGTCACTCGCAATCACTTCAACTGTGAAAACCTACCCGTCGCACGACTACGTGACTATGGCTGATAAAATCCTGGGGAAACGATATGACCTATCGCTCGTATTTGTTGGGAGTGCTCGGGCGGCGACTTTGAATAAAAAGTACCGCCAGAAAACGTACAGCCCTAACGTGCTGTCTTTTCCGCTCGACGAACGCACCGGGGAGATATTTATCTGCCCGCAGGTAGCAGCCCATGAAGCGGCTGCATTCGACCTGTCGCCGGCTGGGTACGTCGGGTTTTTGTTTATCCACGGCTGTTTGCATTTGAAAGGTCTAGACCATGGGGATACCATGGATGCCCAAGAAGCAAAGTGGGTTAAACACTTCAAACTAGTATAAACCCTATGGCTGAGAAAATTATCACCGGAATCGATGTTGGCACCTACCACGTAAAAGTGGCGGTTGCTCGCATGCCCAAGACATCCCCTGACGGCAAGCCACCGCGTCCGGAGATCATCGGCACCGGACTAGCCGAGAGCCGTGGCCTCAAAAACGGCTATATCATCCACGAGGCGGAAGTCGCCCGCAGTATCAAGAGTGCCCTAGCCCAAGCCGAAAAAAGCGCCGGCCTGACCATCAAACGCGCGCACGTCGGAATCGGGAGTATTGGTCTAGAAGAAATGTACGCCCGAGGTGAAATCATCCCGGCTCGAGCAGACTCAGAAATCGTCACCGCAGACCTCGAAAAAGTCATGCAAGACAGCGAAGATCGCGTAGTGGATCAGCTGCCCAACCGTCGCATCCTACACAGCATCCCACTCCGCTACAGCATCGACGGTCGCGAGGTCCTGGGTCGACCCCAGGGCCACAAAGGCACCAAACTGGAGATAGACAGTTTGTTTATTACGACGTACGAGCAGCATGTCAGTGATTTGATCTCGGCAGTCGAAGGTCTGGGAGTGTACGTCGAAGACGTCATTGCGTCGCCCTTAGCTGCTAGTTTTGTAATGCTCAACAAAGCTCAAAAACGAGCCGGCTGCCTGCTCACCAACATTGGCGCCGAGACCACCTCAATCGTAGTATTTGAAGACATGACACCAATCTCGATGCAAATCTTCCCAATTGGTTCAAATGACATCACCAACGACATCGCTCTGAAACTACGCATCACCCTTGAAGAAGCTGAAAAAATAAAACGTGGCGGGATGAGTAGTGCGACGTTTTCTAAAAAACGGTTAGACGAAATCGTCGAAGAACGACTCAATACGATTTTTGGATTGATTGACCTCCACCTCAAGAAAATCAAACGTGACGGGCTGCTACCGGCTGGGGTTGTACTGACCGGTGGTGGTGCCAGCAACACGCAAGTGGTTGAGATTGCCAAAAAAATCCTCGACCTGCCGGCCCGCATTGCTACCCTCGACATCGGCCGCACCGCTAAACTCAAGGACTCTTCCTGGGCGGTTGCCTACGGACTGTGCATGTGGGGTGCCAGTGACTCAGAAGAAACCAGTGCCATCGGCGTAGTTAAAAAAAGTCGCCGGACTATCTTGTCTTGGTTCAGCCAATTCCTCCCGTAGAGTATCTCTAGATAATCGGACTATATTTTATAACAATTGTTCAGTACTACAATCACACGATTCTCGATTAAATCAAGATGGTGACAGCAGAACCGTACCAATGTATTATGTATGCATTATCACAGACAGGCGCACCTGGGTGGGTGTCTGACTAACAAATATAGAAACTAGTCGTATGGAACAAATAACTTCAGACGTAGAGTCGTTCGCACGGATCCGAGTGGTCGGAGTTGGAGGGTCAGGTAGTAACGCGGTCAACTACATGGTCACCAACAAAGTAAAAGGCGTTGAGTTTATCGCCATCAACAGTGACGCACAAGACCTGCACCACTCACTGGCCAAAAAGAAAATTCACATCGGGAAAAACCTCACCCGTGGTCTCGGCGCTGGTGGTAACCCTGATATGGGTAGACGAGCAGCGGAAGAAACGCGAGAAGAAATCAGCAACTCAATCAAGGGTTCTGACATGATATTTATCACTGGTGGTATGGGTGGTGGTACCGGGACTGGAGCCGCTCCCACCGTAGCTAAAATTGCCCGCGAAAGTGGTGCCCTGACGGTTGGTGTCGTCACCAAACCATTTCTGTTTGAAGGTCAGCAGCGGATGCGAATGGCACTCGAGGGTATCGAGGCGCTCAAACAAGAAGTAGACGCGCTCATCACTATCCCCAACGACCGACTACTAGCAATTGTCGACAAGGAAACCACTGTCAAGCAAGCGTTCGAAATGGCTGACAATATTCTCAAGCAAGCGGTAGAGGGTATCTCGGACCTCATCACCATGCCCGGTATCATTAACGTTGACTTTGCTGACATCCGTAGTGTTATGGAAAACGCTGGATCAGCACTGATGGGGGTTGGTATCAGCTCAGGAGAAAAACGAGCCGAGGAAGCCGCTCGACTCGCCATCAACTCTCCGCTACTTGAAGTGTCCATCACTGGAGCCAAAGGAGTACTGTTCGCCATCGCCGGTGGGGACGATCTAGGAATGCTCGAAATCCAGGAATCAGCCCGCGTAATCACCGAGTCAATTGACCCGCAAGCCAGGGTAATATTTGGAGCCATCCGAGATGAGAAACTCAAGAAAAACGAACTAAAAGTAACTGTAATTGCTACCGGCTTCCCTGAGGAGCTGAATGAGGGCAACTATCAAAATTCATACATCACCAGACAAGCTCCAGCTCGAACAGAGCCAGAACCTGAAAAAGAAGAAAAACCAGCCGAATCAACCCGGGGACGAATCTTTAACTCACTACCAAGCAACCCAAAGAAAGAAGAGGCGTCAGAACCAACTAAGCCCACCCCACCAAAACGAGACCCCAAGCCAGTCGACCAGGTGGACGACATGGATGACGATGATTGGGGAGCTGTGCCAGCGTTTCTCCGACGTTCAAAGCTTAAGTAAAATAACGAGCGTAGCGACTATATTTTATTTATATCCGAATCTGTTCTTTCCTAAAACAGATTCCTGGATGAAAGTAAAATAACGAGCGTAGCGATTATATTTTATTTATATCCGAATCTGTTCTTTCCTAAAACAGATTCCTGGATGAAATTAAACTTCGAAGTATCAGCACAAAAAAGGCCGCAGTTTGCGGCTTTTTGTGTGCTGCTGATATGTGGTATCCTAGTGTCACTTACTTATTTTTCCTTTCTTTCCCTATGTACGATCTAATTATTATCGGTGGAGGACCAGCTGGTATCTCAGCTGGAGTTTACGCCTCGCGTAAGCAACTCAAAACCCTCTTTATCACCTCAGACTGGGGCGGGCAGAGTACGGTTTCACCCGACATCCAAAACTGGATTGGGACCCCATCCCTTTCGGGCGAACAATTAGCCAAAGACCTAGAGGGTCACCTGCGCGCCTACGCCAATGAGTGGGTTGATATTTTAGAAAAAGAGCACGTTGTCAACGTGGAGAAAAACGATGACTTGTTTACCGTCACTGTCGCTCGCGGTGAGACGATGCAGGCCAAAAGTGTTCTCATTGCCACTGGATCAAAACGGCGCCGCTTGGATGTCTCTGGCGCTGACGCGTTGGAGCACAAGGGTGTTACCTACTGTGCGTCTTGTGATGGGCCAATATTTGCCGGCCAAGACGTCGCAGTCATTGGTGGTGGTAATGCCGCTTTTGAAACCGCAGCGCAGCTCCTAGCATACGCCAAAAGTGTGACGCTACTCAACCGTAGTGGTGACTACAAAGCTGACCCCATAACCGTAGAAAAAGTCCTCGCCCACCCAAATATGACCGGAGTTTTTAACGCTAGTCCCACTATCGTTCACGGTGAAAAATTTGTTTCTGGACTATCTTATACTGACGGTACAGGAACTGAGCAGACCCTACCAGTTACCGGGATATTTGTCGAAATCGGCATGCTCCCAAACACTGATTTTGTATCAAACGTGGTAAAGCTGGACGCCTACGGCCGCATTGAAATCGACCCTTGGACCCAACAGACAAGCACACCAGGCATCTGGGCAGCCGGAGACTGCACCAACATCAAATACCACCAAAACAACATCTCCGCCGGCGACGCGGTCAAAGCCCTCGAGGATATCTATGTAACCCTCAAAACAAAATAACCAAAAACCCGTGGCCAAGCTTGTTGGTTTCCGAACCAACCTCTCAAACGCAGTAAACTAATCAAAAACGTAAAAGGCGCCCCTCCAGGCGCCTTTTACTTAGTACAACGTAGAGCTTGACCGATACCCAATTGCTCGTAGCCTCGAGCTAGTATTTAGATACTCACCACGAATATCGGTCTACTACTAGCGTACCTCATACAATTATCAGGTCAATACTTTGAGAAATAAGGCTATTTTACCAATGTGTGTATAACTCTGGGGACATCTTTTGTATAACTGTGGGTATTACCACTGGGTATAGCCTAGGATAAGTCTTACTGTGCTCGGTCAATTCCCACTGCGGTGGAATGCGCTTTTAACTCATTCATCAGCCCTTCGTAATAGACCACTCCGGCATTTGCCACTCGAGTCAATGACGTATGCCCTAGCGCGACACCAGCACCAGCCACTAGTTGCCAGTGAACAATAGCACCACCGACAAAGAAACTCATCCACTCCAGCACCTCCGCACTGTCAGCCCACTGATCTCCAACGTATAGTTCTCCCATATTAGTGATCTTGGTTACAGTTTTTTCTGACTTAGGCAAAAGGACGCTGACTGTTCCCGCTTCATCACAGATAGCTTGTAGGGCAGTTTTTTGTTGCGCGGCTGTCTTACTGATTGTCTTGGCTTGGTCACCCAGCAACTCTTTCATAACTGATTCATTGGCCGCATAAGTAGTCTCTAGTACCTGGGCAAACGCATGTGCCTCCCCGACTTTTCTGGTGATTTTTTCATTCATACGGGACAGTATACCACCAAACTGGCCTCCACGCATAAAACGACTGGATTTTTTCAGAGTGTTTGGTATAGTAGGCGCACCCAAAAGTAAGACCTAGTGTCTGACCGACTTGAGTAGATATATTGGTCCCATCGTCTAATGGTTAGGACGCCAGGTTTTCATCCTGGAAATCGGAGTTCGATTCTCCGTGGGATCACAACATATATTCGTGACAAAGGCACCCTCGGGTGCTTTTGTTTTGAATATAGTTGTGATCCCACGAGTAGATAGTCTGGGAGATTATCTACGTGAGAATCGAAAAGAGCTTCTGGCGAAGCCGGAATGAATATCTATTCATTCCGCACAGAAGCGGCGGGGTCGCGTCGCTTAGTATCTTTGGAGACGAAGTCGAACAAAGTACTTAGCAAAGGTGACCGATTCTCCGTGGGATCACATCGTCGCAACAAACAGTTTTGCTTGCTAGTCGATGTGATAGACAGAAGCCTGTCTTCCACCCTTTCCTAAGGGAGAAAACAGCTGAGTCGACAGCCTCGAACGCTTAGTAGAATCTGCACAAAGTGCAAGATAGACTTAGCGATTCGTGACCACAACAGCTTCAACGCTCACCCCAGCCCATTTTACTCGCAGTTTAGCAGGCAAGGGGTTTTCACACCCAGAATGACACTTATTCCACAGTGACAGACTTGGCCAAGTTTCGTGGTCGATCGACGTTCAGACCTTTCGCCACGCCGATTTTGTAGGCCAACAATTGTAGGGGGATAGTGGTGATGATTGGCTGTAGAATCGGGTGGACTTTGGGAACGTACAACACGTCATCCGCTACTTCTTTGATAGCGGTGTCACCCTTGGTTGCTATCACTAACGTCGGCGCGCTACGCGCTTTGACTTCCTCAATGTTTGACACCATTTTGGCATAAACGTCATCTTGGGGTGCAAGAGCAATTACCGGGAAATTCCCGTCGAGTAGCGCAATTGAGCCGTGCTTCAGCTCCCCACCGGCGTACGCCTCAGCGTGGATGTATGTCACCTCTTTTAGTTTCAACGAACCTTCGTACGCAATCGGCGCATGGAATTTGCGCCCGATAAACATGGCATTGTTATAACTGGCGTATTTCTTGGCAATCGCGTCGATCGCACTGACGTCAGACAAATACTTATCAATCACTGCTGGTAGTTTTTGTAGCTCGGTCAGGATGGCGATTGCTTCGGTTTTGGCTAATGACCCATTTTCTCGTCCTATCAAGACTGTCAGCAGCACGAGCACCGTCAGCTGAGACAAGAACGCTTTGGTCGACGCTACAGCGATCTCTGGCCCAGCGTGGTTGTGTACCCCGGCGTCAGTCTCACGGGCGATAGTTGACCCAACAGTGTTCACAATCCCGAGAGTAAGTAGCCCAGCCGCTTTGGCTTTGCGGACCGACGCGAGGGTGTCAGCGGTCTCACCGGACTGCGTGATAGCCAACACAGCAGTCTTGCCAGTTTGTAAATTATTTTTGTAGCGATACTCACTACCAAGCTCGACTTCGACTGGGATACCGGCGTACTCCTCGAGCATGTACCGACCAACTTGGGCTGCGTAGTATGCCGAACCACACCCAACAATGACAAGTCGGTCGAGACTCTTGATCTGTTTGAGCACCGCTTCAAGCCCACCTAGT
>Ga0306898_1000537_pt1 | contig 14390 bp, 12 predicted proteins | sample AntRauMFilla1564_FD_190424 | JGI IMG/M metagenome (GOLD analysis project Ga0306898, IMG submission 190424) | Saline lake microbial communities from Rauer Islands, Antarctica - Metagenome Filla 1 #564 (v2) (version 2) | ecosystem: Environmental > Aquatic > Non-marine Saline and Alkaline > Saline ...
AGATACGACTATTGTCGGTGGAGGTGGGAAGAAGTCAGCTATCACTGATCGAGTTACCGCGCTTAAGGCACAGCTGGAACAAGCATCGTCTAAGTTTGATAAAGAAAAGATTTCTGAACGAATCGCCAAGCTAGCGGGCGGAGTAGCTGTCATCCGAGTAGGAGCTGCGACTGAGACAGAAATGAAGTATCTCAAGCTGAAGATTGAGGACGCGGTAAACGCAACCAAGGCCGCTATTGAAGAAGGAATTGTGCCTGGTGGAGGAACAGCACTCACGCGAGCAGCTGCTATAGTAGAGAAAGATTTGGCTAAAAAGAAAGGTCTAGATCGAGAAGAATTGATTGGCTACAACATAGTGCTTAAGGCGCTGGAGATGCCATTACGACAAATCGTCGACAACACTGGTAAGCACGAAGGAGCGGTGATTGTGCAGAAAGTAAGAGAGGCAGGTGGAAACGCTGGGTACGATGCAGCCAAGGCTGAAATGGTAGACGATATGATCAAGGCAGGGATTATTGACCCAGTGAAGGTTGAGCGGTCCAGCGTGCAGCACGCTGTATCAGCAGCCGCGATTCTGCTCACTTCAGAAGCAGCGATTGCCGACGCTCCAGAAGAAGACAAAGCCGGAGGTATGCCAGATATGAACGGCATGGGAGGAATGGGCGGTATGATGTAGGTTTTATAAAACTTTCTGCTCACGTTCACTGGGAAATGAAACATACAATTAAGAGCTAGCCAACGGCTGGTTCTTTTTGTATAATATGGGCACTATTAAATAATCATCTATATGTTTGGACTCGGAATTGGAGTAGTAATCGTAGTAATCGCAGCTATCGTCGTTGTTTTGTATGGAATTTTTGCGTACAACACCTTTATCAAACTAATCCAGCGAGCGAAGGAGGCGTGGTCTGATATTGATGTACAACTTAAGCGACGATACGACTTAATCCCCAACTTGATCGAGACAGTAAAGGGATATGCCGCTCATGAAAAAGAAGCGTTGCAAGCCGTAACCGAAGCTCGAGCATCAGCCACGCAGATGCACGTTGACCCATCAGGAGTAACTCCAGAACAAATCACCGCTATGGCCGGAGCAGAATCTGCACTCGGCGGCGCTATCGGAAACCTGCTCGCTATCGCTGAAGCATATCCAGATCTCAAGGCCAATACCAACTTCCTCGAGCTACAGCGAGAACTTTCAGATACTGAGAATAAAATTCAAGCATCACGTCGGTTCTATAACGGTAACGTGCGTGATTTGAACATTGCTTTACAATCATTCCCGTCAAACATCGTTGGGAACATCTTCAAATTCGAAGCTAGAGAATTCTTTGAAGTCGAAGAAGCAATTGAGCGAGAGCCAGTTAAAGTAAGTTTCTAGGGACACTATGAATGAATCTCGTTCATTTGTAACAAAAATTGCTTTACTGATAGTGGGGAGCGTCGGCCTATGGCTGATGCTCTTTTCTTTTGTGTCGGCTGAAAGTATTCGTTCCTTTGATGCTGTTATTGTTGTTAATGCAGATAGTAGTTTAACCATCACCGAGACCATTGGTTACGATTTTGGACAAGTTCCTAAGCACGGAATGTACAGAGAGGTCAGTAGTCAGCATGCTCAATCAGCATCGGCGTGGTACAAGGAAAGATATGTCGAGTACGAACTAATGTCTATTTTGCGAAATGGTAAACCAGAAGCGTATTCCATCGGAGATAGTAGGGGGTTGTCTGTCAAGATTGGTAGTGCTGACCGGAGCATTAATGGTCTACATGAATACGAAATAGTCTACAAAGCGATTGGAGCGATTGCGGAAGGAGTAGATGGGACAGAGTTGTACTGGAACGTTACGGGAAGCGCCTGGGATATTCCAATGGCAAACATCACCGCTACCGTGGTGGCCGACGGAGCGATTCTGGAACCTGCACAATATTGTTATGCGGGACGCACTGATTCAAATAAAAAATGTACCAATATAAGCGCAAATCCAACAAACACCGTGTTTCTTCAGGACAAGCTGTGGCCCAGAGAAGAATTTACTATCGCACAATCTCTCTCGTTGCCAGCGCCTGCCGCAATTGCTGAAGGGTACAATTTTTTGATTCTGGAAATTATACTATCTGGATTATTGCTAATTATCGCAGCGATATTCTTATATCGCTGGTACTATCGCTACCGTACAAGTAAGACAATTATTGCGCAGTACGAACCGTTGGCAGACTTTAAGCCGATGTTCACTGGGGTATTGATAGATAATAAGTTGGATTCGCGTGACATTACGGCGGGGATTGTGTATTTGGCGCAACAAGGTTTCATTTCTATTCGACACGTTGAGTCAAAAATACTCTACTTCTTTGATCATTCAGATTACGAGGTGACTTTGTTACGTAGTCCAAGTGAAGCCGAGACTGCATTTCAAAAAAGTATCCTCGGGTTACTATTCGATAGTCGGGTGGTCAATCAAACAGTTTTGTTGTCTTCCTTAAGGTCAGATTCAGCCAAATTAAGGAAAAATGGACTGGCGTTAATACAACTTAGGAGTGAGGTGAAGAAAGACTTAGTAAAAACTGGGTATTTGGAGCAGCCACTATACAGAGCCTCTAAGGGATTCGGATTAGGGGGTTCAGTCCTACCGTTCATCATAGCCGGCGTATTTTTTGTAGATTTTGCGCCGATTTTAATCATATCGCTGTTTGTATCGATCGGTCTTTGCACCGTCGCGCTGTCAGAAAGACGTACTACAAAAGGATACAAGGCTCTGAATTATCTCAGAGGCTTTAAAGATTTTTTGACGGTGACCGATGCAGACAGATTTGCCTTTCATAATGCGCCAGGTTTGAGTCCACAACAATTTATGGAATACCTACCGTACGCTATTGCATTTGGGGTCGAGAAAGAGTGGGCTGAGGTTTTTAAAGATATCCATATTGATGCACCAAGTTGGTACGTCTCAAATAATCAAAACTCTTTTGGTTCGCTCGCACTCACACAGAATCTTGGTGCATTCTCTCGTTCATTTGCCGGTTCGACGGGATCATCCGGTTCCAGAGGATCAAGTGGGGGTGGTTCTTCAGGTGGTGGCTCTGGAGGAGGGGGTGGCGGTTCGTGGTAGTTTTTTCTTGCGCGGAATCTAGTGTATAATCAATCTTACTATGTCTAAAATAAATAGAATCTACTACAACAAGCTTATCCGCGACAATATCCCAGATAAGATTGAAGCTAAGCAAATGAAATGTGAGGTGCGAAATATTACTGACACGCAAGAGTTGCAGCAAGAGCTGTTTAAAAAAATACAAGAAGAGGCCGCCTCACTGTCGATGTGTCGAACCAAGGAGGACTTTCTAGAAGAGTACAGTGATTTGATGATCGGTTTAGAAACATTAATTCGTCAATTGGAAATTTCCAAAGAAGAAGTGCTCGCCGCACGGGAAGCCAATTTGCTACAAAAAGGGGCCTATGAACATGGTTATTACCTGCATTGGTCTGGAGACGTCAATTACCGCTCTAACGAAAGTGTGCAGGGTATTCCGCTATAGCGGTCCGGCACCGGCATGCACCTACTATTATGGCAACTCTATATACTCAACAATCTACCAACATTCGCAAGACCTACCTGCTGATGACCGTGTTTGCGGTGATGGTTATTGCTATTTGTTATGCCGTTTCTTTCTATCTCGGTAGCCCCATCATTTTGTATATCGGTGTGGTGTTGGCGCTAGCCACTAGTGTCGGAAGCTATTGGTTTTCAGACAAAATTGTACTGAAGATGACCGGGGCTAAAGAGATAGCCAAAGCCGACGCGCCTGAGTTGTATAATATTGTCGAAAACCTCGCTATCACCGCCGGATTACCGATGCCAAAGGTGTATATCGTAAATGACCCGTCTCCAAATGCTTTTGCGACTGGACGTGACCCAGAGCACGCCGTGGTGGCTGCGACCTCAGGCTTGCTTGAGATACTTGACCGTACTGAACTGGAAGGTGTGATGGCACACGAGCTCGCGCACGTGGGCAATCGCGACATGCTCGTCATGACGGTTGCTGTGGTGTTGGCTGGCTTTGTGGCCATTGTGGCAGATATACTCGCGCGTACATTGTTATTCGGCGGCGGCAGAGACCGTTCCCCAATCTTTTTGGTTATTGGTATTATTGGTATTATCTTGGCGCCAATTGCAGCCAAAATGATTCAGTTGGCTATTTCGCGCAAGCGTGAATACTTGGCTGATGCGACAGCCGCCCTATTAACCCGTTATCCAGAAGGGTTAGCTTCGGCATTAGAAAAAATCACCCAAAACCCCCAACCGATGCGCAAAGTATCTCATGCAACCGCCCATCTGTTTATTTCTGACCCTTTCAAGGACGAGAAGAAAGGTTTTAAACAAAAAATAAACGGTTTGTTTCAGACGCATCCACCAGCGGCTGATCGTATCGCCAAGTTACGAGCACTCGCAAAATAATATAGTGGTTGAATTTATGTATGAGTATCAAAACAACATACGCACTTCTAGTATGGGTATTAAAGATCTGTTCCCAACAGAAGAAGATTTAAGAAGACATTTACAATCAAATAATGAGAGATATGTCAGTCGACTAAAATCTGTAGTTGGCACTTTGGAACAAGAGCATAATGAAAACAAAAAGTACCACAAAATAGGAACGGTATTGTTTGTACCAAGCCTGGCTATAGGTTTGATATATATAGTGGCCCTGTGGGAATTTAAGATGTTTTTTCACTTCGGTTGGTTGTTGCTAATGTCTGTATTGCTGTATACAAGTTTTTATTTTTTTAAGAAAGTAAAATCTAGCGGACACCTATACAATATAACTATAAATCATGAGTTGTATAAGATTTTGTTCACTGAGCTAGCCGTTTCTGGCAAACTAATTGGTCGCTATGGACCAACAGTACTTAGAAATGGCGAAGCAAAATTAACGGAAAAAAATCGCTGGTTCAAGTCCACCACAATCGCTCCATACGCAGAGCGAAAGACTGTTCTGAAACAGCTTGAGCAATCCGAGTTAGTAACTGACGGTCGAAATATATCTACTGTCGGCGATATTTTTACGCTAAACTCAAAAGGAGAAGAGGTGAGGGTAGCAGAGCTAGAGTTGATGGATGTACAAAAGGAAGTTGGAGGTGGCAAAAATAAGAAAAAAGTATTTAAAGGTCTATTTTTCTCTTTTGAACTGCCCAATACACTTACACACAAAACTTTTGTCTCAACAGAAGGGGATTCGGATGGATTTGGTCACCAGACTTTTCTGAAGCGCTTAAAAGGTGAAGGGCTCGAAGTGACGGAGCTTGAGTGGGGACAATTTGAAGATTTACTACAGGTAGCAACTACTGATCCGGCAGGAGCACGCCAGGTGCTCACACCAGATTTCATGGTAGAGCTGTATGACTGGTGGAAAACCAAAAAACAAAATATTCGCATTAGCTTTAACGAAAATCGATTAAGTATATTATTTCCTGATAATAATATTCGTCTAGGGGAAACAATAGATGAAATTACTCCAGAAGCAGTGGGTGGGTATATGGAATCCATGGCGGTTCCGATGCTGCACGTTCTTCATATTGTAGAAGATATAGAAAAACGTTTTTCACGTTAGTATGCCTGCTGTCAGCAGCGATAAATATGGTATAACATCAAGTAAGAAGGTTGTAACAAAGTTAATATACGGAAGAGTGGCTGAGTGGCTTAAGGCGCACGCTTGGAAAGCGTGTGGGGCGAAAGCTCTCGCAGGTTCGAATCCTGTCTCTTCCGCAGTGAACGAAGTGAATAAGGAAGAGAAAAAGCCCTCGGAGGGCTTTTGGTACAGGATTCGAAAAGCTTTTGCGATAGATTCGACCAAAGGGAGGATATATCCAAAAGGTCTACTGCTCGTGTAACGAGAGAAATTCCTGTCTCTTCCGCAGTGAACGAAGTGAACAAGAAAGAGAAAAAGCCCTCGGAGGGCTTTTGGTACAGGGTTCGAAAAGCTTTTGCGATAGATTCGACCAAAGGGAGGATATATCCAAAAGGCTGAAATAATCTGGTAGATTTTTTCAGGAGGTTGCCTACTATTTAGTTTGAAAATAGTGACAACCTGTACAGCGTCTGTAAGGCTGAGTGAGTAATAAAAAAGCGCTAACTCTGGGTTAACGCTTTTCGTCTGTTTTTTTACTTCTTAATGTACTCCTCTTATCGATTTGGCAGCCTAGAATTGGCCTGGACTTTGCCGTGTGTTGCCCATTCCAATCCTCCGATGGTTGATGGTTCATGGGAAGGATCGTCGGTTTCCAGTTTCTGGCATTTTCTTGTCTCAAAAGCCATTGCTGCAGCTGATAACGGCTTGGTTGAAAAAACCATACAGCCAATGTCAGTCTCCGTTTGCTCTGGAGACACTACTTCTCCATGCTCCGCTATGATTCTTTCAACTGTTATCAACTCAATGTCTGGATCAGTCTTAAGTAATATGTCACCGCCTGTGACAGTTCTTTCCGGATTGGTGACAAAATAGTTATCTGGGACATCATCGGCTGCAATGAGGTCTGCGGCATACATTGTCAGAGGTCCGAACGGGTCTAGAAGTCGATTTCTTCCTAGAAACTCAACTAGTAGTCGATCTTCATCCAGTTCTCGTAGACATAGGCCTGTTGCCATCGGCCCACTACAGGCTGCGGTAGAGTGACCATAATGGAAACTAGAGCCAAACTCTTCGAAGCCTGTTATTTTGTCATTAGAAAGAATGAATCCTTCCTTATCCAAGTGCATAGCATATGCATGTCCAATTTCATGCAGTATGGGTATACCAGACCTACCAAACCCCACTGTGGTCGAGATGAGTTTTAGCCCAGCACAACCAAATAAGTACTCATCATCGAACTCATTGTAATCAGAAAATAATGGCAAGCCATTTCCTTCAATTTGGTTCGATACAATGATTGCGTACGCCTGAGCGAGAGCCGGTTCTTCGATGGTGCGCCAGCCATTTTCTATAATCAGAAAATCAAATTGGCCATCATAAAAGTTACAGAACCTCCTGGTTAGTTCCAACCTATCTTCGAACACTACGTGGGAATACCACTCTGGAACAATCATATTCGCGACGTGCGTCGTGTCGTAGATTAAGTCTGTTCGCTTGTTTACTACAATTTCCTCTACGCTTTTGGCATCTACTATACCCAGTGCAACGACTGGAATAAGTATCGGGTTTCTTGGGGGTAGAATTATTTCTTCCCCTTCTTTGTCAAAGAAGCGTAGTCTAGCCGCAAACCCGTCTGTTCGTCCGGCACCCCATATGTCGTCGTCTATGGAGAGAGTTTGTGTAATTCGCTTATCTTTTTCATCTCCGGTGTGGTCCTCATCTGTTTCGGAGTGTATTTTGTCAAAGATGACACGGAACGATGTAGCCCCAGTGTTTTTTAGTTGAGTCGGATCCTTGGATATAACTGGCGTCGGCGTAATATCGGCACTAGAACCAGAAATTCTAAATCTATCATAGGTCGGTGCTTGGGTTTTGTCTCCCTTGGCTACTAGTGGTGTATAATCACGACTTTGTGCGTTCGTTGTAGCGGCAACCTTGTTTGCCGCTTTGAGAACTCTAAAGCCCTGTAGTTGTAGGGGTTCTATTCCCATGACAAGCGTGCCCTGAATAACGTTATTCCCCGCAACTAAATCCCCGTCTTTGCCATTGTCGCAGAACCTAAAAGGCCCGACGCTTTCCCCGGTTCCTTCTCTACGGAATGGTAGTTCAGCGCAATGTATGCCCTCGCCCGAAAAACGAATTTCGACTTTATTTTCGAAGGTAAGGAGCGTCTCGTTTATTACAACGGGATGCTCCAGCTCAGCCGATAATAAAGCCGGTTCTGGATCTAAGGCATTGCAGATTTCATTGCCATTTGTATCCGACGGTGTACTGCGTGGATGCGTTGGGTCGGTACCGCATAACAATTCGTCAGCGGTTGTCCAACCGTCGCCATCGGGGTCTGGATTTTCTACCCTTATCGGAATGATAAGGGTTTCTGATTGCAGACCCTCGATGTCAATAGCACTAGCACCAAAGGAATAATCACCATCTGGTACGAAGACGTTTTCCCCGTCTACTTTATTGACCAATGGCCACACAGCTCGATACGGTGATTCAGTCAATGTCTGACTAAATACCTCAGTATCTCCTTGGTTGACCTTGAATGTCACAGAAGTAACCAAATTGGTATCTTCTACCACAATTAGTACTTCTGCTTCTAATCCAGACACGATGTTTCCGGCTTGCAGAAACGGCATAGTAACTACCGGCGCGACGTTGGGTGGTGGGTCTGGTTGGTCTACAGTCACATTTACAGTGACAGTAGTTTCAGCCCCATCATCATCCTTTATCGTTACTTTTAGGGCATAGGCCCCTTCCGCGACGTTCTCCAGTGGCCAGATTACCCGGTTGTCAACCGAGCTAGCAAGACCGATTGTGACGTTGGCAATCGTGATAGTGGTATCACCGTTGGTGGCGGTAACCACTGCGGATGCAACGACACCATCGCTGTCTGAAGCATCAAAGAATATTTCAGCGCTTGGTCCTGCTAGTACGCTGTCTACTTTGACGTTACTGAGCACTGGTGCCACGTTAGTAGGAGGTGGCGGTGGTATGTTCACTACCACGTTTTCTATTGTACTAGTAGCTTCAGCCCCATCATCGTCCTTTACGACGAGGGAAAAACTGAATGTGCCGCTGGTCAGACTTGTTAGGTCTAGCGTCACGACGTTCCCAGTAGTCTCAGAAATACCTCCGGTTACCGTCCCTACTACAGTAGAGCCAGACCCGTCGTTATTTGTAGCAGTAATTACTGCCGACGCAATAATGCCGTCGACATCTGAAGCTACAAATGATGCCTCAGGGTTAGTGGTTCTAAGTGGACCCACAATGGTGAGGGTCCCTGTAGGAGCCACGTTAGTAGGTGGCGGTGGCGGTGGCGGTGGCGGCGGGGGTGGATTTGTATCACCACCTCCTCCTCCACCACAAGCAGAGATGCTCAACGCGAGCAATAATATCGTAATAATTTTTGGCATGCGCATGAGGCATCCCTCCTTTTGGTTGGTTTGATTTCAAAGAACTACATTTTCTTGGTTGGTTAGGAACATGATTTTCACTTACGATTGGAACACATTTATCTATTTTTTACAATATTGTCAAAGTACGTATTAATACGTGTAATGATGAAGTAGTTAAGGTAAAAAAGGGTACTAAATATAAAGTAAACTGCTATACTTACCGGCATGCACAAAAACAATATCCTGAGCATACTTATTACCTTTGTAGTGGGGTTGTTTGCCGGGAGTTATTTGTTTGCTACGGGCTTTGCTGACACTGTTGCGAGATACACTACACCCGATGTTGAGTCGGTGACTACATTTACGGTCGAGAGCGACGTATACGGTGGTTGTCGAGATGCTTGTCCGTCTTTTCAGGTGATAGATGATGGTTCGTATCGTTATTTTTATACTCCGACCGCTGGTGCCGAACAGGTGTTACGTCGGGGTACATTACCATTTTCTGAGCTTCGACAGTTGAAAAACGCTTTGACCACGACAGCATTACAGACACAGTCACAGCCACGGCAACCAGCATTATGCAATTCATTCACCGATGGTATCGACATCCGTTACGAAGTGACCCTGGCAGGGCAAAAATACACACTTGATTCCTGCGGTACTGCCGTGGATGGCACCGGGAAAATCTGGCAAGCGTTGGACAGTATCTGGAATCATCTTGAAAGTGGCTAGTGCGTACGGTGCGGAAATAAATTTGCAATACGTGCGTACCTCTTTTAAATACCATCATTCTGTATCGGAATGAGGGTTTTTGAAATGAACCTTTTTTGTTTTCGTATTAAATGAAGCAGACAAGTAACCGTCTGTTTATAAACTGGTCTCTGTTCTAATTTTGAAAATATATGCAATCTACATCATTACTTATTGCCATCGCAGCCTTTGCTGTTACTACGACGGGAGTGCAAGCGTACGGGGGATCAGAGTCATTACACAAAGCTGGACTCGATGATAGGCAAGTATCAGCGATTATGGTCGCAGGGAACTTGCAGGCTTTAGGAGACATTGTGGCAGCCAGAGACGTACTGGTCATTGCTGGTATCACCGATGAGACGCTGCTACAGATACATCGAGCGAAGCGGCAGGCAGACCAAGCGGCGCATCGCAACGACTTTACGTCCTTCACTCGGGCGCAGCACGACGCGTATCAGTTTGCGCGTCAACACAACAAGCGAGCGGTCATGCAAGCAGTACTAGATGAGGTTGGCTTGTAGGGTTGAAGCATTATGTTGGTAGGTATGCCCCTTGGGCTCTGGCGACATTGTCGGGGTTTGCTATGATGGTGGCATGTATCAAGTTCTAACGGTTGCCGCTTTTCTTTTGTTTGTTTGGTTGCCTGTGGAGGCTCACCAAGTCTCTTTGTCTGCAACCGAGAGTCGATTCGATATTATTGCGTTACCAGCTGATATTGAGACTCCACAGGTGCATCTTGGTTCCCTACAAGGCTTCCCGGTGATGTATGAAGTGACTCTCGATGCTACGTCCACCATTAGCGCCGTGCTACGCCAGGAGTACCAAGGAGAAACTGAGACTATTCCTTTTGGACTGATGATTGTGCGGCAGAGCGACCGAGGAAATGTATACGAAATTGCCCGTTTCAACCCTACTCCTGCCGATTGGACCAAAACCAAAGAGTCCGACCTGGGTTTGGTGCTGCAAAGTAGCCAGCAAATCTCTGAGGAAGTCGGTCCTGGGCTATATAGAATTGAAGTCAGTACACCTAATAACCAAGGATTGTATATGCTCGAATTGGGTGCTGGTGAAATAAACGATGGGTATTTTATGGCGCTTAGTCACGCTAGAACGATACAATCCTTCTACGGCTACTCCGTTTTTAAGTTATTTACTTCGTCACTGGTATACTACCCGTTGGGCATTATGCTGTTATTATTGGCCATCCAAAGGACGTGGGCGTACCGCCAAAAAATCACCAATGTTAGCTAAAGCCATCGTCATTATTATAGCCGCCGGTGCCTTTGCCTATTATATGAATCAGGCTTTCCTTGGCCAGCTGTAGACAAAAGTTGGATTTCACAGTACATTATGTCCACATTTCGTGCGTCCGCGCGACTTTTATTTTTTACCGTTAATTAAACCCTTATCATGTCACAAGAAATTCGTAATATCGCAATCATCGCACACGTGGACCACGGCAAGACTACTCTTACCGATGGTCTGATGGAATTCACTGGTGATCGTGATGGAGATGCCTCAATGGATAACAATGCGATTGAGCAAGAACGAGGTATCACTATTTATGCCAAGAATACCTCAGTGACTTATAAAGATACTAAAATCAACATTGTTGATACTCCTGGTCACGCCGACTTCGGGTCTGAAGTAGAACGAGTATTGCGTTCTATTGACTCAGTGTTGTTGGTGGTCGACGCTCAAGAAGGTCCGATGCCACAAACTCGGTTTGTACTCAAAAAGTCGCTAGAGCTTGGTTTGAAGCCAATTGTTGTTATCAACAAAATCGACAAACCAGCGGCTGATCCTGATAAGTGTGAAGAACAAGTGCTGGAACTCTTTCTTGAACTTGGTGCTAACGACGAGCAGTCTGACTTCGAAGTGGTATATGCCATCGGTCGAGACGGTAAGGCTAAGCGAAAGCTGGAAGACGAAATGGTGGATCTTTCACCAGTGTTAGATTGCGTACTGGAAACCGTGCCAGCAGCTAAGGGATATGCCGAAGGAGATGCACTACGGGCGCAGGTATTTAATCTCGGTTACGACAACTTCTTGGGCCGGCTCGCTGTAGCGCGTATTTACGAAGGAAAGGTAACTAAAGGTCAGTCAGTATTTATAAAATACGAAGGTGCTGAAGAAATCCGAAAGGGAAAAATTGTAAAGATGTCTGGCTACAAAGGAGTAGCACAAGTCGAACTCAACGAAGCCTTTGCGGGAGACATTGTGCTGATTGCCGGCCTGGAAGATATCAATATTGGTGAAACTATCACAGATGCAGAGACAGTAGAGGCGCTACCAGCGATTCACGTGGATGAGCCAACTATTGGAATGCAGTTTTTGGTAAACTCATCACCATTTGCGGGACGAGAAGGGAAGTACGTTACGTCACGCCAAATTGCTGCTCGACTAGAAAAAGAGCTTGAAATCAACGTTGGCTTGCAGGTGACATTTGAAGGAGACGTGATGCAGGTATACGGACGAGGAGAAATGCACATCGCTGTACTCCTGGAAAACATGCGTCGAGAAGGCTACGAGCTTTCTGTATCGCAGCCGCGGGTAATCATCAAGGAAGAAGACGGACAAAAGATGGAGCCATTTGAGGAGGTAACGATTGATATCCCTGGTGAATTCCAAGGTCCGGTTATCGAGCGACTTTCTAATCGCGGATTTATCATGCAAAACATGATTACCAATGGAGACCAAGTGCGACTACTCTTTGAAGGACCGACTCGAGGTCTACTCGGATACAAAAACCAGTTTGTGGTAGATACCAAGGGTGAAGGAATTCTTGCCTCACAGGTAATTGGCTTCCGTCCGTACGCAGGTGAAATCAAGAAACGAAAAGCTGGCTCAATGATTTCAATGGTCAGCGGAAAGGCTCTAGGATTCTCACTTGCCAACCTACAGACTCGAGGAGAGTTATACATCAGTCCAGCGACAGAAGTATATGAAGGAATGGTTATCGGCAACACTTCAAAGGGTGAAGAAATGATGGTGAACCCAACCAAGGGTAAACAGCTGACCAACATGCGTTCATCCGGAACCGATGAAGCAATTAACCTCATTCACCCAAAGATTGTTACAATCGAAACCGGACTAGAAATCATGGCTAGTGACGAATACCTTGAAGTCTGCCCCATCAGTGTCCGGCTGCGAAAGCAGAAGTTGAAAGAGAGTGACCGAAAGAAGGCTTAAGTAGAGAAGTATAAAAAGACCGACCCCTCAGGGTGTCGGTCTTTTTTAAAAAGCAATGTTGTATAATATATGGACTATGAGATTTTTGGGAATCATTTCACTTTTAATTACCGTAGCTATTGCTGGGTGGTGGCTGTCTGCCAGTCTGGGTCCCTCAGACAGTGAGTCTAAAGTGGGAGAAACGCCGTCTTATCAAGATTCAATCGATTCAGCTCGCGATGCTGCGGTACTTATTGAGAGTCGGTAATAATATACAGCGCTTTTTTGGTGCTAATCAGGGTATACTTAAAATATATGGATAATCCGGATACAGAAAAATTCTTACTTAAAGACCATCTTTTTAATAAAAAAGAAGTGCTCAAGATTGCCGGCGAACTCAAAGCGGTATATCCAGAGTTTGAGGATGTGTTGTTTGTAAAGAAAGTGGTGGCTAAATTCCCGGAGCTGGAACTGATGGAGCGGGTATATTGGATTCAGGTGTGTTTGCGTGAGCACTTGCCTGAGGATTATCAGGCCGCGGTAAAGGTTATTCTAGAGTCGCTGCCCGCGCCGTGTGACCCTTCACTGTCTGATAATGATTTTGGTTCGTTTATCTATGCACCGTATTCATATTTTGTGTCTGAATATGGCTGTACGAAGAATGACTTACTTTTTTCGCTTAAAGCATTGCGCCAGCTGACCACGCGATTTTCGGTGGAAGGGCCGATTCGCTTCTTTATTAATGAGTTCCCGCGCGAGACAATGGCCGAGCTACCCAAGTGGGCTCGCGACGCGCATTATCACGTCCGACGGCTGGCTAGTGAAGGAACACGGCCAAATTTGCCGTGGGCCAAGAAAATCGACATTCCGTATACTGAAGGAGTAGATATCCTCAATATTCTCCATGGTGACAAGACTCGCTACGTAACTCGGTCAGTAGCTAATCATCTCAACGATATTTCCAAAGTAGATCCAGACTTGGTAGTGAAGCTCATAAAGGTTTGGTACAAATTAGAAAAGCAGGATAAAAGAGAGCTAGACTACATGACTAATCATGCCCTGCGGACACTAGTAAAAGACGGTCATCCTGGGGCGTTACAACTACTTGGCTATAGCGCAAAAGGACTGACGGTATCTAACTTTGTTATCAAGACCAAGAAAGTCGCTATTGGTGGCACGGTCGAGTTTTCCTTCGATATCACTTCGACCAGCGATAAAACGCAGTCGCTAATGATTGACTACAATCTTCACTTTAAGAAGTCTAAGGGTGGATTGGCTCCCAAGACCCATAAAATCTCTAAAAAGCTGCTGCCAGCCGGCAAAACCATTTCAATTTCTAAAAAGCACCCGTTAAAGGTGATGACAACGCGGACGCTATATCCAGGAGTCCACAAAATAGAACTACAAATAAACGGTAAAAAATTCCCAGGAGGAGAGTTCACACTTACT
>Ga0306898_1000539_pt1 | contig 14341 bp, 18 predicted proteins | sample AntRauMFilla1564_FD_190424 | JGI IMG/M metagenome (GOLD analysis project Ga0306898, IMG submission 190424) | Saline lake microbial communities from Rauer Islands, Antarctica - Metagenome Filla 1 #564 (v2) (version 2) | ecosystem: Environmental > Aquatic > Non-marine Saline and Alkaline > Saline ...
GCTAACGCTCGTGGGTATGGTTAGTTGCGTTGAATGATAACAGGATTTAATAAATAAACGAAATGAAAAAAGCAGAATTTATAAAAATAGTAAGTAAGATTGAAGATACTTTTGAAGATGAATTTAGAGCAGAATTTAATAGCCCTGAACTTATTTGGGAAGCACTAATAAAGCAATTAACTATACCCGTTGTTGTGAAATCGTTGCCACAGGACAACCTTTGCATAGTATGCAACTTACCAACGGATGGCGTAAAGTGTTATAGTAAGCGATGCCCTGTTTAGTGGTTATGTTTTACAACTAGCAGATATACGCATAAACTTGCGTTTTTAAAAAAATGGAAAACTCATCCCTATTTTATCTTACCTAGTATTTAATCTTTGTATCTCTTTTCATAATAGAAGCTATGATACTAGGTGCCGCTTTCATAAAAAACCCTACAGCCGTTAGAGCTGCCAGCGTTGACTCGTCTGGTATCTTTGGCGGCTTGTTTAATATGGGCGCACCTGGTAGAATTAGTGTAAACCAAAGCACAGCACTTACCGTAGGGGCATTCTATAATGCCGTAGATCAGATATCTAACGACATTGCAAAAACCCCATTTAAAGTATTTAGAAACGTAGGTAATAAGGTAGAGCGTGTGAGCGAACACCCAGTAGACATGCTATTGCATAAAGAGCCTTCACCGCTTATGACCAGCTTTACATTTCGTAAAATGCTCATACAGTCGGCTATTATAAAAGGCGATGGCTTTGCGGTTATTGTGACTAACAATAGTGGCGTACCGGTCGAGCTGGTGTACACACCATTTGACGAAGTTACTGACGTTAAGAAATATCAAAACCAACTGTACTACAACGTAAAAGGTTACACGCTACCCATACCAGCAAGCAGCATGATTCATATTATGGGCTTTTCTGACGAGGGTTTAAGAGGCATAAGCGTTGTAAAATACATGGCAGCTTCTCTGGGTATTTCTATAAATGCGCAAGACTTTGCGCGTAAGAGTTATGATAATAAGGCGATAAGTTCTGGTGTTCTTAGTACAGAATCACAAATTAAACTCGAAAATAAAAAGGTTATATCAACTAAGTTTAATGAGCACATGAACGCTGGCCACAAGCATAACACCGCAGTTCTAGACGATGGCTTAAAATACCAGCGCATAAGTTTAACACCAGACGAGCTCAAGATATTGGACACCATGAAAAATGGTGTTATAGAAATATCCCGCTTTCTAAATATTGCACCTCACAAAATTAAGGACATGAGTAATGCAAATTACTCATCATTAGAGTATTTAGGTATTGAGCACCAGCAAGACTGCGTGATGCCGTGGCAGCTTAAACTAGAACAAGAATGCGACCGCAAACTATTTACACCAGCCGAAAAAGCTGAACAATATTTTACAAGATTTAACAACAACATCTTACTGCGCACCGACATTAAGTCCCGAGCAGACTGGTATAGTAAAGGCATTTTCTCTGGTTGGCTAGCACCTAACGAGGTGCGCAGGCTAGAAAACTTACCGGCTATAGAAGGACTTGAAAAGCCCTACCAGCCAGTAAACGCACAAACGCAAGAACAAGTAGACGCAAAAATAGAATCTTTAAATGGATAACAAGAACATCATTCAGACCCGCTACGCAACTGTGCGCGCACCACAGGTTATAGACCCAGAGAACCGCTCGTACGAGTTTGTTATTTCTACGGAGAGCCCAGATAGCTATGGTACTGTTTTTCGCCAGTCAGGTTGGGAACTTGAAGCATACCGCGCAAATAACATTGTGAGTCTTAATCATGCGACATGGTCATCTGACCCAGATGCTGCTGTTATAGGGACCTCTACCGTGCGTTTTGAAAATCAAGAAATGATAGCGGTTCTAGATTTAGAAATAGGTAACCCGGTTGCAGACAAGGTGAAACGCAAACTAGACAATGGCACGCTTAAAGGCGCGTCTGTAGGTGCGCAAATACATGAGGCCGCACGCGGTGATTTTGACAAAGGCGAAAACCCAGACTTAGTATACTTCACGCGCCAGACCTTGGTAGAGTGGTCTGTCGTTCCCGTGCCTAGCAATAAGGACGCAATAAAAAGAAACAATGAGGGTCTAGAAGCTTTCGCAAAAGCAACCACCACACCACCAACCACCACAAGAAATACAGCCATGCTCGATGAGTTTGACGCTGCATATATGTATAATTTAAACAACAAGTAAAATGACAAAGTTAGCACAACTTCAACAAGACCGCGCGGCTAAAGTAACAGCGCAAAAAACGCTCATCGACACACGTAATGCAGAAAACCGCGAGTTTACGGAAACTGAGCAAACCGAGTTTAGAACGCTGGACACGCAAGTGCAAGCGCTAGACTCAAAAATTATAGACGAGCAAGCAGTAGAAACTGCGCAAGCTCGTGCAGCTGCATTAGATGGTATAACTATACCAGGCAGTGCAAACCGTGGTGAAGCTGGCGAAAAAGCAGCCATAAATGGCAAGGCATCTATTATTGCAGCTATACGTTCTCGTTTAGCCGGTAAGGCCTTAACGGGCGCAGAGGCTGAACTTGACGCCATAGGCCGTGAAGAAAACCGCGCAGCGGGTGTGACCACACCAGACAGCGCAGCTATCGTTATACCATTAGGTGTGACTAGAGCTACACAGCATACAGTAACGCAGGATGCTGGTGAGTATGGTGGCCAGTTGGTTACTGCAAATGCTCCTATTCTTCAGGACCCATTTATGCCTAAGCTTTTTATAGAGGAATTAGGAGCAACATTTTTTAGAGGCTTGTCTGCTGGTGATGTTCCGTTGCCTAATGCAAACAACTTTAACATGGAGTGGCTTGCAGAGGGCGCTAGTGTAACCGGACAAAAACAAAAGTTTGTAGGTCCTAAGCTTTCGGCAAAAAGAGCGTCAGCAAGTGCATCCATCACTAACCAGCTAATCATGCAGGCAAGCGTAGGTGTGGAGCAATATGTTCGTAACCTTTTAGGTCAGGCAGGTAGCCGTATCCTTAATGGTGCAGCCATAAACGGTGCTGGCGGTGTAGCACCTACTGGTATTTTAAATACCACAGGTGTTTTAACAGGCAGCAGCAGCGCAGCAGCAGACGCAACGCACGCTCTTTTAGTCCAGCTTGAGTCTCTTGTAGACAGTGCAGACGCCTCTGACGTTTCACGCGGCTGGTTGATGCATCCTAAAGTGCGTGCAGCATTGATGACTATTACAAAAGATGCAGGTTCAGGCCGTTTCTTGCTAGAGCTTGTAGACCAGTTAATGGGGTACAAGTACGTTAGCACTAACCTTATTCCTACGCTAGACGCTGGCGGTACAGATGTTCACCCGTTAATTTACGGCGACTTTTCGCAGTTGTTTGTGGGACAGTGGGGTGCAATGAGCATCGCAGTAGACCCTTATTCAGAGCTAGACGCTGACAGTGTACGCCTTGTGGCAAATCTGTACGCAGACGTTGCAATCGCAAAGCCTACAGCATTTGCAAAAAATACCTTTATAAAAGGAATTTAATTTTTAATTGGGTTGGTTCCTGGGGCGTGAATAAAGTAGCGCCCTATGACCAGTTCATTAGTTAACCCTATAAATTATAAAATCATGTCAGATAAGATAACTAAATCAACACCAGAAGTTCCTGCAACAGGCACTACAAAAAAGCAAAAGAAAGCCAGTAGCACCTTAAAAATTAAAATCACAGACCACGTATCTGGTTTGTTTATGCTGCCTTATACTATAGGCCAGAACATAGAGCTAGACGCAAAACTAGCGCAAGAAATAATAGACGCAAAGTGCGCCGTTAAAGCTTAAAAATAATGGATTACGCAATCGACTCACTAAATTCCGACGTGTACTGCACCATGCAGCAAGCGCTTAAACATCTTAGGTTAGATGCGTATGACAGCACAGGTGCGCTAGAAGTAGACCAGGTAACCATTGACGAGGTGCAGACCATGATTGATAGCGCAATAACGCAAGTAGAAAATTTGAGCGGTGTTATTTTAGGAACTCGTGCTTTTGAGCTTACGGTATCGGAGATTAAAGACAAGCTCATCATACCGTTTTACAAGGTGTTGACAATTACGTCTATTCAGTATTATAATCGCGAAAACGTTTTAACAACCTTGCCAGAAACCAGCTACAGATTAAGCAGCTACATAACCAGGCATGAATCTTTGATTTACGTTAAAGGTGTTTTTCCTGATATGTTTGAAGATACATTTATACTCATTAAAGGTACTTGCGGGACCGCAACCATACCGGCAGACATTAAAAAGGCAGTGCGTTTGCTTATAGGTGATAGTGATACCTACCGCGAAGATAGAAATATACCGGGTACAGAACGTGCCGTGTATGCATTAATGAGACCTTATAAGCAGTAATCATGCCTAGAAACGAGCAACCTTATATCGGTGAGATGGACAGACAAATAGAGCTGTCTTATAGAACGGCCGTAACAAGTGCTACAGGTGAGCTGCTTGAGACTGATGTATTAATAGGCAAGGTCTGGGCAAAGATTATAGACAAGGCTGGTGGTTTAAATGATGACTCAGAAAAAGTGATCTATACAAACACCCGCGAGTACATTGTCAGGTTTAATACCGTAGCCTGGAATAATCGCATTACCTTAAACATTACGGATGCTGGCGATAAATATACGGTACGCTATGCAAGCGAAGTGCAGCGCCGCAAGTTCCTTAAATTAAGTTGTGTGATCTATGAATAAGCTAGAGACTGAAATACAAGGGTTCCAAGAACTACAGCGCAAAATAAAGCTGTTAGGCAACGATAGGCTCAAGCGTAATGAGATGCTTAAAATACAGCGGCAAGTAGCAAAGAGTACCGTTGGTGCAGCTAGATCACAGGCACCAGTTAGTAAAAAAGCGCACGTTATAAGTGGTTCCCGAGCGCGTAAAGTAATACAGCCCGGACAGCTGCGCGATAGTATTGGAACAATAACCGGTAAAGCCAAAACCAAAGCGGTTATTTATGTAGGCCCTAGAACAAAAGGGAAATGGGACGGCTGGTATGGCGCGATGGTACACGGTGGCACGGTGCTGCAAAAAGCAAACCCGTTTATGCAAAGAGCATACAACCAGACGCAAGGTCGCATAGTTCCAGAATTAGAGAGTAAAGTGACACGCTACGTGCAAAAACAAATTGACAAATTAGGCAATGCTTAGACAGGACTCAGAAGAAATACGCAGGCTTATTTTAGAAGCAAATGCCACGCCAGCCATAGCAAGCTTTTTTAAGAGTGTGCAACCGGTGCAGGCAAACATTAGCTCTGAGACACCCTTTGTGGTTTACAGGCTTAGTGAGCAACCAGAGGCAACTAAAGACGGCCTGCGCAATTATATTTTAACGCTCACCGTTGTGGCAAAAAAATACGATGACGTGGCTACAGGCTACGATCACCTGCGCACCTACATTAAGAATAACATACGCAGTTTTCAGTTTACAAACGGCGATACATTTTATACAGACGAGCAAGACCGCTCGTATGCAGATTTAAACTTTAACATTAAAATTACATAACATGATTTACGACGGTTCATTATTAAGAATATTACTAGACGGCAAGACCGTCTTTCACAGCACTGAGGCATCTATTAGCTTATCACGCGAGTTTAAAGAGCGCAGCACTAAGGACACGGACGGTATAGAAGTAGCGCCTGGCGTTAAGAGCTTTTCAGCTTCTTGTAGCGCACTAGCGGTCCAGGCATTACCTGCTGGTGTAACCACCGCACTGGCATTTTCTGACTTGTTCGATAAGTACGATGCAGACGTGGCACTAGACATTGAGTTTGTACTAGATACTGTAGGCACAACGGGCTACAAAGGCAAGTGTTTTGTTGAATCTCTAGAAATGAATGCGCCTAATGAGGAAGATGCTACAGCGTCTATTAGCTTACGTGGTTCTGGTATTATCGAGAAATTTACATTAGCATAATGCAAGGAACCAGCACAATTACAATCGAGATAAATGGCGTGGATTACCCGCTTAGATTTGGCTATGCATCGCTACGAGCATTAAGCAGCTTGTGGAAAATGGACAACCTACAGGAGGTTTTTGTAAAACTTGGTGCTATAGGTGATTTAGGAAACGGCTCTTTAAGTGGCACGATCATAGACACACTTTCTGACCTTGTTTTTGCAAGCATCGTTGCCGCAGGTAATAAGGTAGAATTTGACAGCAATGACGTGGCTGACGCGCTTTTTGCAAACATGGAACTTGCTGGTAGTATCGTGCAGGAATTTGCAGCCAGCATGCCGCAGGAAACCGCAAAAAAAAAGAATCCGCAACCGGTGAAAGCACCGCGCAAAAAACGGAACAAGAACCCTTAACCTGGGATAGGTTAGAACAGTTAAGCGGCGAGATACTGTTGCCATTGCACCGGTTGTACGAGTACACACCACGGCAATTTTATAATTATTTACAAGGTGTTCGCTTTCGCGAAAGCGAACAATACCAGTTTAAAATGGAACAAAACCGCTACACCGTGTGGTCTGCCTTGCTGCCACATCTAGCAAAAAAAGACCAGAAAACAGTACAAGATTCATGGCCTTTTCCCTGGGACAAACAGGCAGTGAGTAAAAGCAGCCTCACACCAGACCAAAAGAAAGAACACGCAGCCCGCGTATGGGAAAAAATAGACAGTAAAAAAGAACAATAAATGGCAAATTTAGCAAGCATTAATATTAAGTTTCTTGCCGATTTGGCGCAGTTCTCATCGCAAATGCAAAATGCCGAGCGCACCATGAAAAGCGTGGGCAAGCAATTTACCAAAATAGGATCACAGCTTAGTGTCGGGCTTACCGCGCCTATTGTTGCGCTTGGTGCGGCCAGCGTTATAGCCTTTGACAAACAGGCAAAAGCCGTTGCACAGGTAGAGGCTGGTCTTAAATCTACAGGTAATACAGCTGGTAAAACCTTAACCCAATTAAAAGACCTTGCGAGTGGTTTACAAAACAGTTCGCTTTTTGGTGATGAGCAAATCTTGCAAGATGTTACCGCGCAGCTGCTCACCTTTACAAACATAGCCGGCACGCAGTTTGACCGCACACAACAGGCGGCGTTAGACCTTGCAACTAGGTTAGATGGTGATCTAAAAAGTGCATCTATACAACTGGGTAAAGCATTAAACGACCCAGTTAAAGGATTGAGCGCACTTGCAAAATCAGGTATACAATTTAGCGAGGATCAGAAAGCAGTTATAAATAGCCTAGCAAGTACCGGAAATCTTGCCGAGGCACAAACGCTCATTTTAGACGAGTTAGAAAAACAATACGGCGGTGCTGCCGCTGCCGCTGCCGCTGCGGGTACCGGACCTTTTAAACAGCTATCGAATAGCATCGGCGACCTAACTGAGGAATTTGGCGAAATTATAACCAAGGCCCTCATCCCTATAATCGACTATCTAAAAGAACTGGTGGCAGGCTTTCAGGGTATGGACGCCAGCACTAAAAAAACCATTGTAGTAGTAGCCGCACTGGCCGCTGCAATAGGTCCCGTTCTAGTTGCAATAGGCTTGCTGGCCACCACCGTTATACCAGGGCTCATGGCTGCCTTTACTGCGCTATCTGTACGATTTGCCGCTATGACTGTGCTCATGGCTGCAAACCCTTTCGGGGCTATTGCCATAGCTGTGGGGCTGCTCGTGGCTGCGTTTCTCGCTTTTAGAAAATCTACAGACGACGTTGTAAAAGCGCAATCTACCCTAGTAGCAATTAATAACGAGGCTACAAAAAGCATTGCTGCTGAGCGTGCAAAACTTAACGAGCTATTAATAGTAGCTCGTGATGAGAAAGTAAGTAAGGAGCAACGTGTTAAAGCCATCAAACAGCTTAATGAAATAGCTCCTAAATATCTGGGTAATCTTACTTTAGAAACTATTAACACAGACGCTGCACGCGTAGCTGTAGACAAGTATAACGAGTCGCTTATACGTACTGCAAAAGTTAAAGCTGCTCAGGCAAAGCTGGTAGAGATAGAACGCAAGTTAATAGATGCTGAGTTGAGTGCTGCAAAGTCGCGGTCAAATATTCAAAATGGTCTGCTTGCTGCGCAGGATGAGTATAACACAAGGCAAAAAGATGGTATAAGTGTTACCCAGCAAGTGCAGCAAAGGCTGGTGAGTTATGATAAAGTAGTTGCAGCGTCTAGTGCAAATCTTATATCACAACGTGATGCGCTTGTTTCTATTATACGTACTAACGAGGATTTTATTCCTAAGAATGATACCGCTACAGCATCTATTAAGGAACAGACTAAAGCTGTTATAGAAGCTAATAAAAAACTAACCAAACTACCTAAAATTACAGGCTTAGAAACAATCTTTTCACAGGTTGCTGCACCGCTGGCTGCAACCGCATTAAGCGCAAACGCGTCAGCTGTTATATTAACGGATAGTATGTATAACATGATAGAAACTACGCAGTTATTTAATGCAGCAATAGGCCCAATAATGGAACAGGCAGCAGGTAGTTTTGCAAGTGGTTTTGGTGAGTTGTTAGCATCCGCCGCAACAGGTGGTAATTTTATAAAAGGTTTTGCGCAGTTGTTTGTAGGCACGCTTGCAGACATGGCAATTAATGTAGGTAAAACGGCTATAGGTATAGGTTTAGCTGTAAAAGGAATTAAAGTAGCCTTAGAATCTTTAAATCCTGTCGTGGCTATTGCTGCTGGTATTGCACTGGTGGCCTTAGGTACATTTGCAAAAAGCGCGATGGGCAATATAGCTGGCGGCGGTGCAACACCGTTTGCAAAGGGTGGTATTGTGTACGGTCCTACAAATGCGCTCGTGGGTGAGTATGCCGGTGCGCGCACAAACCCAGAGGTTATCGCACCTCTTAATAAATTGAAAAAACTTATAGAGCCAGCATCTGGCGGCTTTACAAACGTGACCGTAGGCGGTGAATTTATATTGCGTGGTGACACCTTAGTGCAAGTAATAACGCGAACCGAATCTAGAAATAACCGTACACGATGATCGCAGCTACTTTTTTAAATATAGCCATCGTAAACACGCTACAAAACAGCATGCCGCTGGTTGTAGAATTTAGTGAGCGCACAACACCTGTACTCAAGTACAACGGCGGCGATGATCGGCACCAGTACATGATGCCCAGTGAGCTAACATTTACAATGGAAGTAAGCGACGCAAGTGATCTCTTTTTTAAACACCTGTTTACCGGTAACGAGTCTAACTATAGGGTAGATTTGCTAGATCAGGATGACGTGCTGTTATGGCGCGGATTCTTACTACCAGAGCAGTATAATGAGCCTTATGAGCACGCATTGCTATACGTCACATTTACCGCTACAGACGGCCTAGCACGACTCAAAGAAAAATTCTTACCTACCACATTTTATGACGGCACGCACAGCGTCATCACCGTGCTGCACCGCTGCCTGCGACTCACAAACCTAGCGCAAGAAATATACTTTGCACCGTCTTTTAAAAACGATGCAGGATCCATAAATACAGACTGGAATAAAATCTTTATAGATTTACGCACCTATAAAAAAACAGACAAACCAGACAGCTGCTATAAGATTATAGAGTCCCTGCTAGAAACGCTGGGGTGTAGCCTGGTAACGTATAAAGCCATCTGGTATATCACGGGCCACAACCGTACCTTAACAAGTGATAACAGCACCATCGTGTTACAATATTACCGCTATGCAATAGACGGCGCTCCTGCGGGCTTTGTAGATGTACCGCTCGTGCCAGAGCTTGTAAACTTTGAGGCCAGCCCAGAAATCACCTTGCTGCCACCATTGCAACGTGTCACCGCTACATGGGATATAGACGAGCGCGAAAACCCGTTGCCAGACGATGCCATACAGCAACCCTATACGCTTTTGTTTCCCTTTACAAATCCACCAGCTACACGGCACTGGCAGTCCATAGGAACAGGTATAAATGTAGGGCGTGAAATTTTAGGCCAGCGGCGCGTACCTATAAGCTATGGCCTGTATGGTAATGCCATAGGCAATGGTGGGCTAACTGCTGACGAGATACAGCGGCGTTTAAATATTATAAGCGCACCCGAATTTATAGCGCTTAAATACTTTAATCGCATTATAACGGCAAATGAAAATTTTTATATGCAGTTGCTCGTGCCTGTTTATCTTAAAAGTGAACCAGACTTTATAGACGTAGACATAGAAATAGTAGCCATGATACGATACCGTTCCAATACTGGCCAGTTCCCTGGACTATATGATGCTGGTAAATATGGCAACCAAAACATAAATTACGAAATACTTATAGACGGCGTTCCTATGCTATCTAACCGTTTAAACTATGCTAACCGCGACGGTTATTTGTTAGAGTTTAGTCCCGAAGGTGACGACAATCTCGCAGGTGATAACCCGCGTCGCGTGTCTGGTGTTTTATCGCTTAAAGATTTGCAGTTACCGCTAGCAGGTGGTTTGCTGCAAGTGCGCCTGTATGCTGTTGCTGACCCTTTAAATGAGCTGGGTGTGTATGCTGTGGGATTTAGAAAACTAGACATACGCTATAGTGCACGCGATACCATCGTTACAGACGTGACCCGTGACATAGACTGGACCACTGTGCAAGAGCTCAACGTTACCCACGGGGGTACTATAAATGATTTGAGTTATAAAGGTTTTATTTTAAACGCTACAGATACAGATACCGCAAACTATACCCTACAGCCTATAATAGGCGTGTTTCCATTAAGTAGTGGCTTTGTGATACCTTATGTGAGCACGCAATATGTAGAGGTAAACGCAACGGTTTATGCCGCATTGCAGGCAGCTGTAGCGGCCGGGGACACCTTGTATGGTATCAAGTTTAACGAGACCGTGTATACGCAATTTAAAACAGTTTATGCACCACCGTTTATGATGTTTAGAACCGTGGGCATAGGCGCAGGTACACGCTATTTTGTCTACCTAGAATATGTAGATGGCACGCTGTTTAGAAGCTTTATAATTTTTGCACAACTACAGCAAGACACGTTGTACACCTATACGCTGGTTGTAGCGCCGCCAGTACCGCGCGCATTTAGGGAACGCTGGTCTAGAATAGGCGCGCCACAGCAGTTTGAAAACAGAACCTATAGCGAGGTGCGCGCACAAATGGTACACGACACCACACCGCAAGTACTGGTAAAAATAGACGCTAGCATATTTGGCTTGTGGTCGCCTTTGGAATTAATGCGCTACAAGCTAGATGGTTTTAAAAATTTTATACCGGTAAACCTATCCCTTGCACTAGACCAGGGCATGACCACCGTGACTATGATCGAGTTAGAATATGACAATGAAGTAGCAACAAGTTTTAACGCATAACGCTTTCGCGAAAGCATAAAAATAACAAGACTATGGCCACAATAACAATAGCAACAATCACAAATCACCTCCTTGCAGACGAGGATTATATAACTGCTGCACTTGCCGCTGGTGATAGCCTGGTGGTGTCTGTACAAAACGAGTTCTTAAACGCTACACCGGTATCACTGCCTGTAGCTAATTTAACAGCAGCCTATAAGACGGCACTGTATAACACCATAGATGCTGCGACGTTCCAAAATATACCCGCTGGAACCGTGGTTATTAAAGCCGCTTTTAACGGGACAGTATACACCTTACCCGACAGTTATGTGCGTGCTGGCATTGTAAGTAGCGGTAACCCCATACAAGCGATACATGAGACTGTTTTGGTTTTTATGGTTGCCTGGCTGGGTGCAAACTCTGGCGTTTTAGAGCTCATGTTAAATGTGCAGATTGGCGTAGATGTGGATACGACGCAGGCCGCTGCACTTGCTGCTCGTGGTATAAATGTATCGGGTAAAGGTGGCAGCATAACGGTCACCGCAACTGTGCCATACCGCGTGCAAACGGTTGTCCCACAATTACCAGATTTTGACTATGTGATTGTGCATGAATATGATATAAATACCATTTTCTAATGCCGCAAAATAACACCATACACCTCATAGGTTTTAAAGTGCCGGTTTACAGCCTGGCACCCATAATTCCAGAAACGTTTTTCTTGACAGACACGCAAGGCAACATACTGACAGACGAAAATAATAATAGACTAATATACTTGTAATGGCAAATAAATTATTTAGGGATTACTTTAACGAAAAGGTAATTAGCACCGATTTACCTGCACTGTCAAAGCTTTTGATACAAACAGGCACGGCTGAGCCTACGCAAATAGACCCGTTTTTAATAGGTTCTATTTTAAACCTAGGCACTTATGCAACACTAGCCGCTTTAAACACCGCAAACCCAACCCCTGCAAATGGCACTTATGCCTTTAGTACCGACCGCACAACGCGGTGGAATAGAATAGAGGGGCAATGGCAAATCGAGAGCTTAGGAAACGCAGAAAGCGCACCGCAAGAGCTGTACCAAAATATAAATGAATTAATTAATGCACAAGCTACACAGTCAGGCGACACGCTTTATTACGTAGGCGACGCAACAGCAGACCCAGCGGTTGTGGCTCGCGGTACGGTAGATGCTTACTACATTTATTCGGGTCAAGCAAATGGGGTTTTAAGTGACTATATGTTGCAGCCTGTAAATGCTTTTGCACCTGTAACAAGTACGAGCCAGTTAATTAATAATGGTAGTAATGGTATAAATGCTTTCGTAGTACAAAAAACCGCAGTCAAAATAGTAGCTACAACCTACCTATTCCAAGACTCAAATAAAACCTTTGCACCACTATTCACAGCAGCAACAGCTGTAAGCGCAGTGGTAAAGTTAAATACACCCATAGGAACAAAATTTGAATTATCACAATGGGGAACAGGTGAAGTCACAATAAGCGGGGAGACAGGTGTAAGGCTTAGATTTCCAGCAGATGAGTTACCCATTCTAGCATCGCAGTATAGTTGGGTAGAGATTGAAGTAGTTGATACCAACGAGGTAGCAATAATAGGTAGATTAAAGCAAGTATAATGGGAAGAGGAATTATAGCATCGAGTAGGTTGAAAAGTCAGCAAATTATTTATGATTATGTAACAACAGATTTAATTTATTACATAGACGCAACAAAAACAGAAAGTTATTCAGGTACAGGGACAGTAATAAATGATTTGAGCGGAAACAATAGAACTACTAGACTTTTTAACGGTTCATTTATTCCAGAAAAAGCATTTAGCTTTGATTCTCCAGGTGAATATTTTGACAGTTTTTTATTAACCGTAACACAGGGCGGGTATTCCTTTGAGTCTTATTTAAAAGTAACAAGTTTAAATACATTTGGTAATCCCGGTTTTTATAGGGGCTTCACTGAATTTTTTTTAACAACTGGGGGAATGAACGGTTTTTGGATTATGACTAATGGCTCGGCTTTTCTTCGGAACACAACGCAAGCTAGTTTTCCCGTTAACGTATATTTTCATGTTGTATTAACAATTGATAATAATAATATTACAATCTATTTAAATGGGTCAATACTTTATCAAACAGTAAATACAACCATTGCAGCTTCAAGGCCTTTTGTACCCAGCTTTTCTTTCAATAAATTCAATATGCAATCTGGACCCGCAGAAAACATATTTGCAGATTACAAAAACATTCTGTTTTATGATAGGGGATTGAGCAGTTCAGAAGTATTACAAAATTACAATCACTTTCAAAACCTTTATAATTTTTAAAAAATGAAACTAACAACAATACCCAACGTAACTAATCAGCAATGGAAGGAGCAAGCAGAACGCTTTGCCAAAATCACAGACAACGTTAACTCATTAACATTTGCAAAGAGTGGTGTTAACGAAATGCCAGCGATTATTGAGCTAGAAATCGTGCAGCCGTTAACTCAAGGATTTAAAGGTCGAGTGAAATATATTCAGCAATTTGAAGAAGTCATCACTAGCTATCCCGTTGACGAAAGCGGTGTTACAGACTATGACACGCCAATTGAAACACCTATTACTCGTAGGCACGTTGTTGTAGACTATTATGAGAATATTCCTAAGGATATGATTAGCGTGATGTTTGACCAAGTGATACAAACTGTGCCAGTAGAAATCGATAGCTATATGGATATACAGGAATGGTGCATTAAATATTTGTTCTTACAACAGGTAGTATCAAAACTTACATTTAATTTATTAGAATCAGACTGGCAATGAAAAAAATAAGCATAGGCGGCTTTACAAATCGTGAAGCCTTTAAAAAACAGCCGTTTTGGTTGCTCAAAAATGAGCCTGAGACCTTGCGTAAGCACGAGCAAATTTTATTGAATGGAATGCGTCATACAGGGTGCGATATTGCTGCTCTAGGTACATTCTCAACAGCCTTTTCTTACTTTGTCGAAAACCCAAC
>Ga0306898_1000540_pt1 | contig 14333 bp, 11 predicted proteins | sample AntRauMFilla1564_FD_190424 | JGI IMG/M metagenome (GOLD analysis project Ga0306898, IMG submission 190424) | Saline lake microbial communities from Rauer Islands, Antarctica - Metagenome Filla 1 #564 (v2) (version 2) | ecosystem: Environmental > Aquatic > Non-marine Saline and Alkaline > Saline ...
TAATGTACATTCAGGTGGATCATTCGATTCAACTGAAATGCAAAAACTAATCAATACAGTTATGGCTTATGGAACAGGAGCAACAATTTTCTGTACTAGAGAGTTTGCTGGAAATATTGTTACATCAGCTGGTTATGTTGCAGAAGCAGATAAGAACGATATAAGAAACCAAGGTTACTTGGGTAAATTCTTCGGTGCTAGTATTGTTGTATTACCGCAATCATTCACTGATGAAACAAACGCAACAAAAGTTATCGACCCTAGTTATGCTTGGGTAATTCCAAGTGGTGGTTCAGGTAATGCTAAGATTGTTAAAATTGCATTAGAAGGACAAACTGTTGTTGACGAATCTAAGAACGCAGATATGTCAAGAGAAATACAAGCGTACAAGAAATTTGGTACAGCTGTATTATTCGTTAATCATATCGCTTCTTTTGAGGATACTAGCTTATCAGTTTAGTAAGTAGAGAAAATTAAAATTTAATGGTGGGGGAGAGAATGTCTCTCCCTTTTCTATTAATTTAAGTTTATAAGGAGGAAATAATAAATGATTAATGGTGAAAGAAGAATAAAAATAATATTATTAGACAAAATGAGTGTTTCTATGAAATCTCCAATTAGTAATAGAGAGTACCGAATAGAAAAGAAAGACAATTTTGAAGCATATATTAGAATAACATTTCAAGAATTAGAAGCAATAATGGTAACTCATGGTGGAAGAATGCTTTACGAAAAATATTTATCTATTAGAGACAAAGATGTTCTAGAAGAGTTAGGACTTACAGATAAAGGCAATAAAGATAAAGTTACTATACTAAAAGCATTAAATTCAATGAACGTTGAAGACTTTGAAAAATTCTTAAATGAATTAAGTCCAGAGAAATATTTGGAAATGGCAGAAACTGCTGTTAAAGAAAAGTTAGAGAACCTTTCTAAAATTAAGCTAATAAAAATGAAGACTGAATATGATATATTACCTTCAATTTTAAGCGAGGATAACGAATTTAAGCCAGAAGTAGAAGAAACAGACAAACATACTAACGAAGATAAAGATGTCTTAGAATTTGATTTTGACAGCCTATTAAAAGGTGTTTTAAAAGAAGTAGCAGAAGAAATGGACATTAATGTAGGTAATTCTAAAAAGGCAACTATAATTAATAAATTAATTGAAGAAGACAAAGAAGAGGCAATTAGAATAGCCAAAGAAAAGATATAGGGGGTGATTAGATGTCAACTCCATTAAAAACTATATATGATAGTTGTTTAGGTAAGCTAGAGAAAGAAGATGCAATCGTTAATTTAACAGAGGATTTATACCTTGAAGAAATGTTTGTTCTTTTTAAATCAGCTAGGTCTGAATTTGTAACTGTAAAGAAAGACTTGGAGACCATAACTGAAGTAGAAGAAGTCAAGAATCCAGGTGCGGGAGATGAGTATACTAACATAGTTAGAACACTAGATGCAGATTTAGGAGAAAATGAAATAGATATCTTAGCTTTCTTAATGGTTGTAGCTATACTAGAAAGAAAATCTACGAATAGTGAATTCTATGAGGCTCTTGGACTAACAACTAAAGACTTTAAACAATTTTCTCAAGCCAATCAACTGAACGCAATTGACAAGAAGGTTGAGTCTCACAAGAAAAGAGCAAAAATAAAAATGAGATTATATGATAGAATAAAGAATGACAAAGGAACTGTAACAACCTTTATTGATGAAATGGGTGATTTATAATATGACTGATACTATAAAAAATAAATATGGTGGAGAAGTTAAGAAAGAAAGCTTGATTGCTTATTGTAAAGAACAGAAGAATAGATATTATGAAATGCTTTGTTTAAGAGAAGAAGAAAAAAACTGGAAAAGATTCTTACATTCTAAACTTTTAGAATATAGCGGAAAACACAAGTATTTTGAGGGAAAGATTAATTATCTTTCAATCGTTGCTAAGAGCGAGGAATTATATGAAATGGAATACAAAGATTATAGAAAAACTATTTTTGAAATAATGACTTGTTTCGATAGATTAGTAGAAGAAATAAAAGAGGGGTAGGTGTTTAACTTGGACTATATAGATGTGGCAAAAGCAAGAATGTCTTTAGTTAGCACAGGAAATCCCATTGATAGATTGATTGAGACTGGGGCAGGAAATGTTACAGTTTCAAACTTTTACACAAAAGAAGAATTTGAAGTGGTAGTTGTAGAGGATAGCAGTGATGATTTTACAGATGAAAAGGTGTTGTACTGTTATGTTGGCTCTTTCTTAGAGGGAGACGTAATAGAATGGGACAATTCTAAATGAATTCTATTCCAAGAAGAAAAAAACACTAAAGATGATTATCGGAAATTCTTTATGGTAGAATCTTTGTCTGTTGTTAATTTCTTAGTGGATGGTGTTAAAAGCAAATCTCATCCGATATCATTTTTAAAAAGCTCATACGGTAACAAGTCTACAAGAGCTGGTTCAAGATTCTTTTACACTGCAAATGATTCTAGTATTAACTTAATTATCAATAAGAATAGCGACACAGAGACATTAGAACAAAAAGATGAATTGATAATAAATAAAACAGTCTGGGAAGTAGACATTATAAATAGTTATGAGTCACAATCTGTAATAGCAATGGGACTAAGTAGGATTAGAGCTAGTAATTCAGATGATTTGGATGGTAATATTGCTAATACTTTCGAAGGAATAACTGGAAGTAGTATAGTGTACGGTGATTATACATACACTATTGTTGGAGAACCGAAGATAAGATTGGGTGCTCAAGAAGTATATGAAGTTAAAAAGATTGATGCAAATGGCAATAGAGTTGAACCAACCAGTGTTTCCTTCTCTACTAGTTCGCCACTGGTCATATTAGCTCAGAATGGGAATAAGGCTACTATTACGCCAGGAGAAATGACAGGTTCCTTTACTTTAAGAGCGTTAGCAGATGGTAAATCAATAACTGCCAATCTTGAAATAGTAGGATTTTGAGGATAAGGAGAGGAGTGGTTAGATGCAAGGTAGTAAAGTTATAGAAACCTTTGGAGAAAGTGTGCAAATAATTGCAGAAGAGTTAATGAAGAATGAAGAATTATGTAAATTACTCTTTTATGCAGATGGACCATTAGATGGAAAACCAAATGTAGTAGATAAGTATAGAAATATTATGGATAGTCATATAATAATAAATACCGAAGTTCCCTTAGGGGGAAGTGAAGGAAGCTATATACTAATAACAGTAAACGCTTTCGACAGAAATGCAACTAATACAGAAACTATGGATGTAGAAATTTATGTAGATATATTAACTCCAACAAATGAGTGGAGATATGGTCGTCCAGGCTTAAGGTCATTTGCTATCGCAGGAATGGTTACTGAAGCCTTTGAAAATATAGATTTAAAAGGTGTTGGTAGACTTCATTTTGAAGGAGGTTCTCTAGCAGTTACAGGAGACTCACTTTCAGGATACACGTTAAGATTTGTGAATTACGTTCTAGGAACGTAGGTGCTTATGGAAATAGATAAGTATAAACTAGTAACTGGAATGCCCTTTTACATTGGTGATTATTATATAGTCCACCCTTTAACTATAAGAGAAATCATTGAAATGGGGTATGGTACTTTACAACAACATCTAAATATTATTTTATTAGAATGAGAAAGCTTGGAAGTAGACATTGAAGAAGAGGATAGGGACGATGAAACGCTATATAAGGTCTTGGGTCAGCTGTTTCAAGACTCAGAAGACTTCCGTGAGAGTTTTAATGAAGCTTGCGAATCATTTTTAAAGAGACCTTTAATTTCTAGAAAAGAAAGCCCCTATGATTCAAAACCTTATGATAGAATAAAAAACTTTTTTACACCAGAGATACTTGGTTACTTAAGAGAGGTAATTACTAAACAATATTTAGTGTCTAAAAAAGAGAAGAAAAAAGAAGAGAAGTTCGCCAATGAGAGGGCTAGAAAACTATATGAGCAATTAGAAAAAAACAAACGAGAAGCTGAGAAATATAAAAAAAATGAATCACAGCTCATAGACCTAATATCTGCCTTGAGGTGGAGAGTGGGAATGGGAAAAGAAGAGATTTTAAATCTTACCATATATGAGTTGTATGATGGTCTACAAAGAATACAAGTAATAAATAAAGTAGACAACACGTTCACAGGAATTTATTCAGGTACTATAAACGCCAAGAAGATTGATAAGCGTGAACTAGACTGAATGAAAAGTATAGAGTTATAGTAAAATTTTTTAAGGAGGAATAGACTATGGCAATAAAAAGATGGGCAATAAGAGATGCTGGTATCGCAACATTTTATGCTCTAAAGAACATTACAGGTGGAGCTCAATTGGGCGAGCCGATAGTAACATTACCAAGTTTAAAAACAAGTGGCGTTGAGACTTCAGGTGAGACAGTATATGCAAGAGGTGGAAGAGGTAACGCTAAATTGGTTGGTTTCTCAAGTAATAGAGAAGCAACACTTACTTTGGAAGATGCATTATTTGATAACGAAGCACTAGCTATGTTAACAGGTAACGACATCACTGCAGGTACTCAAGAAGTGTTTCCAGTTGAGTATTTCACAGTGGCTACACCAGGTGCAACTGAATCATTTGATTTAAAAGGTACACCTGTTACAGGTAGTATTAAGTCTTATCCATTCGTAGACGGTATGAAAGAAGGTTCAACTCTTTTAACCGAAGGAGCAGTAACAGACAAAGCTATTGAACTAGACACAACTGCGTTGACTGCAGGTGACATGATAGTTGTTTACTATACAGCCGAGACAGATGCAGAAGCTTCAAGAGTTAAAGTAACTTCTGATAAGTTTGGTGGAACATTTAAATTAGTAATCGACTTATTAGTAACAGATTCAGTTTCAAAAGAAAACTTTGCAGGTCAGTTAATTATAGCCAATGCTAAATTCGAAGATAACTTTACATTGGACTTAGCAGCAGACGGTGACCCAGCAGTACTAAACTTAACTATGGAAGTGTTAAAATCACCTACTAATACAGACATGTGGGAATTAGTTATATTTGATGGTGAGTCTTTAGCTTAATACTTGACAAAAGTTAAATAGTATGGTATAATGAAGGTATAGTAATTAAGAGGAAAAAGGAGGTTTTGATTTGGTAAAGTTTGATGAAATTTATACAGAATTAGAACAGAACGTTAAAAAGGTACAAGTTGGAGATTTAAAATTTAATGTAAAACAGTATTTGCCACTTAGAGAAAAATTCCATTTGGTTATGACTATAATAAATGGGTCTTTCTCTGATAGTGGATATAAAGGACTTTTGTCCTATATAGCTTACAATATTAATATGATAGATTTCTATTGTGACATAGACTTAGATTCAGAAGAGAGTCTGTTTGAAATATTAGACTACTTAGATGAAAAAGGAATTACTGAAGTAATTCTAAACAATATACCTGAAACCGAAAAAGATTTTATAGAAAGAGTACTACTTGAGGATTTAGAGGAGAGGAAGAAAAAAGAAGATAGTTTAATAAGTAATATAATACCGTCGTTAAAGACTCTTATTAAAGAGGTTAACGGACTTGATAGCGATGTTATCGAGAAGATGAAGGGTATTATGTCCTCAACGGACCTAAAGTAGACTATCAATTATAAAAAGTTTTTTAATTAGGTAGCTTGCGGGCTACCTATTTTTATACATAAAATAAGAAATAAGAAGGGAGTACTACCAATGAGAGATGGACAGTTTTATGGAGGATATAGAAATTTAGTAAATTCAATTAGCAATAGTAACGTATCTAACTTTAAAAAGAGTAATTTAAAATCAGTCCAGAATAGGATGGTATCTACTCAGAAAGACACTAACACGGATGAGGCAGACATAAACAATATCTCTAAGGTATTATCATCTGTTCTTATAGCTTTAAAAAATACTGATATTGAAAAAACCAGTTATGCGGCAGCAAGAGAAGTAGCAAATTCTTATTCTGGGGGTAAAGGAAAGTCAACAAGACAGTTACAAAGAGAAGTGGATAATTTAAGAGATATTTTAAACACTTTATTCACTTCATTGGATGTAAATTTAAATAAAACAGAGGCAGATATTTCGGACTATTACTCAAGACATGGAATAAGCTCTGGGGGATTGACTGGGGGGAGCATAAATAAAAAACAATTAAAAGAATTAAACGACATATACAGTAGTCATTTAAACAATGTACCAGCAGCTAGGACGGCTCTTTCAAACCTATTGACTATACTACCTAATTTAAGAGGTGGAAAAACTTGAAAGTATAAAAGCCCTAAGACTTTATCAAGAGGTTTTACAGGTTTTGTATCTAATATAGTGGGTTCATTGTATGAAAAGAAGTTTCACGATATGATAAGTAACTTAAATAAGACTAACAAAGTTTTAGACATAGAAAATATAGAATCTCAACTAATAGGCGGTAAAAATAATAAGTCTGAGATAACGATGCAAATCGCCCCTGGCGGAGGTAAACTAGAAGTAATAGAAAAGAAGTTAGCAAAACTAAGTCTAAAGAGTTATAAAATAACTCGACAAAATAGAGTGTCTTTACACGGAACAACTGCCAATGCAATTTCTAAGAACTGGAAACAAAAAGGCAAAGTAGCTTCTAGCCCAAACGCCTCTAGGATTATAGCTATGGCAAATGCCAGAGGATTGTTGAAGGTGGCGAAGGACACAATGAAAATAGATGGGAAAAAATTTGATAGAGACTTTGGGGGCACAGGAAAAACACAGGTGCAAAGTAACTTAATGAAGATTTTAAAAAATACAATGTATTTTAATGCAGATATGTTCTTTAAAAAAGATATAGTATATCTAATAGGAAAGTCTCAATACATGAGCTCAGAAGAATTTATAAGTAGATTAATAAATGATAGTAATGCGCTAAGAACACAGATTTCTGGAGGGACAGATAACCCAAGGATACGTATTGTTGCTCATTTAGCAGCTGAAGGGAGGAAATAAATGGCTACTTACGATAAAAAATTTATTATAGAAGTAAGACCAAGTTTAACTGATGACGCTAGGACTAGTCTTAATAAAGAAGTGGAACAAATGACAAATGCAATCCAAGACGCTTCTAAAGCAACTTTTGAAATAGATATAAAAAGAGAAACTAGACAAAAAATGGCGAAACTCAAGAAAGAAATGAAAGAGATAGCTGGAGTAAGAGTAACTGGAAAGACTGACCTAAGTGAATTAGGTTTAAATGAAGAAGACTTAGAAAGAGTAACTAAAAAATTAAAAAAATATAACTCATTAAAGGGTGGGAAAATCTCCGATGTTAATTCATTAGAGTATGATAAAATTATTAAAAAACTTGAAACAATGAACAAGCTTTCTAAAAAGATGTCTGAGTTAGACCTTTCTAATTCTGATGATTTAAAAAAAGGCAATAAATTATTGGAAGACTATGAAACAACCGCCCAAAGTATTGCTCGTTTAGGATACGATAGGAATGGTTTTACCACTGCTTTAAGAGGTGACTTAGAATCTCAGAACAAGAGTAGAATTAACGGAGAAGGAATAGAAGAAACAACTGATAAGATGGAAAAACTTAAGGTTGAAACTGACCAAGCTGAAAAAGGGTTAAAGGATGTTAACGTTCAACTAGATAAAACTGGAGATTCCTCAAAAGAAGTTAATAAAGTTGAAGACGGGGTTGACAAAATTGGTAAGACAGCTAAGAAGACAGCTGCTAGTATAGATAAAGTAAATAAAGAATTAAAGGACCCAAAAGGTAGAAAGAATATAGATAAAACATCAGCAAGTACTGACAACCTTACTAAGAAGCTTGTAAACATGTCTCACTTAGCAGTGTTTACTTACGTTTCAAGAGTTCTTGTTGACCGAGTAAGAGAATCTATAAGATATATAAAAGAATTAGATGTTGTTCTTACAGAGATATCTGTAGTAACAGGAAAATCTAGAGAGCAGGTATATGAACTAGGAATAGAATTTAATGATATGGCTAAAAGACTCGGGCGTTCAACTGCCGAAGTTGCTAATGCATCAAAAATATTCTTCAGACAGGGTAAATCTACTGAACAAGTAATGTTATTAGTTGAAGCATCAACTAAAGCAGCTTCAGTAGCCCATATTGATTTAGCAGAAGCTTCGGATTACTTAACATCCACATTGAATGGTTTCCAAATGGAAGCTACTCAAGCAATGGAAGTTGTTGACAAATTCTCTGCTGTTGGTGCAAATGCAGGTACATCTTTCGAAGAGATGGCTTCAGCGTTAAAGAAAGTGGCATCAGCCGCAAGTAACGCCAATGTAGACATGGACCACATGATTTCTTATCTAGCGACTGTATCAGAGGTTACAAGAGAAGCTCCAGAAAACATTGGTACTTCTTTCAAAACTCTATTTGCTCGTATGCAAAAAATAACAAAAGGAGATATGCCAGCAGAACTTAATAAGGTAGACCAAGCTTTACAAAGTATTGGAATATCTTTAAAAGGTGACTCAGGTCAGATTAAATCCTTACAGATTGTTGTTGAGCAATTGGGTGGGAAATGGGAAAGTCTTACTAAGAATCAACAGGCTTACTTAGCCACATCTATAGCTGGCACAAGACAACAAGTTAGATTTATTTCATTAATGGATAACTATGACAGAAGTTTAGAAATTTTAGATACATCTATAAACAGTGCAGGAGAAGGACAGAGACAATTCAATAATTACTTAGGAGGATTTGAAGCCAAGTTAAAAGCCGCAAGAGCTGAAGTCGAAGGTCTTTATGGGTCAATCAAGAATACTGGTTTATTAGAAAAGGCAGTAGAAGCATTTACAGATTTTGTGCAAGTGCTTAACACTTTTGTTGAAACAGGTAATGTAGCTACACCAGTAATGATATTAGTAACAGCAGCATTAACTACACTTATAGCAAAATTAATACTTACAAAAACCGTAATATCAGTGCTAGTTGAAGGAGGGTTGTTCTCTGCACTTGGTACAAAGTTTGTAATGCTTGGAGAAGCTCTCGTCACAGCAGCAACAGGAGCAACAGGAGCGACAGTGGCGTTAAGCACATTGCTTCCAGTTTTAGCTTTGGTGGCAGTGGCAGTAGGAGGTTTAGTTTACGGTGGATTTAAATTAACACAATATTTAAGTGAGTCAGCAACTGCATTTGATGAGGTTACAGAGAGTGTTGAAGACTCAGTTAAGGCTTTGAGCGATCTTTCCAACGCACAAAGTAGACTCAATGCACTAATGAAACAAAGAAAAGACCTCACAAAAGAACTAGAAGATGAGAACACAAGCTACGAAGAATCTGTAAAAATAAAAGGAAAGTTATTAGATATAAATAAAGAGCTAGGTCAAATAGCTCCGGAGGCAATAACTGCTACAAATGACCAAGGTGAAGCAATCGCTATTGAAACAGAAGCAATTAAAGAAAATATAAAGCAAAGAAGAAAAAGTTTAATATTGGAAATGAATGAAATGCAAAGAGGTGAAGGATTAAAGTTTGATTCCTTGAGACCTGAAGAAGGATTAAGCTATAAAGGTATAGAAAGAAGAATAAAAGAGTTACAAAAGACAAAAAACAATTTGGAATCAGATATAGAAAGTTATGCGGGAAAAGGAGCTCAGGGTAAATCTTTTGACAGTGGAGCAAAGTTGAAAAAAACAATAGAACTACTGGAGAAATACCAAAGAACCCAAGAATCTTTCGACGATATGAAAAGACCTTATTTCGGAATGTTGGAAGATAGTGGTTTAGTTGGGAAGACTGAGAAAGAGCTAGAAGATTTAGTAGAGGCTAAAGAATACACGGAAGAGGAAATTATAGGTTTATATAATTTTGCTGACATGAAAGTAGGAAGTTTAGCCGAAGCAGCAAGTATGTCTGAAGAAATACAAGTAGAATTAATTCCACAAATGATAGGTGAAGAAAGATACTTAGACGGATTAGAAGATTTAATCAATGAGACAAAATCTTCTCCGGGAGTAAGGAATTCTTTACGAGAAGTTGGAGAGTATACAGCAACAGAATTGAGAAATGCGACTAATTCGTATTTAGCAAAACATGACCTACACAAAGGCATGAATGCTCTTATGAATGGCAAAAATTTAGGTGAAATTCCAGAGGCTCTTACCGCTACATTTGAGAATTTAGCCGAGTCGCTTAATGTCGATTTGGGTGAAATACCTATTGAAGATCTTATGAATGCGGTGTTAAAATTAAATAATGAAACCGAAAGAGCGTTGGAAATAGAAGGTGATTACCTTACACTAGCCAACAACCTTAGCAAATCACTCAGCACGTCTTTAACAGCAAGAAAAGAAATATCTGGTTTTATGGCTGAGTATAACAAGAATGAAAAATTCTCACTTGAAACAATACTTAAGTTGGTAGATGCTTATCCACAATTAAATGATAAAGTACAAGACCATGCTGCAATACAAAAGTTTTTATCTGAACAATTTGATAACACAACAAAAAGTATGAAGGAAGATTATAAAAAAAGAATATTTTATAGTCAGGGATATACTAGTCAAGCAAAAACAGATGCTGAAGATTTAGTAGATGGTTTAGCTGAAGCTATGGGAATAGACCTTTCAAATTTTAAAGATTTATATTCTAAGAAAACAGCTGTTTTATCTGCCTTCAATGAGAATGTAGTAAAACAGTACAATAACTTAATGAAGGCTCTACGTGGAGAAGAAACATCAAAAAATTCCACTTCTATGGCTGAGAAAGGATATGAATGGAGAGCGTATGTAAATGCTGTTAATAACAATACAGATCTGGGTCAATACATTAACATTAAAGATGAACTAGAAAGAGCATTCGCTAGTGTTGAACTAGACTCAACTTTGTTCGACTCAGACATACTCGATTCAGGTAGTGACTCATTAGAAGAAGCTACTGGCAACCTTTGGGATTTAATTGATGCTCAGATTGCTTTTGCAGAAGCCAATTGGTCTACAATAGAAGCAGAAGATACTCTATTGGTAAATGCCGAAAAGGCAGTAGAGAACTTAGAATATAGAATTAAATTAGAAAAAGATAAACAAAAACTTTTAAAAGATGCCATTGCATTAGAAGACGACGCAATAAAAAAGTTAGAATTAAAAAGTCAGTTAGCTCAATCTTATACTAGTGGACAAGGAATAAGTGACCAACTTAGTACTTTATTCGATGATGAGATACAAGAACAATTAGATTTAAGGTTAGAAGCCGAAGAAGAAATCCAAAGCAAGTTAACTGAGATATATGATAAGCAACATGAAAAAAGAATGGAAAATGAAAACGATGAGTATGAAGACTTTATGGATAAAAACAACAAAAGACTTGATGCCATAAAGGATAGACACAAAAAAGAAGACTACGAAAAAGAATTAAAAGACATAAGAAAAGACCAGTCTAAGCTTCAGGATAGAATAAATGAATATAAATTAATTGGTACTGAATCTTCTAGAAAGAAAATTTTAGAACTTCAAGAAGAATATAACGACTTAGAGGAAGAATCAGATGAGAAGAAACTAGATAAGACTAGAGAGAAAGAAATAGAAAAAGTAGAAGAGATACAAGGGGCTAGAACAAAGGCTCACGAAGAAACATTAAGGAATATGGAAAAAGAACATCAAGAGAAAATAAATAACATAGAAAATGAATTTAATATCGCCGAACTTAGTATTAGTAGTTTGCAAGATATAACAAATGAATTCGGAGAAGAAGGAGCCACAGCAATCGGCAAAATCATATCTGAAATAAGAGAATTAGAAATTGCCTATAAAGACGCTGAAAATGCTGCTGATAGACTAGAGGGAAAACGAGACAAACTCACTCCAGAAAGTACGCCAGAAGAGAGTCCATTCCAAGGAATCAGTCAAAGTGATATGCAAAAGTATATAGACAACAAGAAAGTCTGAGAGGATGAAGACTCTAGCGACCAAGAAAGAACTACAGCGACTAATTGAAATAAATCAATAAGAAGAGAGTATGGAATCACTGAAGACAACCTTACTTTAGCTGATGCACAGGAAATGTTTAAGGAAATGTTTGGTGTGAATGCTTATGCTGGCGGTGGAATATCTACTAGTACTCAGTTTGCACAATTACATGGAACCAAAAAGAAACCAGAGTTTATATTTAATTACGAACAAATGGGTGCCTTAAGTGATTTAATGAGTGGAGGAAGTTCTATTAATATTCAGTCATTAGTAAATGTTGAAGGTAACGTTAGTGATAGCAATATAGACAAGATTGTTGGAGCAGCTGAAACTGGTATAGAAAAATTACAAAGAGTAATAAGAGATAAGGGTAAGATAACTAGAGTTGGCAGCTCTTTCGTATAGAAAGGAGGTAGTAAATGTTTTTTGACACAAATTTTATATTCGCAGGAGAAAACTCAATTCAGGTTTATGGGTTACAGCTCGTCCGTATGGGCGGAGGAATGATAGAGCAAGCATTTTCTGGAAAGACTAAGGTAGAAGAAGAAACTTCTAGTAAATGGAATAAACCTATTTTCTATGGGGTTTCTAGAGACCCTTTGACATTTAGTGTTACTTTGGCAAAAGAAGAACCATCTGAATGGACTTTTGAAGAAAGAATGAAGATAGCAAGATGATTAGTACAAGATGAATATAGGGATTTTAGACCAGGAGATTTCCCAATAATTTTAAAGGTAATAGCAGTGGGACAACCTAAATTTCACAACAACGGAATGGGGGAGGGGTACTTGGAGATTCAGTTTAGATGTGATTCTTCAAATGTCTATACTCCAGAGATTGTAGACACTTTAAACTTGGTAGATAATCCATTTGATGGATACATGCATGTATTCAAGAGTTCGTCCAATATAAGAAAACCCTATTACCCAGAGTTAGAAATAACTTTACATCCAGGGGAAACACATTTCTCAATTGAGAATTTATCCAATGGTAGTAAAATACAACTAACAGAATTAAGTGAAGAGGAAACAATATATATAGATGGAAATAATAAAGTTATATTATCTAGTACAGGGCTTAATAGAGTCCCAAATTTAATAAATTTAGAGTTTTTAAATCTTACTTATGGTAATAATAACTTATTAATAAAAGGAGATATAATGTATAATATGAGGGCTCAATTTCCCATAATATTATAGAAAGGAGAAGTATATGTTAATAGATGACTTATCTATTCTAAAGTACAATAGTAAATTAAACAGACAATTAATATTAAAAAAGCCATCGAATGAACCCGTTGGTATTTTAGAAAACTCTTATGAGGAGTCTCTTGAGACTGATATCATAGGGATTAATCGTTTTAGTTTTAAAATCCACTCAAGAGAACATTACGCAAAAGACATAAAAGTAGGAAAGTTCTTACACTTTAAAATAGAGCAAGAAGAAAAAATAGATGATGGATTTGGAGGGTTTGAGAAACCTTTATTCTATGAGGAAATGTTTTATATTACTAGTGTAGAGAGGAATGAAGGAGGAGAAGAGTTTTTTGAGGTTTCTGCTAAATCTAATTATGGTATCTTAGGAAGTAAGATAGTACAAGGGTATTCAGGAATAGGAAAAAGATTATATAGAACAGATTTTGAATTAGGATTATTTCCTAATGGACCAGAAGAAGCAGGTGTAGTTTATGATACTTTTGAAGAGTACGAAAACAGTGGGATTTTAAACTATATAATGAAACTTATACCAGACTGAGAGTTAGATTATGTAAGCAGTGTTGTAGGAGAATTATATAGGGAAATAGATTTTTTAGAAAACAGCGTCCTGGAGATACTTACTACTTTTCTACCAGAAAACTTTGGAGCAATTGTTCAATTCGACACAATAGAGAAAAAAATCTCTGTGTATGGGATTGATGAGCTTGGAGAAGATGAAGGACTAATAATTCAAAGTGACCAAATCGCTAAAAATATAAAAACGAATACGCTTGATTCAGAGTGGGTTACAAAAATGTACGTTTATGGGGCAGATGGATTAACGATTTCTCCAGTAAATCCTACAGGTGAAGACTATTTAATAAAACTAGATTATGTTATGAGTGAAGAATTCATGAGTGAAGGTTTAATAAATGGAATAAATAGTCAAAAGTCATATGTTGAAGATGAAACTTCTACTCTTGAAGAATATTTTTTAGACTTAGCCCCTTACCAGAATGCCTTGAATGATTTAGAAGATGAAAAGAATGGGATAGAAAACACTATAAAAGATTTAAGGACTGAATTAGACTCAACTATAGTAAGGTATGCGAATTCAGAAAATACACCGTCAAGGACTACTTCTCAAATAATCTCAGAAATTAATGATGAACAAAAGAAACTTGGCAACTCCTATACTGAAACAGGGGTCCTTACTGAAGAT
>Ga0306898_1000541_pt1 | contig 14326 bp, 10 predicted proteins | sample AntRauMFilla1564_FD_190424 | JGI IMG/M metagenome (GOLD analysis project Ga0306898, IMG submission 190424) | Saline lake microbial communities from Rauer Islands, Antarctica - Metagenome Filla 1 #564 (v2) (version 2) | ecosystem: Environmental > Aquatic > Non-marine Saline and Alkaline > Saline ...
TGCAGACGATCCGCTTACCTGTGTAGCGCGCGGTGGCGGTAAAGCCTTCGATATGATCGACATGCACGGCGGCGACTTATTTAGCTACGAGTAGGCCACGCCTATATGAATGAAGTATTCGCCCGCGGCCCCTCCTTACTAACACGCTTATGTATAGTGCTCATGCTAAGCGTTGGGGCTATGGTGATCGACACCAAAGTGGAGAATTTGTCAACTCTGCGCACCTACCTTACTTCTTTGGTGAGTCCGCTGCAGTACATTGCTGATTTACCCGGAGCGCTACTTGATTGGAGCGCCTCTAGCTTGACCTCTCGTCAAAAAATGCTTGAAGAGAACTCACGTTTGACTAATCAGATTACCCTCATGAATGAAAAACTTCAGCGTTTTGTTGTGCTTGAAGACGAGAATAATAACTTGCGAGAGTTACTCGATGCCCCCGTGCGCGAAGGTATGTATAGGATGATTGCGGAGTTAATGGCGGTAGACAATAATCCGTATAGCCATCAAATAGTGATTAACAAAGGCGCTATTCACGATGTTTACAAGGGTCAGCCGGTGCTAGATGACACGGGTGTTGTGGGGCAAATCGTTGAAGTTGGTACCACCAACTCGCGGGTGTTACTCATATCTGATATAACGCACGCTATTCCGGTGCGCGTAAGTCGTAATAATATTCGCATGATTGTCAACGGCGGTGGCAGTTTAAACGAGCTAAGCCTCAACCACATTGTTCACAGCGGTGATATCCAAGAGGGCGATCTATTAATATCGTCAGGCTTAGGCAACATTTTCCCTGCCGGTTACCCGGTGGCCACCATTACTAATATTGTGCGAGACGAGAGTCTACCTTTTGCCAGCATTACGGCAAAGCCTTCGGCGCAATTAGACCGTATTAAATATTTATTGCTACTATGGCCTCCCGACATAGCGCCGGTAGACGCATTAAGTCCTAGCGACGAATTAACGCGAGAGGGCTCTTAAATGCGCGCCAATAAATCCTTTATTTTTATCAGCATTGTAATGGGTGTTATCCTGCAGATTATTCCGATGCCGCCGCCAATGGATTTATACCGTCCTGACTGGCTTTTGCTTATTCTATTGTATTGGGCAATGGCGCTGCCAAATAGGGTAAATGTAGGAGTTGCCGGTATTGCAGGGCTTATTCTTGATATTCTATATGGCACGGCTTTAGGCGTTCACAGCTTTGCTTTAGCGGTTCCGGTTTACCTAATGTCGGCTAATTATCAGCGTTTACGTAATTACTCTATGCTTCAGCAAGCGGTAATGGTGCTTGTACTGTCGGCGTTATATCACCTTATTGTGTACTGGTTGGTGTATTTAATCACCGGTATTGAATTTAGCTGGGTGTTTATGTGGCCATGTTTGGCGTCTATGATCCTCTGGCCATGGCTTTTCTGGCTGTTACGAAAATTTCGACGCAACCTTCGGGTTACCTAAATGTATTGTTTGCCGGTTGTGTTAGCATCAGCATCTCCTAGGCGTAGAGAGCTGGTGGCTTATATTGCGCCTGAGTTGAGTTTTGACAGCGCCGATATAGACGAAACGCCGTTTCCCCATGAAAGTCCGCACGATCTAGTTCAGCGCCTTGCGCTGAGCAAGGCCCACAGCGTGGCAAAGCGTCATCCTAGGTCTTTAGTGATTGGCTCAGATACGGTGATTAGCGTCAGCGATACTATTTTAGGAAAGCCTTACGATCTTAACGACTTTACGCGGATGATGGCATTGTTAAGTAATACCCAGCATCAAGTTTATACTGGCGTAGCTGTCATTAATACCGTTAGCATGCGTATGTTAAACAAGGTGCTTATCACCCATGTGAACATGGGCGAAATATCTAGTCAAAGCGCACTTAGCTATTGGCAAACAGGCGAGCCACATGATAAAGCCGGTGGCTATGCTATCCAAGGCATTGGTGGCAAATATGTGAAATCTATAAACGGCAGTATTAGCGCGGTTATCGGTATTCCTATTTATGAAACCAAAGAACTTTTAACACGAGCCAGCGAGTAAATCTCATGAGCGCAGAACTACTAATTAATGTTACCCCTTCCGAGTCGCGCGTTGCGTTAATTGAAAATTCAATTCTGCAAGAAATTCACATAGAAAGACACACGAAAAAAGGCTTAGTTGGCAACATCTATAAAGCCAAAGTAATCAGAGTGTTGCCGGGCATGCAGGCAGCTTTTGTCGATATAGGCTTAGACAAAGCGGCTTTCTTACACGCCTCCGACATTGCGGTATACGATGAACTTGCCGAAGAGGTGAACGCTTCCCAACTTGATAGAAAAGATATTCGTATGCTGGTGCGCGAGGGACAAATCATTGTTGTGCAAGTAGTGAAAGACCCAATCGGTACAAAAGGCGCAAGGCTCACCACCGATATTACCATACCGTCACGATATTTAGTGTTCATGCCGTCGGTGACGCACGTGGGCATTTCCCAAAAAATTGAGGACAGCGCAGAAAGAGAGCGATTAAGCGCTATAGTGTCAGGCTTGTGTGACGAAAACGGCGGTTTTATATTGCGCACAGCAGCAGAGGGCGCAGAGGCACAAGAGCTAATTCAAGATGCAAGCTTTTTACGCGCCTTGTGGGAAAAAATTCAGTCGCGCAAGCCCGGCACTAAAATTCATATGCTATATGAGGATTTGCCCGTAGCGCGGCGTGTACTGCGCGACTTCGTCGGATCAAAAATTGATCGGGTAAGGGTAGACTCAAAACTGACTTACACCGAGCTTAGAACATTTACCAAAGAGTATGTGCCAGAGGTATTTGACAAGCTTGAGTATTATCAAGGTGACCTGCCAATATTTGATTTGTACGATGTTGAAAACGAGCTTCAGCGAGCCTTAGGCCGGCGAGTAGACTTAAAATCGGGCGGCTATTTAATTATAGACCAAACCGAAGCAATGACCACCATCGACATAAATACAGGGGCTTTTGTAGGGCATCGTAACTTAGAAGAAACTATTTTCAACACCAATATAGAGGCGACTTCGGTAATTGCGCGTCAGCTTCGATTGCGTAACTTAGGCGGCATGATCCTCATCGATTTTATCGATATGATGGAACCAGATCACAAAAAGCGAGTCTTACATTCATTAGAAGTTAGCATGGCAAAAGACAGAGCTAAATCGAATATCTACGGCTTCACGGCGCTTGGACTGATTGAAATGACGCGCAAGCGCACGCGTGAGTCTCTTGAACATTTACTATGCGGTGAATGCCCCGCTTGCAAAGGGCGCGGCAGTATAAAAACCGTAGAGACTATTTGCTTTGAAATTACGCGTGAAATAGTCAGGGTGAATAAGGCTTATAGCGCTGACAAATTTGTGATTTATGCGTCTGCAATTGTGGCAGAAGCTTTGCTTGGAGAAGAGTCAGACATTTTGGCCGAACTGGAGGCATTTGTTGGGAAACAAATTAAGGTACTTAACGAGCCGCTTTACCATCAAGACAAGTTTGACGTTGTAATGATGTGATGATGTGATGATAACAAAAGCCAGTTGGGGCAGTAAACTAGGCGCTGGCGCGACCTTCATGCTAAAAAAGCTATGGACCTTATTTGCCATTGCTCTGGTGCTACTTGCCTTAATTATGAGCTTGCTGCGCTATTCGCTGCCTTTTTTAAACGATAATAAAGAATACCTTGAAAACTACATTAGCCGTGAATATTCAATAGAGCTAGCCATAGGCGAGCTATTTGCTAGTTGGCAAAACGACGGTCCAGCCATCGTTTTGCGTAATGTCAGCATTAAAAATGGTGACCAATCCCCTTTGGTCCTGAATATCGAAGAAGTGTTTTTAGAAATCGATTTTTGGGCGTCTATTGTGTCCGGTAAAGTGCAAAGCAATAAGGTTTCGCTCAACGAACTAGCCTTAGATATCGATCTCACTCGCATGAAGACGGCTAATTCGGATTTTCCTATTTCGGATTTTCCTATTATAGCGGCACTTGAGAACATTTTTCTTGAGCAGTTAAGTAACTTTGAAGTATCAAATAGCCGCTTAAGCCTGATAAGCCAAGAAAATAATCAAGTCATTGATATTACAAAATTGTCTTGGCTTAACCAAGACAATCGGCATCAAGGCGTGGGCGAATTTACTTTGCAGGATTTTTCTAGCAACAGTGCACGTTTCATACTCGATTTATATGGCAATGTAGATAGCTATAGCGGCACACTATTTGCCAAGGCCCAAGATATAAACTTATCTTCATGGATAAACGAATTTACGGGCTTAGAAGGTAAGCTGGTCTCAAGTAAAGGCAATTTGGAAGTGTGGGCCAACATCAAAAATGGCGAATTACAAAGAATTGACGGACAGATATTACCCACCACCTTTGAATGGGTCACTAAAGAATCGACTTTAAGCAACAGCATTAACGCGCGTTTTGCTGGGATAAAAGATGAAGAAAAATGGGATTTTTCCATCGCTGACTTACATATTCAAACCCAAGGTAATGATTTTAAAAGCGACATACATGGCCACTTTTCACCGCAGCAAGGCGCGGTTTTTCGCTTAGAACAAGCTCTGTCTTTGAAACCTTTACTGCCGCTGACGAGTCTGTTTTCTAGCGCTTTAGGCGAGACACTTGTAAAGGCCGATGCCGACGCTACTCTGTTTGAGCTGAGTGCTTTAGTTGATCAAAGTGGCTTGAGTTTACAAGCCGAGATTCAAGATATGCACTGGCAAGAGTATAATAAGCTACCGGGCTTCAACAATTTACAGGCCTCTATTTTTTGGCAAGGTAAAAGCGGAAAAGTAGCGCTTAGTAGCCAGGATTCCTTGCTTGCTTCACAGTATTATTTTTCGCGGTCGGTGCCCGTAAAAGCACTTAATCTACCTTTGCATATCAATCTAGTCAAAGACCAAGGCGCTATAAGCTTGGCCATAAAAGACGGTACAGCGCTAGTTGATGAATTAGCACTGTTGGTTAACACGCAGTACGCATCTGCCAATAAATTTTTATCGCTGGCGATTGACGTGGAGCCTTTTGCGCTTGCTAAAATACCAGGTTTGCTGCCCAAGCACTTAATGGGCAATGGAACGCGCCGCTTTTTACAAAATGCCTTTGTGGGCAAGGGTAGGGCAAACGATGCCGACATAATTTGGCATGGAGTCTTATCCAACTTTCCATTTACTGATAATTCCGGGGTATTTCAAAGTTCGGTGGCAATAGAGCAAGCCGACTTTTCTTTTTCCAAGGGTTGGCCTGCACTGACTAAGCTAGACATTGATTTACTGTTTGAAAATAAAAGCCTGAACATGAAAGGTCAAAGGGGATTATTAGACAAAGTCGCCTTAACGAACTTGCAGGCCAATATTGATGAGCTAGATGCCAATGCGCTGCTCACGATTATTGCTGACGGAGCGGCCAGTAGCGCCGACATTACCAGTCTTATGTTGCAAAGCTCCCTTGCCGCGAGCTTAGGTCAACTGCTACACAAAGATGTGTTAGTTGATGGCGACCTAAGCACACAGTTAGCCTTGTATATCCCCTTAAACGATGGGGCTAAAACCCGCGTGAAGGGAGAGGTGTATTTAGACAACAATAAGGTTTCTATTCCCGCCATCAATCTTGCTTTTAATAATACCAAAGGCCTGTTAAGTTTTGATAACGAAACCATCCGTATTAACGCCATGAAGGCAACATTGTTTGATCAAGCTGTTAGCATTGATATTAGCGGAAAACAATCAAAAGACAAATATTCTCTCAGCGCTGATATGACGGGTAACTGGCAGGCGCCGCTGCTGGCTCAAAACATAAATGCAGAGCTTGCCGCCTTATTCGAGGGGCGTAGCGATTGGCAATTCAATCTTGGTCTTGATCTTATGGCAAAGAATTTCACTTATGACGCTAAGCTTACCAGCAGCTTAGTTGGCATTGAAGCAAAGTTACCTAAGCCCTTTGCTAAAACAGAGCAACGGAATTTACCCTTAATACTTAACGCAAGTGGAGATCGTATAGCGTCGAGCATTACCCTTAGCCTGGGCGATATTGCTTATTTTGAAGGGGCACTTGCACATCAAGAAAAACAGTTTAACCGTGCACATTTATCCTTAGGATCAGTACCCGAAGGTAATCGTGGCCTTGGCTTTAGTATTACTGCCAATCTAGATCGCATAATTGCGCAGGATTGGTATCCCTTCATAAACACATTAACGAGTGGTGTTGACCCTCAAAAAATAAATTTACTAGGGGTCCCTGAGCGTATTTTCATTAATACACCCAAATTAATTGTTGCAGGAGAGATACTAAGCAACGCGAATATAAATATAAGACGCCTTACAGACCAATGGTCTTTCGATGTAAACGCCAACGAGCTTAAGGCTGACGTTAGCTTATTCGATGATCGTGATGGCAAAGGTCTTGTGGTTGATGCCGAATATGTTCGCATTGCAAAAGCGAGCATAAAAAATGAAGAAATTGAAGTAGAAGGTTTGGATGAACAAGACACAGTGATTGATCAGTTCAAGCTTGAGCCACAGTCTTTGCCCCGTATAAATTTTACTTGCAAAGCCTGCGATATCAAGGGCATAAATTTTGGCGAAATAGCGTTTTCAGCGGCCCCTAACAGCAAAGGGTTGAAAATAAGCTCACTTAAGTTTAACAATGAATTTGGCTCTGTAAACACGTCGGGTCAGTGGTACAAACGCAATCAAGATCACTACACCTTTATGGCAGGCGATGTCACGAGTAAGGACTTTGGTGCATTTGTAAGTAAGCTTGGATTTGATGCCGGTATTAAAGACTCCTCTGCGAATATGTCATTCGCATTGACGTGGAAAGATTCACCGATGGATATTGCCTTTGCCAATCTTGATGGTCAACTTGACTGGTCCCTGAGCGACGGTTCACTGACCGAGTTGAGTGATCAAGGCTCGCGCATTTTTACCTTGTTGAGCTTAAACTCCTTAGTCAGGAAACTGTCCTTAGATTTTCGAGATGTCTTTGCCAGAGGTTTTTTTTACGACAACATGAAAGGCTCTATTCAAATTGCCCAAGGCATAGCAGACACGCGTGACACCTTCATAGACGGCGCAGCAGGCGAAATTGAAATATATGGCAACACTAATTTAACCACCCAAGTACTCAACTACAATGTTAGTTTCGCGCCTAATGTAACGGGGAACCTGCCGGTGCTGGTTTACTTTTTTACGGTTAGTCCACCTACAGCGCTAGCCGCGTTAGCACTTGACCAAGTGCTGACATCTGCCAAAGTTATTTCTAATATTAATTATTCAATAACGGGCACAATTTCGCAACCGATATTGGTTGAAACGGGCAGACAAAGCACTGAGGTTGAATTACCCGCCAATATAGAGGCTATTCCTAGTGGCAACTTGCCTCCTTTTGCACCGCCTACCAACGAAGGTCTGACAGACTTACAAGAGCAAGGCGGCTGAATAAGGGGGGTGTTGACTACTCAATACTTTTACACCCACTTGCTATGTCTATTAAAGCCCTGCGGTATCGAAATGGCGTGTTTTGTAGTAGCATCTGCATTATCGCTATAAAATCGTAATGAAACATGCAATGAAGCGCTCGCAAAATCCTATGGGGCTTCATCATAAAGAGAGATACGCTATTGAATCCTAATGTTGTCGATAATTTATTAAGCCAATCTGGGCTTGACCAACAAAACCTCACGCAGTTGTTAGACCTTATTCTAGATTACAAAATTGACTTTGCCGATCTATATTTTCAGTTATCTCAGCATGAAAGCTGGGTGTTAGAAGATGGAATTATAAAAGACGGCAGCTATAATATTGAACGAGGCGTTGGTGTACGCGCTATTACTGGCGAACAAACGGGTTTCGCATATTCAGATGAAATTAGCCTAAAAGCGCTGCAAGAAGCCTGTAAAGCCTCACGTAGCATTGCCAAAAGTGGTCGCAAAGTATCGGTAACGGGGTTCACAAGCTCAAGTAATAAGGCGCTTTATACTAGCAGTAATCCGCTGCTGAAAATGACCGACGCCGACAAAGTTGACATACTTAAAAGGGTGGACAGTTACACTCGCCTTAAAGCACCAGAGGCTAGTCAAGTTAGCGTTAGTTTAACCGGCGTGTACGAAGAGATATTAATCGCCGCTACTGATGGCACATTCGCTACCGACATTCGTCCCCTTATTCGCTTAAATTGCTCAGTGTTGCTAGAAAAAGATGGTAAACGAGAGCGTGGAAGCTCTGGTGCTGGCGGACGCAGAACCTATGACTTTTTTGAACAAACCATTGAATCGGGGCAACTGCGGTATGAGCAAATCGCTGATCAAGCGATACACATGGCGCGCGTTAACCTTAACGCTATTGCAGCACCTGCTGGCGCGATGCCGGTCGTACTAGGCAGTGGTTGGCCTGGCGTGCTGCTGCATGAAGCGGTAGGGCATGGACTAGAGGGTGATTTTAATCGAAAAGGCGCATCTACTTTTAGTGGCCGTATGGGCAAGCAAGTAGCATCACGTGGCGTAACCGTAATTGATGATGGTACTATGGACGACCGCCGTGGTTCACTGTCAATAGACGATGAAGGTACGCCTACCCAGCGTAACGTACTCATTGAAGACGGCATACTGACTGGTTATATGCAAGACAAGCACAATGCTGGCCTAATGGGTGTAAAGCCCACGGGGAATGGGCGTCGAGAATCATATGCGCACCTGCCTATGCCGCGTATGACCAATACCTACATGCTGGGCGGTGAACATTCACCACAGGACATTATTGGGTCAGTGGATAAAGGTATTTACGCGCCTAATTTTGGTGGTGGACAAGTAGATATTACCTCGGGCAAATTCGTGTTTTCAACCTCAGAAGCCTATCTTATTGAAAAGGGTAAAATTACTCACGCTATTAAGGGAGCAACGCTGATTGGTAACGGCCCCGAGTCGATGCAAAAGATTTCTATGATAGGGAACGACTTAGCCTTAGATGCGGGCGTTGGCGTATGTGGTAAGGATGGTCAATCTGTGCCTGTTGGTGTGGGCCAACCTACCCTTAAAGTAGATGAAATGACGGTAGGCGGGACCGCTTAACTGTGTATAACAGCTAAGCGATACTTACGGATGATGACACTATTAGTGAAAGGCTTAAAGATCATGATACTGAAGGTAAGTACTGGCCTTCTTATAAGCCTAATTAGGTAAAATAAACATTACTTTGCCTTTTTCAACTCTATCACTTCAGCGTTTTCTTGCTCTAGCAAGCTGTCTGCGGAAGTGCCTTTAAAGATCTTGCTGACTGACTCTTTGTTTTTTGCCAATAATATACCTAATTCTTCTGCGAGTTCCTCGCTAAGTTTTACCCCTTTTGCTTGAATATAGGCGGTAAGATTGTCGGCGACTTCTAGCATTTTATCGTATTGATCGGCTTCTTTTTTGTCGGTGGTGACCAATTTGTCGACTCCCTTATGTTGCACTACATATTGAGTAATGACTGCCATGTTGCACTCCAATGGTTGATGAGTTGTTGAAAAATTTGTGGTCTTAAATTACCTGATGAATGTTTAAATACTGTAACAGGTTTTCATATTAAGCGTTTGTAAACAATACCCTGGGCTAAAAGCGTTCTGTATAAAGTTGATCACAGCGCTATTAGCAAAGCGTGTTATGCTCACACTGGATTAAAAACCACCCTGCTTGACTAATATAACGTTTTGTACTGTATAAATAAACAGTTTATTTAAATTGGCATTGGTCGACGTAAGTAATTTTCAGGCCTAAGGATAAACAGCATGTTTAATTTTTCAAATGTGAGGGCCATTATCTTTGATTTGGACGATACTTTAGTCAAAACCAGCTTGGATTTTGTCACCTTAAAAGCAGAGATTGGTTGCACTAAAGAAGATGATATTTTGAGCTATATCGCACGCATTGATTGCCCCATAAAGCGTGCTAGTGCAAATCAAATAGTTTTGGATCATGAAATACAAGACGCGCATACCTCTGTCTGGTTGCCGGGCGCGTTAACCTTTGTTAATCAGGCTAGGGCAACGGGCCTGCCTCTAGCGATAGTTACTCGTAACTGCCAGCTAGCGACACAAATTAAAATTGCTAATAACAATATTCCCATCGATATAGTACTCACCCGAGATGACGCACCCGCAAAGCCCGACCCTACTGGCCTTCTCAGCATTGCCAAGAACTGGCAAATCGCGCCGCCTGATATTGCCTACATAGGCGACTATATTTATGATATTCAAGCCGCTCACAATGCTAATATGCAGGCTTGGTTATATAAGCAAGAAAGCAATGAATATTTATATGACTACGCTAAGAATCTACGTTATATCGCTGTACAGCAGGATTAACCTAGCTTACAAGCACAAACAACACATTTAAACGTCCGAAAATTGACAGTCGCCGACCTATTTTTGATTGTGCAATAAGTGTGGATTGTATACATTGAGCGGAGAATATTTAAAAAGGTATTATCGTAAAGCGTCAATATACAAACACTTAATATCCTTATGCCCAATGGATGTAGTATTAAAAGGATGTAGTATGAGATTTATTTTAAGGAATGGCGCCGTGTCATGCGTAGTCGGCACATGTTATATTTCGCCCTGTGTTGCGCGAGCAGACACAGGCGTCGAGTACGAAATATTTTTGCCACAGTTTGTATTTTTTGGTCTAGGCACTTCCGTCTTAATGATGAGTGTTACCGCTATTCTGGCTTTTATACTAGGGGTATTTGCCAAGCGCTTGCGGTATAGCTCTTTATGTCTAGACAATCTAACTGCACACAAATCGTGCATATCTTTGCGCAGCACAAAGCAGTGTAAGTCCGTTTGCCATAATGCGCCTAATAATATAACACCACGGTGTGTGCTAGATTCGCTTATTGAAGACCATAGCCGTCATAAAGTTAGCTTAAGTCATTATTACATCAGCAAAAGCTGGGTTTGTTTGCCCACCAACATTATTGCTGAGCAGCTAAGCTGGCTAGCGGATAAGCCTGTTACTATCAATTTCAGCAATCATATTGACGATGTTAACAACACAAATATTAGCGTCTGCCCAATCTGGTTTAGCAAGGCCATTCATGAACTACTCAGCAATGCTCTCAAGCACAACGGTAATAAGTCTAATTTAACACTATTTATCAACACTTTTATAGAAGATAAGGTATTTACTGTCAGTGTGTCTGACAATGGGGCTGGCATATCTGACACGATTACCAATGCACTCTCAAGCGCCGCTAATGCTATTAGTCAATGCCCACAGACAGTTTATGCTCAGCTCTATGGCCCGATTAACTTACTTAGCATGCAATCCCTACTTCGCAAAGTAGGGGGTTCATTAAAAGTTACGAGTGCGCGTCAGTTTTTAACCAAAATTACACTAAAACTACCGATTCTGGATAAACCTACTGCCACTAACATAAGCACCAAAGCAGGCGAGATTGATCAAGATGAAATACTGCAAGCGCCTAACAGTGCTTCATCAATTTCATGCGCCTCAACGCCACTTTCGCAAGCAAAGAAAAACGATGCACCAACAAATTGCAGCAGTGACTCACAAATAAGTCTGCAGGTTGAAGATTGTATTTCGACTTATAATACATATGCTGCTCCATCAAAAGATGTGGGTGATCTTGCGTCGAGCCGATTTATTAAAAAGTTTAATCGACTTTTGCTAGACCATTATTGCGAGGAGTCTTTTAATAAACCCCAAGCCGCAAACATAATGTTAATGACAGATAAAACACTGACAAGAAGGTTACACCGACATTATCATCTAGGCTTTGTTGAAACGCTTAGAAAGTTTCGGCTACACAAGGCAACAAACCTGCTGTTAAATGGTGACAGTGTGACGAATGTCGCGCTTGATACTGGCTTCAGCTCGCCTTCTTATTTTGCGCAGTGTTTTAAGCTTGAGTTTGGCTTTGCACCATCAATGTTGCTTAAATACATGACGGTGCAAGGGGCTAGTTAGGCTGTGGGCTAAGTTGATGCCTTACATAGGTTTAATCGTGACCGCTTAGAATTTGTATCTGAGAAATATCGGTGTCGCCCTTGAGGACTTTTAAAACAGCGTCTTGGGTCAGCGTTCTCATGCCATCACGTATCGCTTGAGCTTTCATTTCACTGGCTGCAGACTCTTGATAGACCAAGGCCCGCAAATCTCCAGTCATTGCTAACAGCTCGTGAACGCCGGTTCGCCCTCTATATCCGCTATCACCGCAGCTGTCACATCCGACTGCTTTATACAGCATTATCTCATCGGCTAAGCCTAACTCAGCATAGAACTCATCGCCATACTGACGTTTAAGAAAAGACATATCGCTTTGTGAGGCCGGATATTCCTTCTTGCAATCTGGGCAAAGGGTTCTAATAAGACGTTGCGCTAGAATACCCACGCAGGCATCTGAGAAATTAACAGGATCAAGGCCCAAATCCAATAAACGCGCAATGGTTTCTGGCGCCGAATTTGTATGCAGGGTCGACAGCACTAAATGACCCGTCAGCGAGGCTTCAATCCCTGCATGAGCTGTTTCTTTGTCGCGCATTTCACCAATAAGAATAATGTCAGGGTCGGCACGTAAAAACGCGCGCAGTGCATTGGCAAATGTAAAGCCGATTTTAGGATTTACTTGCACCTGCTGCAGGCCGGCTTGGGTTATTTCTACTGGGTCTTCAGCAGTCCATATCTTCTTATTCGGCGTATTTAAGTAGCCTAATATTGCATGTAAGGTCGTTGTTTTACCGCAGCCGGTAGGCCCAACCACTAATAATATACCGTGTGGTTTTTTAACCATGTTTTCAAGCATATCAAGATTACGTTTCGACAAGTTCATTTTACCTATAGGCATGGCGCTACCTGCAGCCAAAATACGCATGACGGCGCCTTCTCCAGCAATAGTAGGAATAGTGGCAACGCGCACTTCTACCGGTTGCCCAGACATCTTAAAGGCTAATTTGCCGTCTTGTGGCACCCGTTTTTCGGCAATATTCAAACTTGACATAATTTTAATACGCGCAATAACCGCGCTATGATGGGAAGCCGGTACTTGCGTGAAGTCACGTATTTCGCCGTCCACCCGCATTCTGATGCGTGTTGCTGCGCCCTTTTCTGGGTCAATATGAATGTCAGATGCGTTTAGCTTTTTGGCGTCGTGAAGTACTCGACTCACCAGCCTAACAACGGCTGGTGCATCTTCTGCTAAGTCTTCGTTGCCGTCGTCATCATCGCCCGTGGTGCCTATTTCGTCGAGTATTTCATCCATTTCACCAGGGCCTGCGCCGCTGCTGTTTTCGCCTAAATATTGTAAAATTTGACTGGGTAGACCTACCGCTATTTCATAACTATCTATCCCTAATGCACTTTCTATTTCCATTAGCAGCGAAGCGTTGTTAGGCTCTGACATAAGCACAATAGGCATATCGCGTACATCGCGCATATCGGCTAATACGGCAACGTAATTACGCTTCAAGTAAGGTAGGTTGAGTTTAGTGTCGGTTTGATATAAGTGATAGTTGTCAGGAAAGTAAGGTATAAACGGTACCTGATAATGCACGCTTATTGCAGTGCCAATCTCTTGCTCAGCAACGTGATGTTCCGATATTAGGCGCTGCACCGACTCTTTCATTGTTGAGTCTTGACTGAGCTCTTCTATAATCTTACGGCTGACTAAGTTTTTATGCACTAAATAATCAAAAGGCTTGCTAGTGCCGCCAAGTTCATATCGGAACTTATCCCCAAGCATGTCAGTTATTTCAAGCGCCAAGCTAAGATCGTTGTCACTAAACCCAGCGCTGTTGTCGGTGTTTATTATTTGCATAACACCCATTAACACACCCGCGTTCATTACCGGTATACACAGAATGTTATTGGTTTTAAATTGGCTGCTCTGATCAAACTTTTTGTCAAAGCGTAGTCTGGAATGTATGTTTTCTAGGAGCTCGTCGTTATAGGGATCGTTAATGATGAGGGCTTGCTGCGCTATGGCAACATAGCCGGCAATAGACTGCGGACTCATCGATACTTTAATTTCGCGCGTTTCTTTGCCCGTTTTAAAACGGGCAACTAAGTCTTGATGCTGCAGCCGGCGCTGAAATAAGGACATGCGATTAGCGTTAAAAACTCGCAAAATCAAGGGTTCTATTCGTTGATACGCCGCCATTAAGCTATGTGACTCATTCAACTGAGTGTGCAAAGTTTGAAGCATAGCGGCATGTTGCGTACTGTCGACCATAAACTGACGAATTTCCTTAATACTACAAAAGGGTGCTGTTAAGCGCTAAAACAGATTCGATATAGACGTTTATCGGCTAACGCGTGCTTTTTCTTAATGCAGTATT
>Ga0306898_1000542_pt1 | contig 14293 bp, 10 predicted proteins | sample AntRauMFilla1564_FD_190424 | JGI IMG/M metagenome (GOLD analysis project Ga0306898, IMG submission 190424) | Saline lake microbial communities from Rauer Islands, Antarctica - Metagenome Filla 1 #564 (v2) (version 2) | ecosystem: Environmental > Aquatic > Non-marine Saline and Alkaline > Saline ...
CGATTATTATGGCGGCGTGGTTTGAAGTGTGGTTGTTCATCGTGTGGGATGGGTTGATGGTATTTCTAAGCGTGCGTGCAAGCGTCCAGCAATTTGCCCAAGGGCAGGACACTAGATAACGGTGGTATTTTAGAGTTCTTGTACAGCTCTCCGCGAGTATATTCCCCCTTGGCAGGTCGAATCTACTCAGGAGCCTGTATACTTTCGTAATAATCGCACTACGTGCTCATTTACTCAAGCAATTATGACATACGCTGCCTTACTTGTCTTTTGGTAGAGCTTGCTTGAGGCGGTATACTATTAGCAATAATCAAAAATTCTTATGTCACATTTTGAAATTGAAGTAAAAAGTCTCTTAGGGGAAATGAAAAATGCCGAAGCGCTAAAGGCGAAAATGTGTGCGTTGGACCCCAATTGCAAACAGCTTTCGAGTAATAAACAACTTAATCACTACTTCCACAAGGGAGAGATTAAAGACCTGTTTAGCCAAGTAGAATCGCTTTTCTCTGGTGAGCAACACGAAAAATTCAAAATGATTGCTGAGCGAGGGAAAAGATTTTCAGTCCGAACCAGGCAACGAGACGAAGAAGTATTGCTGGTCGTCAAAGCCTCAATCGATGAAGGTACGAGTGAAAACACCGTCAAGCGCATGGAATTTGAAGAGCCGGTGCCCGTAACGCTCGATGCTCTTGATGCATTAGTAGAAGCGGCTGGCTACGAGTATCAAGCCAAATGGTCACGCGATCGTGAGGAGTTTTCATACAAAGGAGCTAATGTTGCCTTGGACAAAAACGCCGGCTACGGCTACATCGCGGAGTTTGAAAAGATTGTGCCCGATGAATCACAAGCCGATGCGACGCGCAGCGAACTGGATGTGCTGATGGCGGAGCTTGGTGCCACCGAGCTCGGACAAGAGCGACTGTCGCGCATGTTCGCCCACTACAACGCCAACTGGGCGGAGTACTACGGTACGGACAAAACATTTACCGTAGAATAATATGTTTTTATCCGATGTAGACATCCGAAAAGCGGTCAAAAGTGGGGCAGTAGTAATTGAGCCTTTTAATGAAGAGCAGTTACAGCTAGCTAGCTACGACGTGAAGTTGGGGAATGAATTCGAAATTGTTGACCGGCACCAGCTGGAAGCTTCTGACCCGGGTAAAGGTATTTTTCCCGAGACCCGCAAGATAATGATTCCTGATGGCGAGAGTTTTGTACTTCACCCCGGAGAAAATGTCTTAGGCAAGCAGAAGGAATTTATCGGGGTCGATTTGGAACACCTGATTCTCCTTTCGGGGAAGAGTAGTTTGGCCCGGATTGGTTTGGTGGTGCACAACACCGCCATGCTCTTTAATCCTGGGCACAAGTTTTATCCGACGTTTGAGCTGGTCAATAGTAGTAATATCCCCATTATTTTGCGCCCGGGCATGGAGATTGCTCAGCTGATTTTTGGGAAATTATCATCGCCAGCCACCAAGAGTTACGAGGAAATAGGCCGGTTCACCAGTGAAAACTCCAACCACTTCGCCGACGCTAAATCAAAAAAATCTTAAATATGTCTACAGATAAAAAACACCCCGAATATCAGTATTTAGAGCTCATGCAGGAGTTACTTGATCATGGAGATAAACAAGCAGATGCCGAAACGGGAGACGTCACCTATAGTCTCTTTGGAAAACAAATCCGCTTTGACCTAAGTGAAGGACTGCCGATGCTAACTACCAAAAAAGTGTATTGGAAAGGAGTGCTTCATGAGTTGTACTGGTTCTTATCTGGGCAGACAAACATTAAGTACTTGATAGATAACAAAGTACATATTTGGGATGACTATCCATTTAGGATTTATAACGACAAGCGAGAAGAAATGGGTTGGCCCGAAATAACCAAAGAGGAATTTGTAGAAAAGCTCGAAACTGATGAATCGTATGCCAAAACACATGGGGAATTACCTAGAATTTACGGTGAAATGTGGCGTAACTGGCCTCGAAAGGATGGTGGAGGGGTAGATCAGTTACAGTGGGTGGTAGATGAAGTGACGAATGACCCGGGTTGCCACAATGCGATTGTAAATAGTTGGAATCCAGAATTCTTGTACGGTATGGCAAAGAAGGGGGAGGCGTGTCGGTTTCCAATTTGTCACAACATGTACCAGATAAATATAAAAAACGGCAAGCTTTGCTTGCAGTTGTACCAGCGGTCAGCCGATATCTTCCTGGGTGTACCATTCAATATCGCCAGCTACGCGTTACTGACAGAAATACTGGCAAAGATTACCGGGTATGAGGCAGGTGAGTTTATTCATACGTTTGGCGACGTGCATATATACGAAAACCACGTTGAACAAGCGAAAGAACAATTAGCTCGTGAACCATTTTCATTTCCAAAAGTGACCATCAGTGATGAGGTGACATCATTAGAGAATTTCCGGCCAGAACATGTAACTCTAGGGGAATACGAATCACATCCACCAATCAAAGCAGAGCTAGCAGTAGTAGGTGGATACAACAAAAAAATCGAAGAAAAAAAGACGAAGCGTAAATCACAGTAAATAAACGTTTAGCATCCTCGTGAATAGTTTGTCTAATAGGTCGAATTGTTTACGCAATTGGGCCTTTTTGTTATAATTTCGGTAATAAATAATCACTATGATCTGATGTCATTCATACAACATGGTAGAGGAATTATAATTTGATATACATACTATTTTTATGAATGAATACACACACATCCAAAAGCAGGACGAAGCGGTCTTTAAGGCCTTGATTGGAGAGGAAGATCGAGAACGAAAGGGCATTGAACTTATACCCAGTGAAAACTACGCATCGATGGCGGTACGCGAAGCCAATGGCTCAGTGTTTACCAACAAATATTCTGAAGGCTATCCAGGGCGGCGCTACTACGGTGGGCAAAAATACACCGACATCATCGAGACCATCGCCATCGAACGAGCCAAAGAACTTTTCAAAGCCAAGTACGCCAACGTCCAGCCACTGGGTGGAGCAGCCGCCAACATCGCCATGTATTTTGCGTTAATGAACCCGGGCGACACGGTGCTGGGGATGGACCTTTCCCACGGTGGACACCTGACCCATGGACACCCTACTACCAGTATCAACAAAGTATTTAACTTTGTGCGGTACAAAATGAAGGACGTCGATACCGGCGAGATTGATTATGACGAATTACGCGAGACGGCACTACGAGAAAAACCAGCCATTATCCTCGCTGGCTTCTCGGCCTATAGTCGGGAGCTCGATTACCAAAAGTTCTCTGACATTGCCAAGGAAGTAGGAGCGATTGCGGTGGCTGATGTCGCCCATATTACCGGGCTGATTGCAGCTGGGGTCCTAAAAAACCCATTTGATTACGGCTTTGACGTGATGACCATGACTACTCATAAATCTTTGCGCGGACCTCGTGGCGGAATGATTGTCACTCGTGAGCGAGAAGATTTGGCCAAAAAAATAGATAAAGCTATTTTCCCCGGGACCCAAGGCGGTCCGCACATGCACGTGATCGCCGCCAAGGCCGTTGCCTTTGGTGAGGCACTCCATCCCAACTTCAAAATCTACGCTGCGCAGATTTTGAAAAACGCCAAAGCGATGGAAGAGGTGTTCAAGAAAGAAAAGATTCGCTTACTCTGTGGCGGAACAGACAATCACTTACTACTAGCAGACGTGTACGGCTCACTGGGTATTACCGGCAAAGATGCTGAAGCGGCTCTGGATGAAGTGGGCATTACCCTGAACAAAAATATGATTGCTGATGAGGTGCGAACAGCACTTGACCCATCGGGCATTCGGTTTGGTACGCCAGCTATGACCACCCGAGGGATGAAAGAACCAGAAGCTACCAAGCTAGCGGAGCTAATGGTACAAACCCTGCGTTCTATTGATGACACCGTAGCCAAAGATCGCATCAGAGCCGAAGTAGAAAAGCTCTGCGAAGCCTTTCCGGTTCCGGAGTCGTTTGTCTAGTCTTACTGCAGTACGTTTACCTACTAAGAGCATCCGTACCAACGGGTGCTTTTTTGTTGGTTTGGTATGGTAGTTTTATATTATAGAAGTATGCAATATCTATCCCACAGTAGAGCCTTAATTAGAGGACTGTATCGGCATTGGCTGACGGTGGCCTTCTTGCTTGGATTCGTAACCGACCTCATCCTCTTGAACCGAGTGGACGACTTGCTGGACAATATAATTCTCCTAACCTACGTGGTAATGGCGACCGTCAGTTTACTATTGCTCTACGTAGGAGTGGCCGAAAAGGGGCCAGCTTTTTTAGTCCGGTTTTTTAATCGCTACATGCCGATGATTATGCAGTACGCCTTTGGGGGATTGCTTTCAGGGATGCTCATCTTTTATGGACGCAGCGGAGACTTGCTGGCTAGTGCACCGTTCTTTATTTTGATATTGGTGGTTATTATTGGAAACGAATTTTTGAGTAAGCGTTCCAACCGGTTGATATATAACTTGTCACTGTATTTTGTGGGCTTATTTTCTTATATTGTCTTGGTGATACCAGTGCTGACCGGCCGAATGGGTGACGGCATGTTTGTTCTTAGTGGTATCTTGGCGGTTTTGTGGGTGTGGTTTGTAGTCAAGCTGCTCTTTAGAATAATCCCAAACTTCATGACGGCCAACATTGGCCGGGTGATCATGGCGATTGGGTTTATTTATATTGGGTTCAATGCTTTATATTTCACCAGCCTGATTCCGCCCATCCCGTTGTCTTTGACGGAGCTGGAGATTGTGGATTCGGTGGAACGAACCGACCGCGGCTATAGAATCGTCACCCAAGACCAGCCGTGGTACCGCCAGCTGCCGTTCACTAATCCCAAGCTACATCCATCAGGGAATACGATTGGCTGTTTTGCCCGTGTGTACGCACCTACCAAGCTCTCAACCAAAATTTTTCATCGCTGGGAATTTAAAAATGCGGCTGGCGAGTGGGAAGAGCATTTTCGGTTTGGGTACGATATTTCTGGAATAAATAAAGGTGGGTATGGTGGCTATACCAGAGCGCGTAATTTTTTTGACGGAGTCTGGCGGTGCAGTGTCGAGACCCAGCGGGGGCAAGTCCTCGGTCGGGAAGTAGTTGTGATAGATACTTTGCAGCCCCAGCGAATATCAGTGGTCGAATTCAAGTAGCTCCGATGGCAACGTATAGCCAAGTGAAATAATCGTGCTACCATAGATAGGTAGCCTGATACGTTACGTCAAGGTTCGGTACCGATTAGCGTGCCGACCTGTATGTCTGATATACATAACCTCATTTCATATGAATAAGAAAATACACGGTCGTGAAAACGACACGGTTGCTGTCGTCGACAGCGTACCCAAATCCGAAGTAGCAAAAAGAGAAGAAGCAATGCAGGCTTTTTGGGTCGAGCATGATATTTTTAAGAAGAGCATTGAAACTCCAGCTGGCGCTACGCCTACGGGGGATTTTATTTTTTATGACGGGCCACCGTTTGCGACCGGCTTGCCGCACTACGGGCACATTTTGGCAGGCACCATCAAAGACGCGATTCCACGGTTTTGGACGATGAATGGCAAGCGAGTGCAACGCAACTGGGGTTGGGACTGCCACGGTCTACCGGTCGAGAATATTATCGAAAAAAAGCTTGGTCTTGGTACCAAGAAGGATATTGAAGACTTTGGGATTCAAAAATTTAATGAATCTGCCCGACATGCAGTGATGGAGTATGCAGATGATTGGCGGAAAATTATTCCTCGAACCGGGCGGTTTATAAACATGACCGACGACTACAAAACGATGGATTCTACCTACACCGAAAGTGTCTGGTGGGTGTTTAAGTCGCTCCACGAAAAGGGACTGGTATACGAAGGTTTCAAAAGTATGCACCTGTGTCCGCGCTGCGGGACCACTCTTTCAAACTTTGAGGTCAACCAAGGGTACAAGGACATTAAGGATTTGTCAGTCTTTGTTGAGTTACCACTCCTGGAAGAAGAGAATACGTCATTGCTAATCTGGACAACTACGCCGTGGACACTGCCAGGAAATATGGCGGCTGCTATTCATAATGACTACGAGTATGCGACGGTAGAAGTCTCCGCAGAGGACGGAACTAAAAAAGTAATCATCGCCAAAGACCGGGTGGTAGGAGTGCTCAAAGACCGGGAATACAAAATCCTCGAGACTAGAAAAGGCTCAGAGCTAGTTGGTAAGTCATACCAGCCACCATTTGCGTACCTAAGTAATCAAGACTTTCAGGGCAAAGAAAATGCTTGGAAAATTCACCATGCTGACTACGTAGAAATAGGAGAAGAAGGTACTGGCGCGGTGCACATCGCGCCCGCCTATGGTGACGACGACATGCGCTTGGCCCAAGATAACAACGTACCAATCATGCACCACGTGGATGACACCGGGCACTTCATGGACTTTGTAACTGACTTTGCTGGCTTGTTAGTGAAGCCAAAGGACGACGCCGATGCCGAAATCAACCACATGGACACCGACATCGAAATCATCCGAGCGCTAGCTGCGCGCGGGGTGTTGTTTGGTAAAGAAAAAATCACCCATAGCTACCCGCACTGTTGGCGTTGTGAGACACCACTGCTCAATTACGCAACGACGTCATGGTTCATCGAAGTGACCAAAATAAAAGACCAGCTAGTCGAAGCCAACACTAAAGTCAAATGGGTGCCAGAACACGTGGGAACCAACCGCTTCGGTAAGTGGCTGGAAGGCGCTCGGGACTGGGCGGTGTCGCGGCAACGATACTGGGGAGCACCACTACCAATCTGGACCAATCCAGTCACTGGTGACCATCACGTATGTGGTAGTTTGGCCGATGTACAAGCGTTGGTGCCAAAAAGTGGTAACGAGTACATTATCATGCGTCATGGGGAAAGCGAAAGTAACGTTAAAGAAGTGGTTAGCTGTAACAAAAAAAATAACGATAGCCTGACTGAGAAAGGATTGAAACAAGTGGTTGCTACAACAGACAATCTTCAGGATATAGAAGTCATCATTCATTCCGGATTCGAACGTACAAAGCAAACAGCAGAGACGGTGGCTAAAAAATTCCCAGACGCTGAATTAATAGAAGATGATCGAATTAGAGAGTTAGATTTGACTGATGATTACGAAGGAAAAGATTGGTCAGCGTACAATGCTAACTTTTCTTCTTGGGGAGAACGATTTGAAAAAAAGCTAGAAGGTTCTGAGAATCGTCGTGATGTACAAATACGTATGGGTGACTTTATCTATGATTTGGAAACTACCTATGCTGGGAAAAAGATTCTAATCATTAGTCACGGAGGACCTTTATTTGCACTTGAGTGCGCATCGCAGGGCCTTACGGTAGAAGAATCTGAGCTAAGACGAGATGGTTCTGGATACCTCAATAACGCCGAAGTGCGACCATTGCCATTTACACCAATGCCGCATAATGACGCCTACGAACTTGATTTTCACCGGCCGTATATCGACAACATCGATTTGTACGAAGGAGATACCAAGTTGGAGCGAGTTCCCGATGTGTTCGACTGCTGGTTTGAAAGTGGTTCAATGCCGTATGCGCAACATCATCATCCATTTAGTACGTCAGACGACTTCGCCCAGACGAAGTTTCCGGCGCAATTTATCGCCGAAGGAGTAGACCAAACCCGCGGGTGGTTCTATTCACTGATTGTGATTGGTACTGCGTTGTTTGGTAAAGCGCCGTTTGAAAATGTGGTTGTAAACGGGACTGTGTTGGCTGAAGATGGCGCCAAGATGAGTAAGTCACTCCAAAACTATCCTGACCCAATGGATGTCGCCAATACCGCAGGCGCCGATGCTATGCGCTTCTATCTACTGTCGTCACCCGGGATAAAGGGTGAGGACTTTAGTTTCTTGGAGAAAGAAGTACTGGAAATTCAGCGAAAGAACATCGGCCGACTCCACAACGTGCTGGCTATGTATCAGATGTTTGCCAATGAGACTCAGGCCAGTGCCGACTCAACCAATGTGCTCGATCGTTGGATAATCGCTCGCCTGCACATATTGGTGGCAGAAATGACAGCTGGATACACCAATTATGAGCTCGATAAAGCAACTCGACCGGTGACCGATTTTATCGATGATTTATCTGTGTGGTACTTACGTCGTAGTCGCGATCGGTTTAAGGGAGATGATGCCCAGAGTCGAGACCAAGCAATTGCTACCTTGCGGTACACCTTGCAGACGCTGGCCCTGGGTATTGCTCCAGTAATGCCATTTTACGCCGAGTATCTATGGCAAGCAGTAAAGGCGGACGATGGTGCCCAAAGTGTGCACCTCGGTAAGTGGCCAGTAGCAGGAGCAATAGATGAGGCAATCCTGCCCGCGATGGAACAAACCAGAGACATTGTGACCGCGGCGCTAGAGGCGCGAACGAAGTCGGGTATCAAAGTCCGACAACCAATTGCAGCGGTATTTGGGCCAGCTATTCCGACGGAGATGGTACATGTAGTGCTCGAAGAGCTTAACGCCAAGGCGTATGAAGTTAGTGAGGTAGCTATCAGTATCGACACAAAGCTCACTCCAGAATTACTATCGGAAGGAGCTGTGCGCGACCTCATGCGCGCCATCCAAGGTAAGCGAAAGACAGAAGGCTTGGCTCCTCAAGATGAAATTATATTGCAGATACACACTGATGCAAACGGGCAAGAAGCGCTAGCGACTCACCAAGAATTGCTTATGAAAACCGTGGGGGCAACTCGTCTAGAATACGTAGTAGCTGCGACTGAAGCGGTCCAGGCGGGGACACTAGACTTTAGTTTTGACATCAGCTTAGTCTAATGGCCTACGTCACATACACAACCGAAGCGCTGGTGTGTGGAACCCAAAATCGCAATACCTCCGACCGCACCTACTTACTTTTTACCCGAGAAGCTGGGATGCTCTTTGCGACCGCCCGCAGTGCTCGAGAAGAGCGCTCCAAGCAACGTTACGCCCTGCAAGACTTTTCGCTGGTACGAGTATCGTTGGTAAAAGGCAAGACTGGCTGGCGGGTGGGGAGCATCGCTGCCCAACAAAACTACTATCATCAATCGACAGACAAATACGCGAGGGGAAGCATCGTGGCTGTTTGTCGGCTATTGCGACGGTTTGTCCGGGGGGAAGAATCCAATACGCAACTCTTTGATTACACGATAGCGGCTCTAGATGAGCTGGTCAATGATACGCCCGATAGGCAATTCGTGGAGCTGGTGGCACAATTGCATATTTTGGGTTTCTTGGGTTATGTAGACGTCAAAAGAATTCCTCAACCACTCTACGAAGCTAATCCAGCAACCATAGCCCAACAATACTCAGAACCGTCCATGCAGCAAGTCACTCAGCTATATAATCAAGCGGTGACCACGAGTGATTTATAAAGTAGGTGGTATACTTATCACTATATATGAAGCAGATAGATGATACAGATCAAATAGATGACATGCGAAAGCGGCTGTATGACCGTGGTTCTAATGTCGAAGAAACCGTCAGGCATCAACTGTCAGATACAAAAATTGATGTTGCAAGAGATTGGGTGCCCAAAGCAACTCCGGAAGAAGATGCTGCAGAGGAGCCTGCCCAGCCTAAGCGTCGCTACCGCACTTTCTTCTTGGTGGGAAGTCTGCTCATTTTTATTTTTACTGCCACCATCTCGGGCCTCTACCTGATGTACGGTGGTAGCCAAATATCTAGCGATAATATCCAGATTGTCTTTGATGGACCATCGGTTATTGGTGGTGGTCAGGAACTTGCGTTACAGGTCGCTGTGTCCAACCAAAACAGCATACCGATTGAGGCTGCGGTATTGATACTAAGGTATCCAAGCGGTACCAGATCAAGCGGTGATATGCCCCGCAATCTATTCGAAGAACGAATCCAGATAGATAATATCCAGCCCGGAACCGTCAGAAATATACCAATCAACGTGATTATCTTTGGTGAAGAAAACACCGAAAAACAAATAGAAGCCACTATCGAGTACCGCGTCGATGGTTCAAACGGGGTGTTCTATAAAGACGCCCAGGCACTGGCTTTTAGAATCAATTCTTCACCGTTGGCATTGCGCATCGACACAATTGAAAAAGTAGCCTCAGGACAGTTGGTTGATATCACTATGACCGCGGTGTCTAATGCTCCAACAACTCTTACTGACGTACTTATTACGGCTTCGTATCCCAACGGATTCACTTACGAATCGTCTAGTCCGGTACCAATATTCGGTCAGAATGTATGGCGTATAGATGAACTGAAGCCTAATGGATCGCAGTCCATCACGATTCGGGGAATTGTCTCTGGCCAGACAGAAGAAACATTAAGGGTAAATTTTACTGCTGGTCCAGCAAATCCTGATAATCAATTCCTGGTTGGAGCAACACTGGCTGAAGGCTGGGCAGATTACATGATTGAACGGCCATTTATTGATATCGCAATTGATATCCAAGGCAGAGGCAGCACCAATGTTGTACTAGCTGAGGGTGAAATATCTACTGTTGATATCGATATTACGAACACTCTCGACGAGACGGTGTATGACATGGTGGTGGAAGTGGTGCCAAAGGGTAATGCCTTGAATGAAGATTCTATTCGGAGCTTAGGAGGTTTCTTTGATTCAAACACCGAGACTGTGCGCTGGGAACCGTCAAACAATAGTAGTTTTTCAGAAATATTACCAGGTAGTTCACGCTCGTTATCATTTTCGGTAGTACCGGGCTCGGTCCGAACCACAGCCTCATATGATTTGGTAGTCAATGTATACGCCAGACGGGTGGCTGAAAGTAGTGCCCAAGAAACATTGATCGGAACCACTAAAGCCGAGGCAAAATACTCATCAAATATAACTCTCGGTAGTCAAGCCAGCCTTCAAGCCGGACCAGTGCCACCACAAGTTGGACAAATAACCACTTATACTATGACGGTAGTAGCTGAAGCTGGAGCAAACGATGTGACAGGTGGAGTAGTTGAAACAAGTCTGCCAGTGTACGTAAATTGGTTGAACGAATATGATGCTCAGGGAGAAGTGGTTTACAACTCAGTATCAAAGCAGTTGCGGTGGGTAGTTGGAGATATTTCATCAGGTCAACGCAAAGAACTGGTGTTCCCAGTGAGCATCCAGCCAAGCATCTCTCAAGTGCGTTCAAGCCCTGTGTTGATAAACGGGCAGACTCTTCGAGCAAATGACCGGTTTACCAGCGCGCTATTGCAAGATTCAGCCACAGCTGTTACAACAAGATTATCATCAGAGCAGGGGTATTCAGAAAGTGACGGGGAAGTGATACGTTAATATAAAATATGGAAAAAAAATCAGATACGATGGAAAAGATAGTGTCGCTCTGCAAGCGCCGTGGTTTTGTGTTCCAAGGGAGTGAGATTTATGGGGGATTAGCGGGAGTCTTTGACTACGGTCCAAACGGAGTGGAGCTTTTAAATAATCTCAAGCGACTGTGGTGGAAAGCAAATGTGTACGATAAAGAAAACGCCTATGGTGTCGATTCTGGTATGTTCAAGCATCCGCGAGTTTGGGAAGCCAGTGGTCATACGGCTGGTTTCTCTGATCCGTTAGCCGATTGCCGGGTATGTAATACTCGAATTAGAGTTGATAAAGAGCTCGAAGCAATTGGCGTGACTGCCGATGAGAAGATGTCGGAAGCAGATATAAATATATTATTTGATGAAAATCGAACAAAAATACCTTGTCCAAAATGTGGTCAAAAAGACTTCACTCCTGCCCGAGCATTTAACTTATTAGTAAAATCAAACCTTGGTGATTTTACGTCTGAAGGAGGAGATCCTGTATATTTGCCAGGAGAGGCATGTCAGGGAATATATCTTAATTACAAAAATGTGATGAATTCGATGTCTCCAAAATTACCATTTAGTTTAGTGCAAATTGGCAAAGCATTTCGGAACGAAATATCACCACGAAACTTTCTTTTTCGAACTCGAGAAATGGAACAAGCCGATACTCAGTTATTTGTAAAACCAAATGAAAATAAAGAAGCTTTCGAAAAGTTAAAGCAGGAACGTTTTGATTGGTACCTTTCTATTGGAATTAAGGAAGAAAACTTACGCTTCAAACAACATGAAAATTTAGTATTTTATGCAGCAGATGCTTGGGATATTGAATATAATTACCCCTCACTTGGATTCGATGAAATGGAAGGTATTCACGACCGAACAGACTACGACTTAAAGCAACATATGGAGTTTTCAGGTGTTGATTTGCGTTACCTTGATCCAGTGACAAACGAAAAATATATTCCATGGATCCTTGAGACATCAGTTGGACTAGGACGGATGTTCCTAGCGGTATTAGCTGATGCCTATCATGAAGAAGAAATGGATGGGAACACCCGGACGGTTTTGAAACTACACCCCGACCTAGCACCATACAGAATAGCCGTAGCACCACTCCTAAAAAACAAACCAGAGTTAGTAGAAAAAGCTCGTACCGTATTCAAGCTACTCAAAGCCGAATTTGGTAACGTCGCCTGGGATGATAACGGTAACGTAGGAAAACGCTATCGCCGGCAAGACGAAATCGGAACCCCGCATTGCATCGTTATCGACTTCGAAACCCTTGGCCAAGAAGCACCAGAGCTAGCAGACACCGTCACTGTACGAGATAGAGACACTGGAGCACAGACACGGGTAGCAATTGCCGATTTAATCAGTACGCTTAAGTAGCGAGGGAGGGATGATTTGATTAAATCATTTAACCAGAAGACTTAGGGTCAGGATATTTCCCGACGCTAAGTCGGTGCACTCTCACAAAAGGTATGTTGTGCTGGCAATACCTTATTCACTTATATCCGCTTTGTGCTAATCTAATCGTACTATGTCAGAAAAAATACCTAAATACATCACCACCACACTACCGTATGTAAACGCGTCGCCACACATGGGACACGCACTGGAATTCGTGCAAGCTGATACGTTGGCGCGATATTGGCGATTGATGGGAGAAGAGGTATTTTTTAATCTCGGGGTAGATGAACATGGTCAAAAAGTGGCCAAAAAAGCTGACGAAGAAGGGATCGGTAGACAAGCATATGCCGACAAATTTGCAGCCGAGTTCGATAATTTGAAGTCTGCCCTGAATCTATCAAATGATAACTTTATCCGCACCACAGACCCGAAGCATAAAGCGGCTGCTCAAGAAATGTGGCGACTGTGTGATGCAAAAGGAGATATTTATAAAAAGAAATATAAGGGACTGTATTGTGTCGGTTGTGAGTCTTTTAAAGTTGATTCGGACTTAGTAGAAGGCAAGTGTCCAGATCACGGCGTCGCGCCCGAAGAAATTGAAGAGGAAAACTACTTTTTTAAACTGTCTAATTATCAGGATTATTTGGTAGAATATCTATCCAAAAAAGAATCAATTCTGCCCGACTGGCGTCGTGAAGAAGCACTAACCTTTGTAAAAGGAGGACTCGAAGATTTGAGTATTTCACGAGAAAAATCACGTATGGATTGGGGTGTCGCCGTGCCCGGTGATGATGACCACGTGATGTATGTGTGGTTTGACGCGCTGACCAATTACATCTCAACTCTGGGTTGGCCAGCTGACTTGGAAGGTAATTACCAGAAGTTTTGGCAAGCTGGAACGACGCTTCAACTAGCGGGCAAAGACCAAGTGCGCTTCCAGTCAATCATTTGGCAAGCCATGCTCAAAAGTGCCAATATAAGGGCTACTGATTCGATTTTTTATCATGGCTTCATCAATAGCGACGGTAAAAAGATGAGCAAATCGCTGGGGAACGTCATCAACCCAAACGATCTGGTTGAAAAATACGGCACCGACGCCGCGCGATACATCATGCTTCGTCATGTGCATCCGGTAGATGACTCTGATTTAACGTGGGAAAAGATGGATGAATACTACACTGCTAATCTAGTAAATGGCATCGGTAACCTGACTGCTCGAATCATGAAGATGGCGCAGACGCATCTGGGCGCACCAATTGATTTTCAGTACACCTATGAACATAGTCCGGCTTTATCTACTTACTCTTTCCAATTGGCAGCAGACAACATTTGGGAAGTCATCGGAAAAATGGATGAGTACATTGCTAATAAAGAGCCATATAAAGTAGTAAAAACGGAACTAGCTTTGGGTCAAACTATGATTAGTGGTTTAGTTGAGGATTTGTACAAAGTAGCTACAGCCTTGCAGCCTTTCTTGCCAGACACATCAGATACGATTCTAGCTGCGATAAAAGAGAACAAAAAGCCCGATAACCTTTTCGCGCGCCTAGAAAAATAATATGGATGTAAAATACATTGATACACATACCCATTTAAA
>Ga0306898_1000546_pt1 | contig 14256 bp, 16 predicted proteins | sample AntRauMFilla1564_FD_190424 | JGI IMG/M metagenome (GOLD analysis project Ga0306898, IMG submission 190424) | Saline lake microbial communities from Rauer Islands, Antarctica - Metagenome Filla 1 #564 (v2) (version 2) | ecosystem: Environmental > Aquatic > Non-marine Saline and Alkaline > Saline ...
CGTTAATGCTGCATCTTTCACCAAAAGTTGATTTCTGGCTTCCGTACCCAGAAATGTTACTAAATATTCGGCGTCTTCCTGAGCGACGGCGTTTTCATTTAGCCTTTTTGTTTCATTATCTAAATTTGAGTTTTTAATTGCGTTTATCAAGTTTTTTTTAAACATATCGTCATCATTATTAATTTTTAAAAAAGGCATCGGGTTCACGAATGTGCCGTATTTGGCAACGCCAAAATGCAAATGTGCTCCTGTTGAGCGACCTGTTGATCCAGCATAACCAATAACCGCACCAGCGGTCACACGTTGACCAGTGGTTACATTGAATGAATTTAGGTGGGCATAACGTGTCATTATCTCCGCCCCCTCGGTAATCTCTACGTAATTCCCCCATAATGTGCTAAATTTTGCTAACGTAACCAAACCGTCTGTTGCTGATAAAATAGGAGTTCCAGCAGGCGTTGCAAAATCTACCCCGTCGTGAAATTCAACACCACCCGTCGCGAACGGGTTTTGCCTATTGCCGAAAGGCGAGGTTATTTTATATTCATTTTCAAAAGGATGTCGCATAAAAATTACATTTAAATTTACGGTAAAATTTCAATAAAAAATTGTTCCAAAGCTAAAGTATCACCAGCATTTGCCTTTTCTCCCGTGATATTTATGATTAAATCATTATTGGTATTTTCTGTTATTCTAACAACTGGGGTTCCTATAGTTGTAGTAGCAAAAACTAAAGTATTCCCAAAAGTAACTTGGTTAGTTAATGTTCCTGCATTGCTTATTGCGTGGGTAATTCTTATACCTGTATTAGTTGTAAAAGTTTGATTAATTATCGTAGAACTTCCAAAATTAACCTTAATATTCTTAGCATCCGCACTACTTGTCATTGACAGAATTGCATTGATTCTCACCCCAGAATTTATACCAAGAGTGCCTCCAGGCAAGGTAAAAGTTGCTAAAGTAGTTTCTGTAGTTCCAGATGCTAAAGCTTGAGTATTTTGTTTAAAAATGGTGTAATTTGGTGTAAAACCAAGCTTGCTAATTATAGTTGAGCTGGTTTCGTCGCCCGTATTTGTGCCACTTAAATTAGTAGCAGAAATTGCTCCAGTAAAAACTTGACCAGAAATATCAGCCTTTAGCGCAAGCGATGCATTAGCTTGGCCTACTGAAATGGCTTCGTCTGCGTTAATACCGTCTTGAATTTTTACACGCCCTGCGAACTCGACAAAATCAAGCGTATTTGCCACGTTCCTGACCGCCGACATAACAAGAGGAAAACCTGAGGTATTGTTAAATAACCACCTGAAAACGCCCTTACCGCCAACATTGTCAACCTTTTGGATTATGCCATTATTGTTTCCAGCAATTGCAGGGTTTTTAATTTCAATTTCATTTTCAACAGTAACTTTACCTGTGAAGGTCGCACCTGACAAGTTAGCCTTGTCTGCGGCTAGCGCAGAGTATTGACTATTAGTGGCGTTATCACCTGTATTTGTGCCGCTTGTATTTGTAAGTTTAGCTTTTTCAGCGGGTGTTATCAGTCCCGCATTCGTTACATCAGCAAGTGGAATTGTTGCGTCCGTTCCAGTATCTGAATTTACAGTTCCGTTTGTTGGTGAGGCGGTATAAGTTAAATTTGTTGTGCCTCCACCGATGCCTTCAATTTTTTGGATTGAAACATTTATATTTTTAACCTTATTAATTTCTACTTTTATTTCATTTGCCATAAAAATTATACATTACGTCTGGTTATATCAGCTACAATTTCAAGGTTTTTTGACCCGTTGGTTATTGAAGTTGTAATATTATTTGGATCATTGTATTTAATATCGTAAAAATACATTTTGGGTTGAATATCTAACTCAATTTGTGTTAAAAAAAAATCAGTAGCGAGTGTGGCTGTTGGAACTGCTAAGGTTACAACTACAGTTTTTTTAATAATTACGTTTGAATCATCATCATCAATTTGCGATGTTGGTGGTATATATTTGCGGACTGTCAAATAAAAAGTGTAGGAACCAGCAGAAAAATTAGACAAATCAGCATTACTAATACTTACCCGAATGGTTTCATCAGTTTTGCGTACAAGAGCTGTCTTATTTTCTGCGATTAAATCTACTGATTGGTTGATCATACTTAATTTATATATTATTTTATAATTTTGTGTCAAGTGCTATAACTTGACATGTCGCTGATATTATGCTATACATATTTTATGAATAATTTTATTTTAAATTTGTATATAATAAGTTTCACAACATTTTTAATTTTGTGCTTATTAATGTTTTTAGCACTTATTAATTTTTTATTTTTAAGTTTAAATAATAAATAATTTATTTCAAAAGTCTGTAAAAATTAGACATTCGGAAACCTCTAAAGCCCGTGTTAAAAGCTGTTAAAGGGTCTCTAACGGTCGTCGTTGCACCCGCACCGCTTAAATCAAAGATGCCCGCTCGATTACCCGCACCCGATAATACGCTAGCAGCTCCGCCAAAATCTCCAGCACTCGTGGCAAAAGGCATTGTCGCTGCTAAGGAAGCTGTATTTGCAACCCCAACATTCCCAAAAGCATTGATCGTGTAGCTTAACATATTACCAATAATTTTGTAGTTTCCACTTCGGCCGCCCGAGCCATCAAAAGTTGCTGTAAATTCGCCTGTTACCACTGGAGTCCAAAAAGAAAAGTTGCTTTCTGTAATTCTTCCAACGACGGTCAAAAAAGACGGTGGCGCTATAAAACTCAGGGCTGCGTTCATACGAATACTAAACCTACCAACCACCCTCACTAAATCAGCTGCAGCTGGTGCTGATCCTGTTAATATTCGCCCGTAATTGTCAGTTTGTGAATTGACAAAATCTCCAAAAGATGAAGCGTAAGGTATCCTACTCATAATTATCTGAGATAGATTAGACACAGTATTAAAACATAAATAAACAAAAATATCTACATTGTATGGGTTATTACTAGGATCCCGAAAATGGGCATTACCTAAATTAAGCCAATTTGTACCTGCGGAAGCAGTAAGAGTCATTGTTGTAGTGCTACTAATAAGAGTGTTGCCAATATAACCAAAAAAAGGATTACTCGCCCCAATTGTACCATTTAACACGTTAAGGGTAACAGTTAGATTACCTGCTGTTACTGAAGGAACCACCAACAAATTACTGAAAAGTCCATCAGCATTAAATTGTCCAACATCAACATACTCTTTCGTGGTAGCATGTCCAGGAGCTGTTGGAGTGGCGACCGTTACAGGATTAGCGAACGTATTTGTTCCTGCTAATTCAGCAAAAGGCGACGCAAAGTTGGCGTAAGTTATTTTTCTGTTCCCGCCTGAAATTGCAACCGCAATTAAATCGGTGTTTGCCATTGTTGTTTGTGCTGTAAGTTGTGAAATTGATAAATCTGACATATATAATATAATTTATTCTAATAATAATGCTCCGCTTCCGTCTTCTAATAAGAATAAAAAGCCGTTTTCTTGTGTTAAATAGTCTCCAATGGAAAGAATAGCGGGGCGAATTGATGATGCTATTATTTCAATCGTTTTCGTGTTTGATTCTACTTCATTAATACCTATAATGTTTCCTTGTTTGAGCAAGTTTTTTTTGTCAAAAAAGGCGGTGTTTTCAATAAATTCCAAATCTTTTTGGTTGTTTATTTCTAATTCATATTTTTGCTGGTTTTGTCCAAATCTGTCAACTACCCCCTGAAATAAATTATTTTGCATGGCTGTTAAATCACCAAACACCCGCATTTTTAATTCTGTAGTAATTTCTTGAACGCCAAAGTTTTTTTGGCTATTTACGTTGTTATAAACTGCAATATTACTTTTATTTTCTTGAACATAACCACTTTGCAAGTTAAGCGCATAAAAAAAGCGCGGGCTTGTATTTGTATTATTTACGCTTATAACAACAGTTGAAGGTGCCAAAAAGCGTACTGAACGTATTCTTATACCGCTATTATTCAAACCTGGAACTGTAGGATCTTGCGTGGTAGCAAAATTAAACCCGTCAATTCTTAAATATTCAAGAAAAACAATATCCGAATCAACACCGTCCGTAATATCGAAAAAGAAGTCTCTATTTTGACCTGCACCAACTTCTTCAAATTTACCACCAAATCCAAAAATTGTAGAAATAAATTGTCTACCACCGAAAACCGCATTTCTTGAATCTTTACGTTCATATCTTTGAATATTGATTTTGTTTATTTTTTCTAAATTTGATGTGGTGTTAACTTTATAATCTAATATTTCGTGTTGTGTTACAAATTTCGTAGGAACGCCAGAAATTAAATTAACACCGTTTTTAAATTTAATTTTACCGGTGTTCGAATCAAAATAAATTGATGAAAATGTTGAACCTAGAATTTCATTTATTTTATTTTCAACTTCGTCCTCACCTCTAAATACAAAATACGGCACCAAATCAATGATTGAAGATGTTACCGTATCAATATCTTCAAAATCTAAAATATCATATGGAAAGGCAAGGCAAAACAATTGTTTCAAAACAAAATTCTTGAAATGAACTGTTTCAAGGGGGAAACCTTCTTTTTCTGTTCCTATATATAAAGGTCGCCCGTCAGTTGGGAACCCTGGCAAATCACGGAATTTAGATTTTAAGAATTTTTCTAAAATTGTATCACATTCTATTTCAACATCTTCTTCACTAGTAAAAACAGATTGTACTGTAAGAATATTCTTGTTAGCTGTAAATATATCAGCATTGAAACCGTCTAAACTTACTGAATCGCCTATTCTAATTTTTGTGTTTGGTACCAAAAATGTTTCATAGTTCTTCAATATTCTACCAAGTCCAAATCTAATTGTATCAGTTTCACCCGCCAACATTCTGAATCTTGCACGGAAGAAAATACAACTTTCCCAAGTCAAACTGTTAACTTCAGAAAACTCACTTTTTTTTAAATAAATTGTGTTAATACCTTCAACAAAATATTGACCAACTAAATTAGCAGTTTTTCTGTTTACAAAATTACTGGTATCGCTAAATTCAATAAAGCTTTGTGCGTAATCAACATTTAAATTATTAGTAATATTAATTTCTAAACAGATGTAATCCTCATCATTAATTGGATAATTAGCACCTGAAATAATATCTTTTGTTGAAAATGTTCCTAAATTTGTTTGATTTTCAGCGTTCAAAACTAAATCAAATCTGGCAAGCGTGTAACTACTTGAATCTGTCGCGTTATAAACTTGCGAGAATTTTGTAGTCAAAAAATTTCCAGAGCTGTCGAGCGTTGAATTGTCAAAGGTTTCTTTGCCGCCCAACCAATATTTTTGTAAATTCTTTTTAATATTAATTTTTAAATTGCTTTTTTCTGTGCCGTAAATAACGTTAGAAAGTGATTGAGAATAATTATATTCACATAAAGTAGATATTGAATTATATCCAGTGTTTGCGTTTGGCGTTAAAGTTGTTTCATTTCCTAGTGTCACTGTTGGAAAATCTGATGAAGAAACTATTTTGTATTTTGTATTTAAATATTGATAAATTCCATTTCTGAAATTAGTATCATCTGCTGAACTAGTATTAAAACCGTTGCACCAGCCAAATTCAGCAAGGCAACCAACCAGCGAATCGTTACCGCCCCTTGAATTTCCTAGCCTACTCCATTTAAAATTTGTATTCATGGTCGGTTGCGTACCACTAAAAGTTTGTTCTACTCCGTTAATTCTTATTCTAGCATTGTATCCAGTTCCGCCCGTGAATTGCAACGAACATTCTATAATATAATCAGTGTTATTTAATAACACTGTAGTATGTGTGCAAATAGCGGAAACTCCGTCTGTCACTATGGCAACTTGATTTGCTGCATTTATCAGCACTGTTTTTCCATTAATTTCATGCGTTCCAAATAAATAATGTGTTGTACCCACTGCCTTAGTTTTGAAAACTGCAAAACAGTAAAAGTTTCGATATTCGTCAAGCGGGTCCAACGTTAGTGAGTTTGTGTAAAGCACCTCATTTCTTTGAATTCTCCCAAATTCCATAGTGTCAAGCCCGTTAATTGCAAGTGTTGGATCCCATTCAGCACATCTTATATAAGGTTGGTTAACATTGAATCTAAGGGGTAAGTGTGCAGAATTAAAGCGTTGTCTAAAATTAGTAAAATTCCGTCCAGCTAGCGGTTCAGGAATTCCAAAACCTAATTGCGTGAAGGGTATCCCATTCGTATATGTTCCTGTTGGGTTTGCAAAATTATTATTACCAATTTTAAGCCCGTCAATAGGGTCAATAATTTTGGGTGGTCTATAATAAGCTCTTTCTGTTCTTGTTGCGTTTTGAGCAATAAACCAATCACGGAAATTATTTTTATTGAAATTCCAAAAGGTTGAACTGGTAGGGGTATCATTTACATCTAAACTTTTATTGGCTAAACCATTGTTTCCATATTCAAAATAGATAACTCTTGAACTTGCGGCAAGTGTTGGCAATTTAACAAAAACGCAAGTATTGGTTGACAATTGGTTTTGAACATAAAACTCCAATTCAGTTACGCCGTCCGTATCATATACACGTAAATCTCCGAAATTATAGTTGCTTTTGTATTTCAAATATAAATCAAAATGTTTAACAATTATATTAACGTAGTAGTTTGTTTTTACGCTTTTACCTGTATTATTAATTGTAACTGGCAGGCGGTAATAATTACCAGCGATAACTTGGAAACCGTCAAAATTTGCAACCTCAACTGTTTGGGTTGTATATTTAGCTTGTTTTTTGAAGTCAAGTGCAGTTGCCATAATTATTGAGTAAAAATTTTGACACTAAAATTTCTTAAAGTTGGAACGGTTCCAATTGATTTAGCAATAAGCTGAATATATGCAAGCCCCTCATATTCGGTTTGCACAGTGTAACCATTGCTTGCGTTTGGGCTTTCAACTTTTACCCAAACTGGCAATAAATAATCTGGAATAGTCAACTCTTGTATTTTTTTGAATATAGATGTTGAATCTGCATATTCTATTTCTTCGAAATCAAATGAAAACTGAGGTTTCTTTTTTCCACGCAAATTAAACCACACAGAGCCATTTTCTGACAATTCACGTTCAACAACTCTAGTGTCCTCTAAATCGTAGCCCTGCACAACATTATGCAAGGTTATTTCATTTGAAGCTTGTGTGTACCCTATGTTAATAATCATATTAATTTAGAACTTTTTTGAGCACAAAACCGTATCTTTTCGCCCAATCTTCGACACTTGACATTGTTTGGTCCAATACAATTTTGATTTCTTTTGAAGAATTTCCACTTGGTATGTTTCCAGTTTCGTTCATCATATCTAATTTGTCAATTCCAATATTTTTTACCGCGTCAGCTTTCAAGACATATTCTTGACCGTGAACTACACCAGCAACTTCAGATATTCCATTATTTCCAGTATATCCACCAGACGCAAACCCCCTAACTTCGGGAATCGCAGGAACACCTACCGATCCTGAAATGGAATTAAAACCACGAATTACATTATTAATCCCCGATAACAAGCCATTTAAAGCGGATCTTCCTGTATTTTTTATTCCATTCCATATTCCACCGAAAATGTTTGATACACCGTTCCACGCACTATTCCAACCACTTGTAAAAGCACCTGTAACAAAATTAAGTAATGATTGAAAGTTTTGAATTTGTGCCGATATGTGACCACCAATTACTGCAACTCCACCTCCAATCATGGCAACAAACCAGTTCCAAGAGTTAGTAATTCCAGCCACAACCATTTCCCAATTTTGCCACAGCCATATTCCCGCCGCAACCAATAAACCAATTACGGCAATCACAGCAACTATCGGCCAAGATAATGCACCAATAATAGCACCAACTACAGGTGCTATAACGCCCCAAAGTGTCATCATTGTTGTAATAAAACTTAAAACACCGCCCAAAACAACACCAACAGTGCCTAAAATAGCTAATCCACCAGCTAAAACTGCTATAGCTTGCACCACAAGAGGGTTTTGACTCGCAAAACTAGTAAAGCCATTCACTAGATTAGTTATTCCTTCAGTTAGTTTTAATGTAATTGGCAATAAAGCTTCCCCCATAGCAATTTTTGCGAGTTCCATTTTAGCTTCCATTTCAGCTGTTTTTTGAGCTGATGCACCGAAACCTGTAGTTAAATCTTCAAATGCTTGATCTGTCGCACCAGCTGAGCCACCCATTTCAGCTAAAACTGAATCATATTTTGCACCATTCTCACCTGCCAGTGACAAAGCCAGTGTTTGGGCTTCAATCGAGCCTAAATATCCTTGTAGCGGTGTTCCTGTCGCATTAGCTTCATCAGTAATAGCTGAAATTGAACCCTTCAATCCTAAACTTTCAATCATTGCTTGACCGTTTTCAAATCCTAATTTTTGTAGTAAACCACTCATTTTATCGGTGGGCGACATCAACCCCTGCAAAACGCCTCTAAACTGTGTAGTAACTTCGCTTGCGTTACCAGTTACACCTGTTTGGGCGCCCATAATTGCAAATAATTCCTCTTGACTAACACCTAATTCTTTCGTCAAAGGTGTAACAGCACCAATTGAACTAGCAAGTTCAGGGAAAGTAGTTTGCCCTAATTTTACTGCGGTAAATGCTAAATCAGTTGCTTTTTGTTGGGCTTCTGCGGAAGTGTCGCCGTATGTTTTAGTTACGGCTGAAGTTAACGCTATCGAATCAGATAACGTCGCAACCCCAGCTTTGGCCGCCTTAGCATTTATTTCTAAAAGTTTCAAACTTTCATCCGAGTCGCCAAACGCAGAAATAAGGTTATACATACCCTTTGTTGCTTCATTAGGCATAATACCTAAGGAACCAGATAATTCACGAATACCTTGATCTAATTCTTTAATTCTATTACCAGTGTTGGGAATAAGTGATTGAATTTCAGCAATTCCTTTACCATAGTTAGAAAAGGCTTGTACACCAACATTTAGACCAGCCATAATAGCACCGCCCATGACAACAGCTGCACCACCAACAGCAACCATTTGACCACTCATATCACCTAACTTTTTAGAGTCAGATTTTAAACCATTTCCAAATTCTGAAACACTTTTTTTAGCGTTATCCAATCCAGATTCAAGCCCTTTCGTGATGGCTTCTAAACTAATTGTGATTGCTCCTGCTGATCTTGCGGCCATATGAAATCTTTTATTCTTTCGTTTATATAAATTTCGTAATTTTCTCTTGAAGAGATTGGTGTTCCTAAGAATTTGCCCATGTTTCCAGTTTTTGGGGATTGTAAATCAAAATATTTTTCTGATAATTTTTTTAAAAAATTTGTGTTAATTTCTTTAGCTTTGTTAAAAAACTTTTTACCATTTTTTGATTTGGATCCAATTATATTATAATATGAATAATCTATTTTTTCAATTTCATTTTGTTTTTCAATCATTATAAAACTTTCCAAAATATCCAAATCTAAAACCGTAAAACTATCTATTTCTTTTAAAGTAAAATTTCTTTTCTTCAACTCAAAAAGTAAGGATAATTCCCTTACTCTGTTTTTTTTTCAATGTTAAGGTCTTCCTGAATAATAAAATTAGAACAAATTTTGTCTAAAACTAAAATCGGGGTTTTATCGTAGATATCTTTTTGAGAAACATCTGAATTATTGATTAAATTAGTTTCATTTTTCAATATTGACGAAAGTGCTGAATAATAATCTTTTATTTTCTGTTCGTTTAGCCTGGTATTAGCATTAATAACCGAAAGCTTATCGGCATATAATTTGTATTTTCTAGCGGAAAGTTTAGTTGCTTTTACAATTTCAATTTGCTTACCGTCCGTAAGATAAAAAGAAATATCAAATAAGTTAAGAAAACCGTTATTTTGATTTTCTATAATTATATTATCAATTTCTTCACTACCTAAAATTGCTTGCGAAATCCCTTGCAAAGTTGTAAACGGTAAATCCTGCAAATCGTCTAGCGACAAACCATTTTCTTTTAAATTAGATTTTTGATAAATTAGTTTGCATGATTGATCTAGCCACTGGTTCATTTTACCAGTTCCACCCTTAATTATAAATTCTTTGTCAATTAAATCATCGGCAGTTGCAAGTTCAAATGTTAGTGTGAATGTTTTTTGGTTAAGAGTGAAATCTGGTATTTGGTACATAGAAGTATTTTTTTAAAATTGTAATTATAATTGAATTTATTCTACTACTAAATCTACCTCACCTAATTTCCAGTGTGGGTTTCCATCCAATAGTGCGTTTGCTTTAATTTCAACATCATAGTTAGTGAACTGGTCGGTTTCGAAATTAGCGTTAAAACTCATGATTGGACTTGCTTTAGGAATTTCAATTGTATACAAATTGGTAGCTCCTGCGGTGTCAATCCACGTTCCATCTTTCTTCGAATAAGAAGGCACAAATACCATTCTGTACTGTTTGAGTCTTCGTCCAGATTCACTGCGTCCAGATAAAGTACCCGATTCAGGTGTAGCTGCAGAAACTCCTGTTTTCGTACAGTTATCTGCCAGCATTATTGCAATTGTAGATTTTGCAAGTGCCTGAAAATTAAAATTGAAAGCGAACGTTTGACCTGCCGAAAGAGATTCAATAGGGTTGTCTGCACCAGTTTTGTGTTTGGTAAGGTCTATGATTTTATTGTCAATTTCCATGTTAGCAGTTTCTGCTGAAATGAAACCAATGCAAGAATTGGCTGCGGTACTTGTCGGCATTGTTAAGGTAGCGTTAACATCGCCTGCTAGGACCATCCAACCATTTAAGGCGGATTCAAAAATTTCGGGTTGTTGTGATTGTGACATATATAATATAATAGTTTAAAATTGTTTAAATAATTGGGTATCTTGAAATATAAATTCAAATTGAGTTTCGTAAATAAATGTGTTTTCGCTTTGAGCAAGCGAACTTGGTATGTAAGTTGTTGATTGTTTGCAAGTGATTATGTTGAAACTTATAGATTCAGCTGTATTAGTTAGTTTGCCACCTCTTTTGTTAGAAAAAAGGTATTCTACGTTTCTACAAATTTGTTCACATAACTTTGCGTCTTTGTTTTTTACCGCAAAACCAATTTTTTTATATTGATTGTAATTTTTTGGTTGTCTTTCTTGTTGTAGTTCTCTTATTACTATTTGATTAAACTTTTCGTTTGTCAAATTAGCGTTAAAATTTAGTATTTTAACTTCTGCGAAATTGTTATTTTCTAAGTATAATTTAATTTGTTCCAAAAAGTTCATAAATAATAATTATTAAAGCTTTCTTCAAAAAAGTCTGTAAAGTTCTTTTGGTTCGCATCAAACGGGTCTGTAAAGTATCCTTTTGATTTGCCAAAATAATTTACTTTTATCGCGTAATCGGTGTTGTAACCAACCTCAGCGAAATAATTACTTTTTAGGTATCTCGCAAAAGAAGATTTCAACAAACCTGTAACGACTGGAACCCTCGGCTCTATCACTTCTTGAATTTTATTGGTTGTGTCTATAATTGCTTTTCTGCTTGCACTTTGTGCGTCACCCCTCAAAACATCCAGATTTTTTTGAACCTTGGCTATATCTCTTTTGAGTTTTTTGGTGTCTAGCGTAAGCATATTAGGATTCTAGTTTAAGTTTAATTTGAAACTTTTGTTTTAGGTTGCTCATGGTTTGTAAACTTGAAACACTTACAACCCTGTAAAACCTTTCTGGTGAGTTAGTCAGTCTGCAATAATCACCATTTTGGGGGTGGTATCCATCAATTACTGCTGTACTATCATAATTAAGAAATTCATCATCTGTATCTACAGAAACTGACTTTTTATCAAAAAACCTACATTCAAAAATTAAGGTTGGGTCAAAAAAGACTTCTTCCCCGTATTCTTTGTTAGAATCACCAAATTGAATTTTAACTTTGGATAATAAAGACATTAGACAAATTTATTTAATAAACTTGTAACTTGGATGGGTAGCAGTAAGTTTTGGCTGTTATCCGCAAGTGTGTAACTATAACTAGACGTTGACTGGTTTTCCGATTTTAGATTTAGTCCAGTGATAACACTTTCATTTTCCATTAGATAATCAAAAAGCATTGTAGCGGCTTGTCTGATTTCCTTTGGTACAGTTTTAAAATCTAAAATCACATCCATTACCCTTGGAAAGTTTCCAAGCTGGTGGATTTTAAAGGCAGTAAAAGTTAGTGGCGTATCGGTGGCAAGTGTTAAAACGTTATCATCTGAAGAAGTAACAGGAATGACTAGCCCTTCATCAGCCCCCTCTAAAACTTCAATAACACAATACTTAAAAGTATTTTTTGGATAACTTTTACCAGTAATCGTTAAAGTTGTAGTAGTTAGGGAAAATTCAGCAGCTACAAAAACTAAATCAAATTGACTAGATTTACCATCAATTTGTGCATAACTTTTCACACCAACGTAATTGTCAACCAAAAATTCAGCCAAATTATAAATACTACAATTAGTTTCCAATTCAGCTAAACTTGGTTTCAAATATTGTCGGTGTGTGGTTGTTATCATATTTTTTCTTACTTCTTGCTAATAATTCACCTGCTAAACTTACATCAAGTTGGTTTATTTCGCCGTCTTTGTTGAAATCAAATCTTTTTTTTTAGATTCGTTATTTTCAACCACTGTACCACCATTTTCGACTGCTTGTGTAACTTTGTCTTCTGTGGCGTAGAAAAACCCCCCTGCGTTGTTGCGAATAAGAATAAGTTTCATAAAGTTTAAATTTAGGTTATATTATCTACTAATTTAGCATTTTGTTCTTTTTCCTCATTTTTAACCATCGCTTCAAGTTCTTTTTCAATTTCCAAAAAAGATTTTCTTGATTTCTTAGTTTTAGGCTTTTCTGGATGTACCGTGATAGTTTGACCTGCAATTACTGCGCCTTGTTTTTTCCAACTTTCCACTTCTGAAGGTGGACAATCGAAAAAGTTACCAAATCTATTTTGCATTTCTATTCGTTTATCGGACATAATCAGAATGTTAAGCTACTCCACCTAAAATTGGGAATACGGTTGTTGGACGATAAATTAAAGTACCAAACAGGGTCTCCATGTGGTAGTTTTTGTCTCCACCAACCACGTTAGGGTTGTAAGAAACCGTTAAACGTGTTGCCATATTTGCGGTTTCATCTCGCACAATAGATTGTCGCGTTCCTAAACCATCACCATCAGTTGGCAATTCTCGAACTACCGAAACAATAGAATCAGTTGTGAATGCAAATCCAACCTGTGTTGAAACTGCTGAAAGGGCTGCAAGGTTAGTGTAAGTTGTTCCAACTTGCGTTGCATTCGATGGAAGAATAATCATGTTCAAAGTTGGTAAAATTGCACCATCACCTAGCGTTTTTGAAGCTTCTGGGTTGACAAGTCTTGAAACTGTGCTATCTTGCAAAAGTTCAATGTATTGATCCGATGGTAGAATAACTACTTTAGTTTGCGTTTTATTAACTTTTGCGTCAAAAAATGCTTTCCACAAAGTTGTTAGAAGTTTGTAGTTTGTGGCTGTTGCTGCAGCTCCAATTACATTACCATTAATTGCGGAATTATTAAAAGAGTTCAATATTAAAACTTCTTCAATAGAGTTTCCGTGTTCCGCACCCGCCGCAGCTAAAGTATCGTTTTCAGGGTTGACATTTGCTAGAACTTTATCAGCATCGTTAATTGAAAATGGTGTTGAAGCAATTGAGTCTAAAGTTAAAGTAACGTTAGTCAAAGTTTGTTTCGGGTAACTTACTGAACCACCTGTTGAGGTTACAATATTAGTAGTTATGCTTGGAATAATAGGAATCGAAAGTGTTGCGCCACGTTGGTACGAAGCTGAATCACTTAAAAATTCTGAATCATTACGAAAGAATTGTTTAAGTACATTGTTATAAGTTAGCGGTTTAAGCAATCTAGTTGCTAAAAGTGTAGTTTTTGCTTGTGCAATTGAAGCATTTGTAGTAATTGGCATATAAATAAATTGTGTGTTAAATAATAATAATAAAGTTGTATAATTAGTTTGAATTTAAAGCGTCAAATAACTCTTTTGTAGAATATTCTGTTTGAACATTCTTCGAGTTAAGTATTTGCATTGCTTTCTCTTTTGTTAGCCTTCCAACTATCGTACTCCTACTTGGAACTGGTGCAATAGCTGAATTCGCAGGTTGTTTGAAAAGTTCAGGGTTGTCTTGTTTTATATTTTCTATTTCAAAATCTAAATCATCACTTGCGACTAAACTATTCAATAAATACTTTTTGACAAAATTAAGTTTGGTTGGGTTTAAGCC
>Ga0306898_1000547_pt1 | contig 14218 bp, 23 predicted proteins | sample AntRauMFilla1564_FD_190424 | JGI IMG/M metagenome (GOLD analysis project Ga0306898, IMG submission 190424) | Saline lake microbial communities from Rauer Islands, Antarctica - Metagenome Filla 1 #564 (v2) (version 2) | ecosystem: Environmental > Aquatic > Non-marine Saline and Alkaline > Saline ...
TACACCACATCAAATTACCACACTAATCCCTTGGTTTACACCATAAAAGACTAACCGTTGTACTACAAGTATATACTACAAGTGTTAACTGCTCCAAAGTACTTACCAATATGTAAAAATACCCCCGCTGTCAAAGGGTGTATATATATAACGTACGGGGGGGTGGTGGCCCCTGCACCCCTCGCTCCCCCTAGCAAAACCCCATGCCACACCTAGCGTATTACATTAACTTCGTGCTGTAACCCCTTGATAAACCTCAATAATCAGGCTACTCTTAATGTATCACATTAACTTCGTGCTATAACCTACTGATAACATGAGGAAATTCCCCTTTGCTTAACGCATTACATTAGCTCCGTGCACTAACCCCTTGATAACAGGGGGTAAATATCCCAACAGGCTTCAAACGTGACCTATTTGTCACACTCATGGTGGGGTATCAGGGTACCGTGTGGCAAAGGTGCAACAGTGTGTACCACTTGGGCAACACCACCGTTACTAGGGGACAACAGTGTGTACCACTTGGGCAACACCACCGTTGCAAAAATACCACATGCCCCCTGACAGGCTCATTTAGGGCCGCTAGGGGGCCGTCTCTAATCTGGTAGGTGCAAGGTCACTAGCAGGGCAGGTCACAAAAGGTTCACCCTTTGTTCCCATTCGTTCACCTCTTGTTCACCTCTTGTTCTCATTCGTTCTGGTTCTGTTCTCTTGTCATGCCCGGAGCGCATACCTGCCATGACAAATCAGCAATGGTCATTTGGTTTGATTCGTGGTTCGCGCGTGGCGCGTTTCATTTCATACTTAGGGATTCTTTACGTGATAATTGTTTCAACGACTGTAACATTTCGTGATTTGCACCGGGTTCTGACTTGGTGTCTATTGATCTTACGAAACACGCAGCACTAACTAGGGAAGCCTCTAATGTCTCTTTTCAATAAACCTTATATCTCCCCTGTTAGGGTCAAGCTACCCCCTAGCAAGCCTTTCAAACTGCACAACGCCCCTAGGTTATTAGACCGGGCAAGGGTTCAAGAGGCTAAAGACAGGGCCGCTATTGTTACCTTGCGTTACGCCGCTAATGATGGGGAGACACCCCGAAGTGTCGCTGACAAGCTAAACCGTCGGGCCGATAGACTTGAAAAGGCATTGCCCAAACCCGCTATGCTAGGCGACAATCCAAGGGGTCGTGGTCGCAAGGGTAAGGGTCGCAATAAAATTATTTAATCTATTGACTAGCAGTTACATCCAAAATAGGTGTAACTTCATAGGCAATAGCCTAGGGTATAGGTTCCCAAACCTGCCCGATAATAGAAGCCCATATAGCTTGGGGCAGGGGTCGCGTGCAATCTAGTGTAAAAGCTGGGCAAAATAGGGGTATGGTGGGCAAAGCCACCCCCGCGACTAAGGATCGGGATTTCAAGCGGTGGTATATGCGTGACACGTACTAACAGTTTGGTTCCATAGCGTAAAAGGTGGCAAACCTTTTGTATCGCAGGTCTTAGTGAAGGAAAACTAAGCCCCTGATTAGAGTTACGTTGTTATGGGACTAGGCTGTCTGAATAGTAGTTGCGTCGGTATCGTTTGGATAAACCCCTGACAGATAGGGATGCTATCCCATTGTTAAAAAGTAGGCTTTACGGTTTACTAGGACGCAATGGGTTGAGGCTTACCGCCTAGTCAAAACATAAAAAATTATACAACGTTGAGACCTTACCTAATGACCGCCAACGGTCACTTGCCAGCAGGCATGGGGTAAGGTTCCAATCATGGGGCAATCATTCGGTTGCTCTTACTTGGAACCTGAAAGGGAACATCATGGCGACTCTTATTCAACAGATCAAATCGCATTGCACTTTACAAGGCTCGCAAGGGGTTAAAACATTAGCACTTGTGAAAGTGTGTCTGGACCACATGGAAGGTGATAGTGGCGATTGGACGCCCCTAGTCATGCTTGTGGGCAAGTCACAACCTGCGCAGTCACGTATTATTAAGAAGATTGTTGAGAAAATTCTTATTGGATACGTGATTAAGAAAGACGAAAAGCAGGACAGCGGATTGCGTATTGATAAGGTTGTCGATACAAATCAGGGCTTTGATGGGGCCGGTAAAGCTACGCTTGCCACGCTTGTAGAGGACAAGGCCACGCTTCAGGGTGCTGCTGTGAAGGATGCTTTTCTACCCAAGGTGGACAAACCAGACTTCGATATTACTGTGGCGATTGAGAAGAGTGTCAAAGCCATGGCCAAGGATGGGGTGTCTCTGGATGATTACATCGCTGCACTTGTGGCCTATAAGGAAGGTCTCAACGCTGAACCTGACTTCTAAAGACGGATCAAATGATTGAACTGTAAACACCCTGTAAGGTTATACTTATGGGGTGTTTCTATGTCTAATCATAGGGAGAAAAACTATGGTCGTCGATAAGGAAGTGCTGTGAAGGTGTATACCATGGTAAACATAGTCACTGGTAAGGTGGTGCTTGAGACCTGCACACTTGATGATTGGATACGTCACGAGGATAGAAACGTGATGGAATTGAAACCTAAGAAAGGATAAACTATGAGCAATACTTATTTTGACTTCGGAGAAGGACTAGTTCCTGCCTCTATACACCCTAACGGTGGTGGCTGGGTTGCGGATACTGCTACGGTTTCCGGTAATGCTAAGGTCTCCGGGAATGCTAAGGTCTACGGTGATGCTAGGGTCTACGGTGATGCTAAGGTCTCCGATAATGCTTGTGTCTCCGGTAATGCTAAGGTCTGCGGTAATGCTAAGGTCTACGGTGATGCTAAGGTCTACGGTGATGCTAAGGTCTCCGGTAATGCTGAGGTCTCCGGGGATGCTAAGGTCTCCGGTAATGCTTGGGTCTACGGTAATGCTAAGGTCTCCGGTGATGCTTGGGTCTCCGGTGATGCTTGGGTCTCCGGGAATGCTGAGGTCTTCAGGGATGCTAATGTCTCCGGTAATGCTAAGGTCTACGGGAATGCTAAGGTCTACGGTAAGGCTTGGGTCTTCGGTGATGCTGAGGTCTCCGGGGATGCTAAGGTCTCCGGTAATGCTTGGGTCTACGGTAATGCTAAGGTCTACGGTGGTCCTAAGGTCTCCGGTAATGCTTGGGTCTACGGTGAAGCGCCTACTCCACCTGTTGTTAAAGCCCCTTTGGAGGGAAAGGTAATCATTATTGACGGTGTATCGTACACCTTAACAGAGACTAAGAAAGGATAAACTATGAGCAATACTTATTTTGACTTCGGAGAAGGGCTAGTCCCTGCCCACAAGCACAAGGGTGGTGGTTGGGTAGCTGATACAGCTCTGGTTTCCGAGTATGCTGAGGTCTCTGGGAATGCTAGGGTCTACGGGAATGCTAAGGTCTCCGGGTATGCTGATGTCTCCGGGAATGCTAGGGTCTCCGGGTATGCTGATGTCTCCGGGAATGCTAGGGTCTCCGGGCATGCTTGGGTCTCCGGGAATGCTGAGGTCTACGGGAATGCTGAGGTCTCCGGGTATGCTTGGGTCTTCGGGGATGCTAAGGTCTCCGGGTATGCTGATGTCTCCGGGAATGCTAGGGTCTCCGGGCATGCTGATGTCTCCGGGAATGCTAGGGTCTCCGGGCATGCTTGGGTCTCCGGGTATGCTTGGGTCTTCGGGGATGCTAAGGTCTCCGGGTATGTTTGGGTCTTCGGGCGTGCTAAGGTCTCCGGGTATGCTAAGGTCTCCGGGAATGCTAGGGTCTGTGGGGTGGTTTCTGAAGGGTAACACCCTTTGCGAGGGACAGGTAATTGTAATCAAAGGTGTGTCTTACACGCTAACAGAGACTAAGAAAGGTTAACCCGATGATACGTACCTTCCTCGCTGACACCCTTGGTATTATGTCCATCGCTACTATGATGTATGTACTACCGTTTATAGCTTATGGGTTGCAGTAGTTTACTGCGCCAAGCGTCCGGCTTCCTAGGGATAAGCGGTAAGTTTTAACAAAGGTGTATGACACATGGAAAACGCTATACTGATCAGCTTAAAGACTGCGCAGCGTGTGCTGGGTAAGGTGCCTAAGACTATGGGCACTGCCAGTATATACCCTGTGTACAAACGCCGAGCATTGCAGGGCTACTCTATCGTAGTCCGTGGTAAGGCACTCAATGAACAGGCTATGAGCCTACTAACCTAAGGAGAACACTATGCATACGTTTAGAACAGGCGACAAGGTACGCTGTGTTAACGACAAGGATATGACCAGACACCTAACGAGAGGTAAAGAGTACACAGTATTGAGCTGTTGCTCCAAGTGGGTGGACCTTGAGAGTGACTCTCGTTCGTTTTTCGCTGACCGCTTTGAGCTAGTAACTGAGCCTAAGGTAAACCAGTGGCAGGCGCACGATAAGAATTTTACCCTGCCGTACAAAGCAGAGACACACACTATGCCTGACGGTGTTGTCATGTGGCGTATCCCTGAGTCTGTGACAAAGAATGAGACTATGAGGTTCTCAGTGGCGTGGTGTCCAAGCACAAAATCAGCTTACATCTATGATGATGGTGACGGAAACGAGAGCAACGACCATGAACTAAAGGGTAAGACCAAAGACGGTAAACCTTTTGGTGTGTGGACAGTAGACTTTGGAGGTGACACCTAGGGTCTACACTTAGGGTATAAACTCTGGGATCAGTCACTCCATAAACACTAACAAACTATACTATACTGGTAGTATATACTGCTAGTTATACTTAGGGTATGATAAGATAGCAGGTTTTAATACTAAGTCAAGGAGAAATATTATGTTTAGTGTAGGAGACGTAGTTAGTAACTGTGGTACTGAGTATGTAGTTGCTGAGGTTAGCAGGCGAGGTGAGTACTACGTATGTAGGAAGTCTGATGGGGAGCCTGTGGATGGGTTCCATTCTGAGAATATCTTCACCCTTGTCACCCCTACCAAGCCGGTGCTTACAGGTATGACACAGTTTATCAAAGACACAGGAGGAAAGTATGCCACATAAAATGTTAGGAATTACTGCTCACTTTCGTAGGCAAGATGGTAAACCTGAGCTACCTACACTTAACTACAAGTGGAAAGGGTTTTTCTACAACGGAGGTAGGTTATCAGAGCCTAATCTGCTAGACCTGCTTAATGCAGAAGGTGACTTATGTGACGCCTTTATTTGGGAGAGCACACCCCAAGGGAATGACTACTGGAGTGACTTGTACGACGAGCATAACGACAGCCACACCACTCTCCCAGAGGAAGCTTGTGAATACATACAGTACCTCATAGAGGAGCACACCTGATGACAACCTTTATTGATTTCATGCGTAAAGTAGATGGAAGGAAACAACGTGAGACTACTAATAGTACGACGCAGGGGCCTCGGTCACTCAACTTGCAAGGCATTATCGAGTTTGCTACAGGACTTGGGTACAACCCCCTTGGTTTGGAGGAACGACCGGGTGTTCCCGACCACCGTCTTGAACTCTTCTGGGCAGGATACAACAGGGCTAACCACAGTCCTACGATGGGGATGTACGGCGTCAATCACAGTCCCTTCTTCTTCGCGGGGTTTATTTATCAACAACAGCAGAGGGATACACACAGTCAACAACAAGACCCAGTTTCTCCTCAAGTTGCAACAAGAGATGGAGGATCAGACGGGCCTCCTTCCAGTGATCACTTCGGGGATGCAGTCAACCTCCTGTCAGCCAATTATGAATGGGGAGTGGCCGACTCAGCCCAGCCAACAGTGGGTGGTGCGACCCCATCAGCACAGTCAAGGTCGGAACCTGAGGGTGCTGAGTCAGACATCTTTACGTTCCCAGCTGACTGGTGGTGAACTAGAAGGTTACTACGCTCGGCCCCTCGTGCAGAAGAAGGCGGAGTACAGAGTTTACGTGGTGAATGGGAGGGTCGTGAACGTAGCCCAGAAGACACCGGGTAACCCCTCTGACGTAGCTTGGAATGTTGCTCAGGGTGGTAGGTTCGATAACCTCCGCTGGGGTGACTGGCCTATGAAGGTGGTCAACCTAGCCTGCCGTGTCTTCCCTCACACAGGGTTGAACATCACAGGTATTGACATTATGGTTGACCATGATGATGAAGCATGGTTCATCGAGGCTAACTCTGCACCCTCGTTACCCTTCAACTCTGATGGGTCTACTACTTACCGACAACAGTGTGTTGCTAAAGCAATTCACTACACACTCACAGTAAATAAGGATATGATGGATGCAGAGACAGACAGAGGGTGGCGGGGGTACGTACACCCAGCAATCTGGTCAGAAACTGAAGGATGCAACGAGAGCCTTTGAGCTTAACCGCCGTGCCTTTGTGTACGGTACACTCAAGGAAGGGTACAGCAACAACCGTTTGCTTATGTCTTCTCGGAAGATGACTAACACACAAACGGTTAGCAAACTTGTGCTAGGTAACGTAGGTTTTCCCTATGCTTTCCCAGACGATGCTGTCCCTGAGCAATACAAGAAGCTACTCTTCCCTGTCAAGGGGGAGATGTATGAGGTGGACACAGTTAAATCTTTTGTCAACCTAGATATACTAGAGGGTTACCCCTCACACTACAACAGACGTATCGTTCGCTTCGAGAATGGTCTTGATGCTTGGATGTACGTGCAACCTGACTGGTATAACGCAAGGTATTGCGATGCCTGTACACTGGAGGATGAGACATGGTCATGGCCTTAACACTTGATCACACTAGCAGCTTCACTCGTGTAGCTACTAAACGTAAGACAAAAGTATCTGTAGGTTTCGAGTGGGAAATTCCTGCTGAGATCGATGAGGGTGAGTGTACTTGTGGTGACTGTTATGACGGAGAGTGTTCTTACTGCTGTGGTGATATCCCAGATACTGTGTTCATAGATACCTCAACAGAAAACTTTATAGACTCCCACGGTTTCCGTACTCATGTTGAGTGTGGTGGTTTAGAGTTTGCCTCCCCTGTATTTGGTAACATCAGCACGGCTCGACGAGTAGCTCTTGCTCTAAAGGAAGTTGCCTTGCAAGATCGTGCTCTAGGGCCAGACGTAGCCGACTACAACCAGTGTGGTATCCATGTACACTCGGGGTATACAGGGTGGTCAACAGATACTGGTGTAAAGGGAGGTTTTGGTTTTCCTGTTGACGTGCAGAAAGCTTACGAACAAGTCAGTGGTATGCTAAACCGTGAGTCCTCAGCTAAGTTTGTATACGAGTTTTCTGGTCGAGGCAGAAGTGCGTCAGAGGGTTACACCTTCCAAGCTGTGTCTACTTGCTGGGATAGACTTGGGGCAGTGACACCTTCAAGAGACCATCTCTACTCTATGAAAGAAAAACAAATGGTTAGACCCAATAAGTTTGGTAGTGTAGGGACCGTTGAGTACCGCCTGTGGGACGCAGCAGAAGATCGGTTGATCCCTGCTATCGAGTTTGCTCACGCTTGCACAACTTTTATTACCAAGCGTAAAGACATACCGTACATTAAAGAGTTTAAGTTGTGGCTTGACAAGCAGTCAGGTTACAAAGTTCTGAAACAAGATCACGCTATGCGTTTAATCTAGGAGAAAAACTATGGCTACTGTAACTTTAGAGTTAGAGAATTGTATCTTGGTGACTCAGCAGAGACACCCTTCGGATGTGACTATCGTTGGGGGTTCACCTATTTACTTACACGACAACCGGTGGTTCCAAGACATCGGGTTCCTTGCGTCACTCCCGAACGCTAATTGGTCGGACGTTGTAAAGTTTGTTGAAGACAACAAGGAAGAACTGCTTACTAAGGATCGCCAAATCAGTCTCTGTGTAGAGCGTTTGCTCCTTACAACAGGCACTGCGCTTAGTAAACCCGTGTTGGTTGTGCAGGATGTCAGCGGTGGTGCAGGAGTAAGATCAGAAACCACAGTTCTTTTCACACCTCCTCCGGTGCCTCTGGCTAAACCTTACCTTCAGTTCGACTACATCGTTTCAGAACCTGTACTCCCTATAACAGGACGGAGCAGACCTGTTCTAGTACGTGGATACAAGTCAGACTTAACCAGAAGTATGGAGGCGGAACCCTTAACTCCAAGTACCCACCCCACCTCGCGAGTTATGAACTACACCTATCGCCCTGAGTATAAGTACATGACCATGCCTAAGGAAAAGACTGAGTGTTTCTTTGGTCTTGAACTGGAAGTAAACTCCGGTATACCTTGGAATGATATCTACCGTGCTATGGTGGATGTGGCTCCAGTACAAGAGGTGTTCATCTTTGCTAAGACCGACGCGAGTATTGAAGGTAAGTTCTCTGATAACTATGAGATTGTGTCTCACCCTATGTCACCTCGGCGTATGCGTTCAGAGTTCTCTATCTTGTTTAAGAAGCTTGAACGTCTGGTCAAAGAGAAAGGTCTTGAGTGGGACCGGGTGTTTGACATGGACACAATATCTACAGGTATCCATGTGCATGTTTCTAAAGGTTCGTTCACACCTTTGTCTCGTACACACAAGAAAAAGTTCATGCTACTGTGGAACAACTCAAGCACGGGTATCTCTGACTTCACTGCTCAACTTGCGTGTCGTACTATGAAGGGTAACCGCTATATTCAACCCGCCCCCAGCTACTCAGGGCGTTCACTTGCCTGGATGCTTACTGAAGGTAAAAATGGTGACCGTTACGCTGCTTGTAATGAGACGCAGGATACTGTGGAAGTACGAGTATACAGAGGCCAACCATGCCTTGCCTCTGTGCTTCACGCTATTGACACCACTCAGGCTATGCTTAAGTTTACTGAGCAGATGCCTAACTCCCAACTGAACCGCCACTTCCCTGTTCACTTCAAGAAATGGCTTGGTAAACAGAACAAGAGCGCCTACCGTACTTTAAAGGAGACACTACAATGTGCTTAATCATGCTACGAGAACCTAACGTCACCCTTGACAAGCTCAAGTTTGATACTGCTGTACTGAACAACCCAGACGGGTGGGGTATCTCAGTACCAGACATGGAAGGACAACTAGACACCTACAAGTCTGTGACTACAGACAAGGACGGACTGTATAACCTAATCCACGGGGAGTTTAAGGACCGTAAGATGCTCATCCACCTGCGGTATACCACTGCTGGAGAGACCTCTATGCGTAATGCTCACCCCTACCCTGTGCTTGAACTAGGTAGCGACGGTGTTGACATGCGTGTAGCACACAATGGGACGCTCTCTAAGTGGGCACCTCCGGTCACAGGGCCAGGTAGCTGGGAGTCTGACACTCGTCGCTTTGTACGAGGCTATATTCGCCCTCTCTTTAAGCGTCTAATTAAAGGTCACACCAGTGAAGACGTGTTGTCTGACCCTTTCGTAGATAGTATACTCGATGGGCAACTTACTCCTATGTCTGTACTCACCTTCATTGATGGCTTTGGTAATACCAGTGTTGTTAACAAGGCTGGTAACGGTGGGTTCACTGACAAAGATGGGACTTACTTTAGTAACAAGTACTCACACGACCCACTGCACCGTGTACCTGCTAAGAAGTACGGGGGTACATACCAGATGGGAAAGACTACTGGGACGAAGACGACTGGGAGTCGTCCCGCCACTGGAAATACGCATGGGACAGTGAGTCAGATTGGGAAAAACTATTTCACTGACTGCAACCCTCGTTCATTCATGGCTAAACATGGTGTAGACGACCCAGCTGATCTTGCTCTAATGTCTGATGAGACTATCCAACTTCTGGTAGAAGACCACCCAGAGGATGCCGTGCTCCTCATCAAGGAGTTGCTGCTGCTGCATTACAAAGAGTGCCGAGCAGTTACCTCACTGGTACTCAAGGGTGGCTTAAAAGATAAGAAGATCAAGAGGTTACAAGACGAAGTTAATGTAAAGGATAAAGTTCAATGACCAACCTATTGACGTTTGAACCTCAGACTAAACCTGAAGTCAGTGCTATTAGTGAGGACCCTTGCTTCTCTGACTCTCTTAACCAAGACCTTTGGTTCTCTTGCACTCCTGACCTACCAGCCTTACGGTATTCAGGGGTGATCCCAGTCTTTATCTGGGATGAACTTAAGACATACCTAGGCCTTCAAGGGGCAGGTATTACACATGACATGATGCGAGTAGACCAGTACTTGGTTACAAGTAAAGAGAAGTACCTGCCCTTTGCTAACAAGGCGGAGAAGAAGGGTTGTAAGTACGACATGATCTTACCGACTAGCCCTGAGTGGACCAAAGGGTTTAAAGAAAAACCTTTCAATTCTAACACACGTAAAATGTCGGGGCGTATCGTTCACCTAAGTCTTGCTGCTATGCAATCCCTTGATCGTTACTACTTCAACACTGCGTTCCATACACGACACAAGGCTTTGTTCACTAGTGGACAGAGTAACCAAACAGAGATCAGTGCTTGGATGTACACTGTCCCTACACAGAACTTCACTAAGTACCACCCTCATGAAGGGACTTACAGTATGCTCCGGGGCTTTGAGCCTGCTCAGTGTACAAGTAACGACTCCCAAACGTACACAAGTTCTCACATGAAACCTACTTAGGGTATTATACTTAGGGTCTATACTCTAAGTAACTACTCTCTTAGACTTACTTATACCCTAAGTATATACTCTAAGTATAATAACATAGCAGACTTTAATAATAAGTCAAGGAGTAAATAATGTTTAATGTAGGAGATGTAGTAGCTTACGGCTCTACGCAATACACTGTTACAGGGGTTTCTTGCGCGCTACTTGAGGTCAGTAGTATGTCTGGTATCACATGTGGGTGGAACAGGGATAATATCTTCACCCTTGTCACCCCTGCCAAGCCTGTCAACCCGGTGCTTACAGGTATGACACAGTTTATCAAAGACATGGAGTCAAAGTATGAATCATCTATGTAAGGTATTCTCAGGGGATACCTCATCTCTTGTCACCACTAAACAACACGACTACCTGTGTGACGCCGTGAACTTCTGTAACACTAACGCTCAGACAGGTGACCGATGTGTTATCTCTGAGTCATACGAATCCTTGACAGGTGTAGAGGAACACTCTACTATTATGTCTTGGGTTAAGCAAGTGGAGAGCTGGGCATGACTATGACACAGACAAAGAGTTTGGAGATGACTGGGTGAAGTACACAAGAGAAGATGTAGTGCATGGTAAGAAAGTATGGCGGTTCAACTGTCCCAAAGATGTGTCTACCGCTGGTGTAGCTAAGACACAAACCTTTTATGACGGACGTGTAGCTCGCTTTGAGATACCAAAGCTAATACATCTTGTCGAACTCTACCGTAAGGGTGTCATCAAGGAAGGTAAAGTAGGAATAAATTCCTTGATGGTACACTTAATGAACCACTTCATACGGACTGACTACTACCGTGAGTTGTCTGGCTCTACTCAGAAACAATACGAGGCTGTCTTGGGGTCATGCCTTACTACCCCTGTGAAAAGTAAGACCCTCGGGAATACTAAGGTGACCAAGGTAGACGCTAGGCTTTGTCGTGACCTGTATGCACACTGGGCTGCTAACGGTTCTGCCAATTTAGCAAACACCAAGGCACGTATCTTATCAGTGCTGTTAAACTATGCAGTAAGTCTTGAGCTTCTAGTTAACAACCCAATAGCTAAGGTACGTAAGCTGAAGTATAGTCCTGACACTCGTATATGGACCCAAGGAGAGGTCGAGAAGCTGCTTGAGGTAGGGTACCAAAGCTTTGACCTAAGGAACGTCACCCTGTTGGCTCACATGTGCTATGAGTATGCACAGAGACCCGCACATATCGCCCGTCTAACATGGGACAAGCTAGACTTTGATACTAAGTGTATCACTATACGTCAGGGTAGCTGTGGTTCTACTGTGTACCTGCCTATTGAGGAACCTTTACTGTCCTTGCTACTAGAGCAGAAAGAAGCTTGGGGCTTTCAGCCCTACGTTGTACCACACCAGATACCAAGTGGCTCACATTACCACATAATGAAACGCTCAGATATAAATAGTAGGTTCAGTACCCTCAAAGATAAAGCAGGGTTAGACTCTGACCTACACCTAAGGTCACTGAGAAATACAGCTATCATTGAACTTGTGGAAGCAGGGGTTGACGCGGTTGGTATCATGAACGTTAGTGGTCATAAAAAAATCTCAAGCCTTACCCCTTACATAAAACCTACACTAAAAAATGCAACCACTGCGCTATCACAAAGGAGAAAGCTATGAAAACATTTGCAATCCCTGATCTACACGGAGAGTATGACTTGATGCTCTCTGCACTAGACATTATTTACTCCGCTGAATACTCAGGTACTATTGTATTCCTGGGTGATTACGTTGACCGGGGTAAGAAAAGTGCACATATACTTCAGCACCTCATGAAAGAAAAACCTAAGGACGGTTGGTCTTGGGTTACTCTGATGGGTAACCATGAGGATATGATGGCTGATGGTAGCTTAGAGCATATCTGGAAACTTAATGGAGGAAACACAACTATAAAATCTTTCTACTCTACCAGTGTTAGCGTAACGATACGTGAAGCAAAGCAGTGGATTAAGTCTCTCCCCCTGTATCACGAGGATGAACATAGGGTATACGTACACGCAGCGTGTGATCCAACCAAACCTTTAGCGAAGCAAGAGAAAAGTGTACTGCTCTGGGAAAGATACTACGGTGTTGACTCAGGCTCCTTTGATAAGCACGTAGTACATGGACATACACCTCAAAGAGATGGACCTGAGTTGCTGTCCAAACGAACTAACTTAGATTGTGGAGCAGTACACACAGGACACCTTTGTGTTGGTGTCTTTGATGATGACATTAGTGGTGGACCTGTTGAGTTACTGAGCCTGTATAAGGAGAACAAAAATGACTGACCTCAATAAGAAAAGACTACTGCTCCTTGCCTCGGGTAGCGCTGACCACAAGAGACACTACTCACAATACTGTGAGTTGTCACGGGAAGGCTTAACAAGCTGGACTCTAGGCCACGCCTACCTCACACCAGCAGGGCAGCTAGAGTTAGAAAGACTGCAAGGAGAACAAGATGAGTGATGCACTGGATACACAGTGGCCTGACACGTTAATGATTCGTGATACAAAAATACATGATGACCTTGGAGGTTTAGGTCAAAGAATTTATACCACCACAGGAGCTGGCTACAATAAGGTTGAGTACATCCGCAAGGATATCTACGACGAACTAAAGACGGCGCTAAACAAGTTAGAAGCAAGCTGGGACCAGGCTTTCCCTTAGGAGTAACATGAAACAAAGCACACCCCCAATTAAGACACACCGTACCTGCCCCTCGTGTGGTGCAGGGGGTAGCTACTCAGTGTGGGCTAACGGCTACGGGTACTGTCACGCCTGTGACAAGTCCTCTCACGGTGAGGCTACCCAAGAGAAACAAGTTCAACAAAAGGAACCAAGCCTTATGACAACAGACCTAACCCTTAAGTACCACCCTATGCGAGGCGTAGATGGTGACGTAGAGAAGTTCTACGGGGTACAGACAGGTATGTCTGAGAGTGGTGACCCAGTCACCCGAGTATACCCTTACCCTCACCGACCCAAGACACGTATCTTACCCAAAGACTTCTCTAAGAACTATGGGTTTACCAACGATTACCTCTTTGGTATGGACAAGTTTAACGCAGGTAGCTCTAAGTACCTGACGATTACTGAAGGGGAGGAAGATGCTCTTGCTGCTTACCAACTGTTAGGCAAGACTTTCCCTGTTGTATCCCTACCTTCTGCTGGTTCAGTCAAGTCTGTCCTCCAGAATAAAGAAGCATACAACTACATCAAAGCTTTCTCCGCTATCATCCTCGCTACTGACAACGACGAGGCAGGTAACAAGAGTGCAGAGATTCTCCAACGTGCATTCCCAGGGCGTTGCTACCGTGTAAACATGTCTACCCACAAGGATGCTTCGGCATACCTTCAGGCTGGTCACGGTTCAGACTTCAAGTATGCTTGGATCAATCGTCAGAAGTATGTACCTGACAATGTGTTCAACACGACAGACCAGTTCGAGAAGATTATCCGTGACGACAAAGGCTCTATGTATATCCCAACAGGTATCAAAGACCTTGACTCCCGTCTCCTAGGGCTAATGCAGGGCCACTTCACTGTGTTTACTGCACCAGAGGGCGTTGGCAAGCAACTACCGAACACGACCCTTATACCTACACCTACTGGGTTTCAGACTATGGGTGGGTTAAAATTGGGGGATGAGGTTGTAGGTGGTGATGGTAAACCAACTAAAATTA
>Ga0306898_1000549_pt1 | contig 14216 bp, 7 predicted proteins | sample AntRauMFilla1564_FD_190424 | JGI IMG/M metagenome (GOLD analysis project Ga0306898, IMG submission 190424) | Saline lake microbial communities from Rauer Islands, Antarctica - Metagenome Filla 1 #564 (v2) (version 2) | ecosystem: Environmental > Aquatic > Non-marine Saline and Alkaline > Saline ...
CCAAGCCTCGGCCCACCCGAGTTTTTCCGGGTATACATCCCTACATAGCCTACACAGGTCTGCATCAGCGAGAAGCGCGTTGAAACACACGATTTCAATCGATTTCAGCATCTTCAATCTTCAAGAACAAACAAGCAAATTCGCGAACCAAGCCTCGGCCCATGATTGCTTTTATTACTTTCAAAAATAGTTTAGTACCCTTGTTTGAGGGTCTACGAAGTTCAAATTCATGGGAATTTGGGTTGTCGGGGTTTAGACGGAATCGAACCGACAACGTAGGGATTGACAGTCCCTCGCTCTGACCACCTCACGTCGCAGCGTTCGGGTCGTACCTCGCCGTGTCCTGCAGGTGGGCCCGCAGCTGTGCCCAATTAAGGGTGTAAACAACGCCCCCTCCCGCCCTGCCCTTCACGAGGGTGTCCTGCGACGGTTCTTTGTCTGTCAGCTCCTTCGCGAGCTGGCCCAGCTCCGTCCCAAATCTGCTGATCGTGTAGGCGATGGTGGAGTAGTTTCCCTCGCGCCCCCATGCTATAAATTTGTCGAAGAGCGTCTTGCCCCCGACCCCAGCACGTTTCTCGTTTGCCGCGCCAGTCGCGTGCTCGATCTCGGCCGAGAGGAACTTGTACAGGAGGGGTATGCTCCGCTGCTGCATCGTGAGATACGCGTCCGTCTGCGGCCGGTGCGCCTGGAAGGGCGTGTGCGGACGCACGTCGACATGATCACGCAGATGCTGGAAGAAGGCGCGCGCCACGTCGTGGCGCTCGAGGTGGGCCCCTAGCGACGTAAAGTACGCCACGTCCCCCTTCCTTGAGGCGTTGCAATCGATCACCACGAAGCGCCTCTCCTGCGGCTCGATGTGTATGGGGTTCTGACTGTTGGTTGTGCCCAGGATGTTGCTGAGATTGCGCACATCATACGCCGTCTGGTTCTTTGGGTTGACGTGCGCCGTGCTGCTCGTGATGAGGTCTTTGAGACGCGGCATCAAGGGACGGATATCATCGCCACTGACTTCGTCGAAGAGCAGGAAGACGCGGTTCTGCAGCGCCACGCTGTGGGCGCCGAAGATGTCCACTTGCGGCTTCGACGTCTTGAAGGCTGTGCCAGCGCCCAGCACCTTTTTGATGAAAAAGTCCTCAAAGACGATGTCCTTGCCAATCCCCTGTGGGCCCTGCAGCACGATGGCAACATGCGTGGGCTCTGACGGATCCTGCACCGTTTGTGCGAGCCACGCGAGGAGATAGTCAAAGTACTCTGACCGGCCGAGGAGCACGCGGAGGTGCGTGAGGATCGGCTGCACGAGGCCGGCGACCTCGGCGTCCGGCACCGGCGGGAGGGTCTCGGCGCGGAACCCCGGCCACGTGTTGTAGACGTTCGTTGGCACCACGCTGCCCTCACGATTGGGGGGGATCGAGTCGATACGGTCGAATGCGCGGGCGGCGGGGTCTTGCAGCCAGCGATTGATGAGGGCAAACTTCCGGAGGCGGGGGATTTCAAGCTCGTTTTGGAGAGTGTAGCACCCGGATTCGGAGACTTCAATCTCCTGGTCCTTTGGTCCAGCAATACCCCAGTAGAACAAGCTTTTGTGAAACGATGCCAGCGCTGCAGCAGGGTACTGGATTGCGGTACCTTCGGAGCTGACAGCAAAATACGCCATCAAGTCCTTCACCTTGAAGGTCGTCTGCTCAAACCTGGTCTTCCTTGTCTGGTAGCTGAAGAGGTGGTCGAAACAGACACTCCAGAGGGCTCCCCCGATCAGCATGCGCTGCTCGCACTCCATGATGCGTACGTGTGTCTGCTTCCACGCCTCCCGAAACTCCTGCTCGGTGGGGGCATTTTGGTGTCCTTGATGTAACGCTTGGATCCTCTTCCAGCAGTCCTCGAGCACCTCGGCATCTGCGTCAGGCATCACGGCATCTGCGTCAGGCAGCTCGACTACACCACCAGCAGTCCTCTTGCCCTGGCGGTCGCTTTCTTCCGCCTCGGTGTTTGTTTTGACCTGCGCCTGGTAGACCACGAGCAGGCACGTCCACCCAACCACCAGGTGCCAGTCGGCACAGGGGCCCAGGTTCCGGACCAGTGCGGTGTGCATCTGGTCGACTGGCGAGAGATCCTCCGTCACGTGGTCCTCTGCGAAACGCAGCGCGCCGTTTAAGGCGACGAGGTCTTGCAAAGCACTGCTCGGGTGTGTGCCAGCCGTGTCCACCGCGCCGTTTAAGGCGACGAGGTCTTGCAAAGCACTGCTCGGGTGTGTGCCAGCACCACCCTTAGTTGGCGCACGCCCGCCAAGGCACCATCTGTAGGCATCGACCAGCCACATTTCAGACTCCATACTCTTCACGTGCCCTCCAGTTGCCGTGAGCCGCTGCCGTGGACTGTGCATGAGGACAGAGACCGGCAGCTGGACAAGGCGTTTGGCGCTCTGGAACAGGTTTAAGTGCTCCGGGCGCACCGCGAAAGGAGTCTTGAGCGTAGTCTGTAGGGACCTCAAGACTTCAGCCGTGTCCTTTGGCGTTTCAACAAACTTGCGCATCATGTCATTCACAGCTTGCAGGGATCGTGGTCCGGTCCACTGCGGCGTTGCACCCTTCGCCTTCTTCCCTGCTTGCTTGTCTCGCGTTGTGCTTGGCCTTTTCCTGCCAGGCCCAGTGGGAGTCTCCCCAGACTCGCCACCGCTGTCGACATCCTCGCCACCGCTGTCGTCGTCAACGACTGGCGCGTATGTTCCACGCAAACAGTCAAACGTGTCACTTCCTACAAGCTCAGCCATGTGCTTGATTGGCTCGAGCAGGCTCCTCAGAAATTTGGACACAACTGTGATGGCCTCCTCCTTCTCGGCCAGGCGCCATAACCCGGTCGACGCGACGCAGACCTTCCACGCTTCCGCACAGGCATCGTACCGTATTTTATCGCTGATTTCTGCGTCCCACAGCAACCCAGCCAGACCCTGGACGCCTCTGGTTTGCAAGACGAGCGCCCGCACGTTTGTATTGAGTCTGTGCAGCACGCCTAGGCCCTCTGAGCTCGTGATCTCACCCGTTGTGTAGTCCAGGCGATATTCTACCGTCTTCGGCATGAAGTCGAGCGTAAAAAGGAGCTCACGGCTGTGCTTCGTGTAGCTTGCCACGGGCTGCCCCATGATGGCGGGGAGACACGAGTGGATAAACGGGTGCGACTCGACGGCGATTTGAATGCGCTCTGAGAGGGCGGATTCGAGGGCGTATTTGGCATTGTCCGTCACTGGCGTCTTCCATACTCTGTCGAAACTGTCGTCGTCGTGCAAGCCGTCTGATTGCTCCCCCGAGTAGTTGTGCTTGATGAAGGCATGGACCTCAGCGACTTGCGGAGGCCACAGCAAACGGCAAACAAGAACCAGACCTCGGGCACCTGTGCCCTGCGTGTCCACGTTCTGCAGCAGGTCCAACACGCTTGACGCGTCTTGATGTGACACTTGGATGCGGGCACTCTTGAAGGCGATCAGGGGCGTCTGCTTCCGGCGGACATGCAGCGCAGACCGAGCGGACGCAGCAGCAGCAGGCTGTAATGTTTCGCGAGCATTTGCTATGTCGGTGATCCATCCACTTATGGTCCATTCTATCTCGAACTCTTCCTTGCCAGATCGCTGCAGCCACTCTGCAACGACTGCGTAGAACAACGTCTCCGCCTGCTCTCCAAAGGACTCGGCTGCCAAAATTTGGATGACAAGGTCAATGACATTATTAGCGTCGTCGGCGTCAAGTAGCTGGCCTTGCAGCGCAAGCTCGCGGATAAGATTCTGTCCGCGCTCAACCTTTGCGTTGAATTCGTCTGGGAGGGAGTAGCCATCACAGACTCGGAAGGCCTTGATCTCGATTGTCGGCTTGAAGCCCGTCGTCTTTTCGATTGTGGTGCTGGCCTTGCTCAGGAAATCCATTGTTATGAGCCCTCTATGCTTCTTCGTGTTGCGAATCATGATGCTGTTGACAAGCCCGACATGCTCGCCGTCGCCTCTCGTATGGATGGCGCCTGTTTTTCTCAGATATTGGTAGAGTGCCTCGAGACAGCGGCCCTGGAGGTCCCCGAGCATCTGCGACACGATTGTCGCGGCCTCCTTGGCGCGTGCGTTGCGCTCGTCCCTTGCCTCGATATCGACCGCAGCCACTCCCGTCTCCAACTCCTGCATGAAGTTTGCGCCTTCAACGTCGTAGCCCTCGTCCTCTTCTTCCGGGTAGAAGGATCCAGATTCAGGCTCCACCTGCATCGCCGTGTCGCGGAGCTTGTCGCTGAGCTGCAAATGGGCCTTCTTGATTTCCTCCTCCATCTGCGGAAGCCACTTGAGGTCGGGCGTGCTGGTGCTGAATCGGCCCGCCAGCGCCTCACGGAGCGGCGCCCCGTGCACAAGCTTCACAACGGCGCGCTCGACGTCCTCCCTGGCCGCCTGGGGGTTGCTTTCTGCCAGATCGGCCATCATCTTGCCGTGGTCCGTGACCCCAGAAGACAGGACATAGGCCGCGAGGGTTTCTGGTTTCTGAATGTCGTGCGTCTTGCACAGGTGCAGCAGAAGCTGGGCCTCACAGTGGACCATTTTGGCGACGCGATAGAGGTCCCAGCACAGTGTGGTGCGCAGCCGCTCCGGCATGGCAGCGAGGCTTCCGTCGTCGTTGCTGCTCTCGACACAGACGTGGTCCTGGGTCCCGGCCTTCGTGAGCAGCCTTTGAAGGCATGCGACGTCCTTGTCAGGGAGGCCAAGCTCAGAGGAGTGCTGCCGCATGTAATTGGCCGCGGGCCTGTTGAATGGCTGGCGCTCGCTGTCTTTGTTGGTCAGCCGGGTCGCCGTGGGTGGCATTTCTTGCTTTCCTCCGGCCATCTTAAATACTTTGCAAGACCGAACTCGACACTTTTGGATGTATTCTTTTTCCAGCTCTGTAAGACCGAACTCGACTTTTTTGGATGAATTCTTTTTTCAGCTCTGTAAGCCTTTAATAAACACTTCTCTCCTGTAAGCCTCTGTAAAGTGACATTTGGATTTTTTTCTTGCCCGGGGCGTGGCTCACCAGAGCGCAAACGACGGGATCGAACGGACTCTGCGCGGGGCAGCTGCGGGATATCCGGCAGTTTTCTGCTGGGCTGTGCGCATGGCGTGCATGCTCGTGCTTTTGGCGTGCGTGCTTTTCGCGGACATGTGCAAGTACGCACTCTCTCACCTCCCACCTCCCACCTCCTCTCCTCCTTCTTCTGCTGCTGCTGGGGAGCCCATCTGAGATCCAGGAGTTTTCACTATCATAATCATCTTTTTCCCCCATTGGTGGTTCTCTTATGATAAACTTTTATATTTCCTCAAGTACACATTCGTTTCGTTTGGTGCTGTTTGAACCACACAACACAGTGGAGCTGTGCATTGTCTGCACTGCGTGTTGGTGTCTGTGTGGATGCCCTCAGACGCCTCGCTCGGGCTCCAGGGCATGTCTGTCCCTGGGCTCCAGGGCATGTCTGTCATTGGGCTCCAGAGCATGTCTGTCATTCGGCTCTAGAGCATGGCAGTGGCAGACAATACGGCAGTGGCAGACAATACGGCAGTGGCGGACAGCAGACAGTGGCGGACAACACGGCATTGGCTTACAACACGTCACCTCGGTACATCAGTGCGTATATCTGTCTGTATCTGTCTGCGTGTGTGCGCGCTATCTCGATGTGTTGCGGCGTGCGTCAAGTTGTGAGTGTTGCCTTGAAGAGCTGTGAGTGTTACGGGCATGTGTCGAGTTGTGAGTGTTGCCTTGAAGAGCTGTGAGTGTTGTGGCGTGTGTCAAGTTGTGAGTGTGTGCTACATATATATATCTTGAACTTGCGCAGCACGCACGAGGAGCGCCTGCTCATCTCCTTCTGTCTTGCACATACGGACAGATTTGGGCGCCAGAGCCTTGGTCGATCTCGGGTTCAGGTGCGTGACGCCTGTTACAGTCTCAAGCTGGGCCTGCAAACCCAGATTTACACGCACGGACCACGACGCACACACCACGACGCACAGACCACGACGCACGGACCACGACGCACGGACCACTACCAGACCAGTGGCGTGTGCATATTCAACCTGTCTCGACCCCGGCCCGTCCCGATTCGAGGTCTAAAACATGCTACAGGTGCGGTATTGCCGCAAACTCGCCCATTCGTCGCTTCGTTCTCCAGCTCGAACTCCTGGCTCCCTGGTGCTGCGTGTGGTGCTGCGTGTGGTGCTGGGTGTGGCGCTGCGTGTGGTGCTGCGTGTGGCGCTGCGTGTGGTGCTGTGTGTGCCCACTGGCCCCGACATGAGCAACTCCTCCATCGCAACCGGTGCGGTCTCGGTCGCTCCTGGCAAACGCAATTCACAAACCCAACCAAATTCGGTTGGTCGATGCCTTGTCTCCACACTTTTGAAACGTGGGATTAATATACATATATATATATATATATATAGAATGGAAAAATATCGATTGATTTCCCACGTTGAGATCAATCCCTGTCTTTGACGATGTCGAAGAAGCTGTGTTACAAGGATTGGGTCATTTCCGAACGAGTTTACTTGGTTTACTTCGGTGTGATTTACGTTTCTTTTCAATTGCGTTTGCTTTGGCCGAATTGCGTTTGCTTCGGCCGAATTGCGTTTGTCGAGTTGCGTTTGTCGAACGGGCGCGGTTCAGCAGCGCAGGCAGAGACAGAGGCGCGCGGCGACTACAGCCCTGCTCACCAACGGGCTGCCAATCACGACGCCTCTGTGTCTAGATATGGTTTTGCCCTTCATGGGATGATGGTAGAGAGACAGACAGAGAGAGCAAGGCAAGTGGCGCGTCGCGCCCTTCACGAAGATGTCATGATCGTAGAGGGCTGCGCGCTATGCCCTTCAGATGTCATGCTCGTAGACAGACGCACATCTATCCGAGTGCCAAGTACATATATATATACATGTATATATACATCTACGTATACATATATACACGTATGTATATCACAGACAGCCAAGTGTCAAGTACACATATATATACATGTATGTATGCATCTACATATGCATATATACACGTATGTACATCACAGACATACATATGCATATATACACGTATGTATATCACACATCTAGCCGAGTGCCAAGTACATATATATATACATGTATGTATGCTTCTACATATGCATATATAAACAGTGATGACTACAACACATAGCAGCACACAGGCAGCTCGCAGCAGCACACAGGCAGCTCGCAGCAGCACACAGCATGCAGACAGGCAGCTCACAGCAGCTTACAATAGCACTGTGTATATCACACATGAATATATACATATATAAATATGTATATCACACATCTAGCCGCTCTTTCTCTTTCCAGTGCCGACAACGTACACACCCAGCCGCCTTTAAAAGCCCCCGAAACACGCGGGGGGGGTACGACACAGACTCTCACAGGAACACTTCCATTGGCTCTCGCTCGTTTGGAAAGGCGTCTTGGGGGCGGAGGTGTGTATGTGTACGTGCGCAGGTGTGTATATGTGTAGGTGCGTAGGTGTGCAGCTCACAGCACCAGTGCCGACAACGTACACACCCAGCCGCCTTTCCAAGCGCCTGAGACACGCGGGGGTATGTATAGACACTCACAGGAAGACACGCGGGGGGGTACGATACAGACACTCACAGGAACACTTCCATTGGCTCTCGCTCGTTTGGAAAGGCGTCTTGGGGGCGGAGGAGGTGCGGGTAGGAGTGAAGACAGTGATGGCTGCAGCACGACGACAGTGATGACTATAGCACGACGACAGTGATGACTACAGCACGACGACAGTGTTGATTACAGCACGACGACAGTGATGACTACAGCACGACGACAGTGTTGATTACAGCACGACGACAGTGATGACTACAACACACAGCAGCTCACAGCGGCTCTCAACACAGCTCAACACAGCTCAACACCAGCAGCACACAGCATGCCAACCCACTTGCCCAACAGGCCTCGTCACTACGGCCCACAGGACTCGACTCGATCCCGTGTGTGCCCGTGACTCGTTCGGAGCGTCGCCATGTTTCCGAGGGAGAGCCGGGATTTGGCGGGGGTCGCCGTGCTGTTTGCCTCGCGCTGTATTTACATGTATACACATATGTATATCACACATGTATATTTACATGTATACACATATGTATATCACACACCAAAGACACCCACGACACGCATACGAGTCGCCCAGCCGAGTGCCGCGCCGCTCTTGCGCTCTTTCGAGTGCCGCGCTGCTTTTTCAACACGCAGGGGTATGTATAGGGCTGGGAGAGCCAGGAGTTTGCGGGGGTTGCCGTCCTGCTGGTTTTGTGCATGTGCCCCGCGCGCGCTCTCTCTTTTCCAAGCACTGACAACGCACCACACCACTCTCCTCGCCACCTCTCTCTCTCTCGCTGTATATATATATACATACTTCAAGCAATGACAACGCACCACACCGCTCTCCTCGCCATCTCTCTCTCTCTCGCTGTATACACATATATATATATATATATATATATATATATATATAAATATATATATATATATACTTCAAGCACTGCAGGGCACCGCACACCCCTTCAGCGTGTAGTGATAGATACACACATATGTGTATATATGTAAATGTAGATGTATACATATATGCATGTCTCGAACCCCGCAAACTCCTGGCTCTCCCGACCAGACCCCAGCCAGTGCATGTGGTGACACTCCGAACGAGTCGCGGTAAGCACTGGAAGTGTGGAGACAGAGACACGGAAGGGGTGTGTGATGCACTGTCAGTGCTTGAAGTATATATATATATATAAATATATATAAATATATGTATATACAGCAAGAGAGAGAGAGAGATGTGGCGGAGAGCGGTGTGGTGCATTGACAGTGCTTGAAATACATATATATATATATATACATGTATATATATGTACATATATATATACAGCGAGAGAGATCGAGAGAGATGGCAAGAGGAGAGCGGTAAGGTGCGTTGTCAGTGCTGAGAAGAGAGAGAGAGCGCGCGAGGCACATGCACAATCCAGCAAGACAGCGACCCCCGCAAAATCCTGGTTGTCCCGACAGGACCCCAGCCAGTGCCTGGTGCGACGCACTTACACATGTCCATATGTATTTATACATATATACATATATATATATATATATATATATATATGTGTGTGTGTATATATATATATATATATATATATATATATATATATATATATATATATATATATATATATATATAAAAATATATATATATATATATATATATATAAATATATATATATATATATATAAATATATATATGTATATATATACACAGAGAGAGAGCGAGACAGAGACAACGACAGAGAAGGAGTAAGAGAGAGAGAGACAGCACAAGGGTACGATGTCCCCTCACGCGTGTTGCGGAGTGCGGCGATTTAAGGGTCTATTTGGTTGAAAGACAACTTCAATTCAAAACAAATTAAGAAATCAATCAGAACTGATCGTAAAACCCAAACCTCGCTCAACCAAACATTACTCCCAGAGCGATCACACAAAACAATAAAAAAAACGCAAAACAAATGGCCTCCACATACAGAGAGTCCTGCACTCCCCGGGGCACCGAAAAGGCGTTGCAGTGCGTCTTCAGCGACCTCCCGCTCGAAGTCGTCCGCATGATCGCCGAGTACTACACCGAGACGCAGCGCGCAGACGCCGCCTCCACCCTCCAGGCCGCGCTCCAGCGGCACCGGGTCGTGCGGCGCCACAGCGGTCGCGTCACGTACTCCAGGGCGCCCGTGGCCTGCTACGCGCTGACGCACGCGCACCCCGGCCGTGTCGCGTGCAGCTCCAGCCGCACGGCGTACTTTGAGCGCTGTGCTTTCGGTTGGATTTACTGTTGGTAGATTAGTAGTGAACCCTGGAGCTGGTTTTAGCTGGTATTGGCTGGTTTTAGTCGCCTGTAGACTGGCATACACACAGCGGCTCTCAACCCATCTATGTCGCCTGTAGACTGGCATACACACAGCGGCTCTCAACACAGCTCGACACAGCTCGACACAGCTCAACACAGCTCAACACAGGCAGATAGAGTGTCGCCTATCCACAAGGCCTCTCGACACACAGCTCAACACAGGTAGATGGGGTGTCGCCTATCCACAAGGCCTCTCAACACAGCTCAACACAGGCAGATGGAGTGTCGCCGTATGTCGCCTATCGACTGGCAATAGGCAGACGGGGTGTCGCCTATCTACAAGGCCTCTCAACACACAGGCCCGCAGCACTCTGGAGATAGACCCAGGCCTCTACACACACAGGCCTCTCCACACACAGGCCTCCTGTAGACTGGCATACACACAGCGGCTCTCAACACAGCTCAACAAAAGTCGCCTGTAGACTGGCATACACACAGCGGCTCTCAACACAGCTCAACACAGCTCAACACAGCTCAACACAGCTCAACACAGGCAGATAGAGTGTCGCCTATCCACAAGGCCTCTCGACGCACAGCTCAACACAGGCAGATGGAGTGTCGCCGTATGTCGCCGTATGTCGCCGTTGCTCTATCTATGTGTCGCCTATCGACTGGCAATAGGCAGATAGAGTGTCGCCTATCTACAAGGCCTCTCAACACATCTCAACACAGCTCAACACAGCTCAACACAGCTCAACACAGCTCAAAAAGGCAGATGCCTACTGTATTTAAAACGGAATAAACGCTATCTATGTGTCTATCTATGTCGACGTTGCCCCATCTATGTCGCCTATCGACTGGCATACACACAGCGGCTCTCAGCACACCTCAACACAGCTCAACACAGGCCCATAGACACAGACAAGGGCCTCTCGACACACAGGCCTACGGATAGACACAGCTCGACACAGCTCGACACAGCTCAACACAGGCAGATGGGGTGTCGCCTATCCACAAGGCCTCTCGACACACAGCTCAACACAGGCAGATGGGGTGTCGCCTATCCAAAAGGCCTCTACACCTCTCAACACCTCTCCACACCTCTCAACACAGCTCAACACAGCTCAACACAGCTCAACACCTCTCAACACCTCTCAACACATCTCAACATAGCTCAACACCTCTCAACACATCTCAACACAGCTCAACACAGCTCAACACCTCTCAACATATCTCAACACAGCTCAACACAGCTCAACACCTCTCAACACATCTCTACACAGCTCAACACAGCTCAACACCTCTCAACACAGCTCAACACAGCTCAACACAGCTCAACACATCTCAACACCTCTCAACACCTCTCAACACATCTCTACACAGCTCAACACCTCTCAACACATCTCTACACAGCTCAACACCTCTCAACACATCTCAACACAGCTCAACACAGCTCAACACAGCTCAACACATCTCAACGCACAGGCCCATAACACAGGCCCATAGACCCACGGGCCTATCGACTGGAGATAGGCAGATGGGGTGTCGCCTATCCACAAGGCCTCTACACCTCTCAACACCTCTCAACACCTCTCAACACATCTCAACACAGCTCAACACCTCTCAACACCTCTCAACACCTCTCAACACCTCTCAACACCTCTCAACACATCTCAACACATCTCTACACAGCTCAACACAGCTCAACACCTCTCAACACAGCTCAACACAGCTCAACACATCTCAACACAGCTCAACACAGCTCAACACCTCTCAACACATCTCAACATAGCTCAACACCTCTCAACACCTCTCAACACCTCTCAACACAGCTCAACACAGCTCAACACCTCTCAACACCTCTCAACACAGCTCAACACAGCTCAACACCTCTCAACACCTCTCAACACCTCTCTACACAGCTCAACACCTCTCAACACCTCTCAACACCTCTCAACACCTCTCAACACAGCTCAACACCTCTCAACACATCTCTACACAGCTCAACACCTCTCAACACATCTCAACACATCTCTACACAGCTCAACACCTCTCAACACCTCTCAACACATCTCAACACAGCTCAACACCTCTCAACACCTCTCAACACATCTCAACACACAGGCCCATAACACAGGCCCATAGACACACGGGCCTATCGACTGGAGATAGGCAGATGGAGTGTCGCCGTGTGTCGCCTCTCGACTGAAGATAGGCAGATGGAGTGTCGCCTATCTACAAGGTCTCTGTACACACAGGCAGCGGCTCTCAAACTGGATTTAAACGGTTTTAAAATGTGTCTATCTATGTCGCCTATTACCCGCACATTGAATTTCTTCATTTTTGGTACTGAAATATTTACCCGCACGTTACCGCACATTGAATTTCTTCATTTTTGGTACTGAAATATTTACCTACACATTACCCGCACATTGAATTTGCTCTGAAGATAGGCACAGGCCTCTCTGATCAAAGTATCTTTGAACTATGATCAAAGTAGCGTTAAACTATGATCAAAGTAGCGTTAAACTATGATCAAAGTAGCGTAAAACTATGATCAAAGTAGCGTTAAACTATGATCAAAGTATTGTTAAACTATGATCAAAGTATTGTTAAACTATGATCAAAGTATCTTTAAACTATGATCAAAGTATCTTTAAACTATGATCAAAGTATCTTTAAAGTATGATCAAAGTAGCGTTATGCTATGATCAAAGTATCTTTAAAGTATGATCAAAGTATCTTTAAACTATGATCAAAGTAGCGTTAAACTATGATCAAAGTATCTTCAAACTATGATCAAAGTATCTTTAAACTATGATCAAAGTTTCTCGATACCCCTTCCGGGGTCTGGTATACACACAGCTCAACACATCTCGAGAAGGCAGATGCCTACTGTATTAAAACGGAATAAACGCTATCTATGTGTCTATCCATGTCGACATTGCCCCATCTATGTGTCGCCTGTAGACTGGCATACACGCAGCTCAACGCAGCTCAACCCAGCTCAACCCAGCTCAACCCAGCTCAACCCAGCTCAACCCAGCTCAACGCCTCTCAACACACCGAGACACAAGCAGCCAGCTCGAGCGCGTACCCCTCCGCGCCGCCCGCCCGCCACGCCCGCACCAGCTGCGGCCGCTCCGGGGTCTGCACGAGCACCGCGTTCTCCGTGCACAGAACCCTCGTCGGATCCGCTGGCATGACCGACACGCCGTCGCCGTTGACGTCGCGCAGCAGCGCGTCGATGTCGCCCTGCACGATCCCCACGCGCGCCTGCTTGAAGACGGTCCTGGCGTCGGTCCAGCAGCGCTTCCAGAGCAGCCACAGCCTGTTTTTGCGAGGGTCCTGCAGGCACCTGGTCTTCGACGGCTTCGTCACGCACTGCCAGACGTGCTTGCGGCAGATGTACCTGCGCCGGCCGGCCGGGAACGACGCGAGCGGCAGCGTCGCGCTGCAATGGCGGCACCAGCGGCGGCCGTCGAGGTCGGGGACGGGCGGGAGGGTGGCAGCGGCGGGCATCTTGGGTTCTGCTGTAGCGGTCCTATATACAGAGCGAGCAGGCAACGGGAAGTCACCACCTTTGGCTCGGTGGAAGTGATTGGAAAGAGGACGAAGGAGATTGACGGTAGAGCTGACACTGGCCGACAGCAAGAATGTCCTCAGTGTAGACCATGCATACTTCTGTGTTGGCTTGAAAAGTCGGAATCTGCCCAAAGTGCATTTTTCCGCGGTTTTTCTTTGGGTTCTGGCGCCTTTTCGTTCTCTTGTATACTATGTATACTATGTATACTTATATTATTATATATATATATAAAAATATATATATAAATATATATATATGTGTATGTATGTGTACATGCAAATACTTATAGAGATATACGTAGAATAGCCTGTGAATAATGGTATGGAATCCCAACTCAGAAGCGCGTTGAAACACACGATTTCAATCGATTTCAGCATCTACAATCTTCAAGAACCAACAAGCAAATTCGCGAACCAAGCCTCGGCCCACCCGAGTTTTTCCGGGTATACATCCCTACATAGCCTACACAGGTCTGCATCAGCGAGAAGCGCGTTGAAACACACGATTTCAATCGATTTCAGCATCTTCAATCTTCAAGAAGCTGACACTGGCCGACAGCAAGAATGTCCTCAGTGTAGACCATGCATACTTCTGTGTTGGCTTGAAAAGTCGGAATCTGCCCAAAGTGCGTTTTTCCGCGGTTTTTCTTTGGGTTCTGGCGCCTTTTCGTTCTCTTGTATACTATGTATACTATGTATACTTATATTATTATATATATATATAAAAATATATATATAAATATATATATATGTGTATG
>Ga0306898_1000550_pt1 | contig 14199 bp, 10 predicted proteins | sample AntRauMFilla1564_FD_190424 | JGI IMG/M metagenome (GOLD analysis project Ga0306898, IMG submission 190424) | Saline lake microbial communities from Rauer Islands, Antarctica - Metagenome Filla 1 #564 (v2) (version 2) | ecosystem: Environmental > Aquatic > Non-marine Saline and Alkaline > Saline ...
CTGCGAGCATGATAGCATTGATCTGTAATCGTCCGAAGCTCGGCCTCGAATGGATTGTAATAATCGGGCAGGACGGATTCAACAATGGCGCGATCCTTATCCGTGTTCCAACAAACCGGAACCAAAACCGGAAGATCACGGCGGGTGATCGTATCGCGACCGGCGTACACTGCGCTTGCTGCCATGAGCTTAATGGCTTGCACCCAGCGCCGGTCCGAAATTTCAACTCCCTTAGATTTCAAATCGGCGCGGATCATAACGATAGTTTCGGCGAGATCGGACGGGAAGTTTACTGCCTTGCATCGCCGATCGATCTCCGCGAAATCCTCATCGGTAATCTTGCATGGCATCGCGACGGTTTTGGATTGCCAAGCGGACGCGATCATTCGCCCGAACTGATCCGAGTCCAAATATCCTACCATGAATTTCGACGGGAAACGATCGAAGAAAGCCGCGAGCAACGCGGGATCTTCGGGAAATTCGTTGCTCATGCCACAAAGCATACGGACCGGCGAAGCCTCTACCATAGCTCCGTTGCGGAAGGTTCTTTCGTTCGCGATCCGGAGCAAAGCGTTTAGGATCGCGCTAGAGCCCTTGAAACACTCATCGATGATGCCAACTTTCGCGCTGGCGAGATATCCGGAAGTGTTGATTCGATATTCTCCGTTCTCCAGAGCCGCGATATCGGTCGGCCCGAAAACTTCCGATGCTTTGGTGAATTTCGTGAGAAGGATATCGAAAACATCGGTGCCGCTGGCGAACGATTCGGCGATGCGCTGAACCAGCATCGTTTTCGCGGTGCCGGGAACTCCGAGCGCCAAAACATTTTGTCCCGCGATAAGGGAAAGCATAATCCCGCGGACCAGATCAGCGCGCCCGATGATTTCCGAGTTAACGCGTTCTTCGACGCTTTTCAGCTTCGCGATCGGGTCGGTGCTGCTCGGAGCGGCGGGGAGAGCGGCGGACGGTTGACGGGCCTTGCGGACGGTCTTTTTCGCGGGGATTGTGGGCATTGGATCTTCCTTGGTGCTGTGCCCTTCCGGGCGTTCCTTGGTGGGCGGATTTTTCAACCCGCGAGACTGATCAGATTGTATCCGGGCCGAATCGCGAATCAAGCGAATTACGCCGCGCAATTCAAAATTCCGATCAATCGGACCGGATCGGGTTTCACCGATCGGCCCGGAGTGTGTCACGCGGTTTTCTTAGCCTTGCGGATCGGCTTCCGCTCGGCTTTGATCTTCGCGGTATTGGCATCCGCGAACCGATCGAAGAGCGCATCTATCGTCTGATCCAAAATTTCAAGCCGCGCGGTGAGGATGCCGGATTCGGTTTCGATCATCGCGGAATAATTCGACACTTTGGCGCGAAGCTCCGCGATTTCGGCGGCCTTGCTCGCGAGCGTCGATTCGCGAACCGAATCGATATTGTCGCGAAGATCGGCGAGCTTCGCGATCATCTGATCAACTTCCGATCCGACCGTGATTTCAAGCCCGGTCGCGATTTGCGCTTTTTGCAGCGGATCATTCGGAACGGGTGCAGCGGAAAAGATGATCGGATCATTCGTCACTTTGTATTGTGCCAAATGGGCGAAGAAACCCATAAGCGCTTCGATCTTGGCGCGGTTGCTCGCGAGAACGAAATAGCATCCGCCATTAGGGCGAAGCATAATGTAGCTCATGCGCTCCAATTGCTTTTGGGCGAATCTGGTAAGCTCTTTGCCGGTGAGGGAGTTTGCGAACTCCGAGTATCGCGCCACGGCTTCGTCGGCGAGCTTCCGACAATCGTCGCGCTCCGCGACGAATGCTTTCATACCGCAAATATCTTCGACATCGATATAGTTAGTTGCCTTATCATAAGTAAGCCTAAACGCGCCGAAGTGTGACAGTTTCTTGCCTTGCTTATCGACGCGCTCGACAACGATTTCGCGGATCACGGATTCGGCGTTATCCGCGACCGGGCGCATCAGATATCGAACCGTGCCGGATTCGTCGCGGACTTGCGATGCGCTGGTGGCGCGACGGAATGCGTCCGCCGGGTGCCCCAACTTCGGCGGATCTTGGATGCCATAGATACCGGCAAGCCGCGAAATCTCGGCTTCGGAAACGCGAATGTCGGCGATGGAATGCCAGACCACGAAGCCGAGCGCATCGGAGTAATCGGACAGGGAATAAGAAATGGCGTTATTCAGAATGGACATTTTCTTCGAATCCTTGGTGAGCGGCCTTGGTGCGTCGGTTTGCTCAACACCGATACCAGAGTATCGGCGCGATTCGCATCGAAATCAAATCATCTGTCTAAAAATCTTCAAGATTCCGCTAGAAACCCGATTTTTCGGCGGAAAAGCCCGATTCCGTACCTGTCCGTCTGGTCCGAAAATCGTTCGGGCATCGCCGATCGGATTTCCCGTACCATCGCGGCGGGTCCGATCCGTGCGATACGGTCTTCCGGATCTTCGCCGGCGGATATGCGCAAATTACCGGATTGGATTCGGGATGATTTTAAAACGATATCGGCGCGCCGCGCTGCTCTGTATCCGGCATCGTCGCCGTCAAAAACAGTTACCGCGGTTCTCGCGAATCGCGCCAGCAAATCGGCCTGTTCCTCCGTCAACGCTGTTCCGAGTGTGCCGACCGTGTTTCGAATTCCGCGACGATGCAAAGCAATAGTAGCGCCATACCCTTCGACAATTACCGCGTACCCTCTCGCGAGTATGTAGGGTGCGGCTTCATGTATTCCATAAAGATTTCTTCGCTTTGAAAAGATCGGCGAGTCGCCGGTATTCAAATATTTTGCGCCGCTATCTTCGCTCAACCTTCTTCCACCAAATGCTATTATTTTTCCTGTTATGTCGCGAATTGGAAAAATTGCGCGTCCGCGCATAAGCGGCAATTGTGATTTTTTTCCGAGCAATCCAAGCCGGGATGCTATCGCTAATTGCCGATCGTTAAACTGGTGCGATGCGGCTGCGCCGCCGAGCATAAAGACATTGCAAGCCGCTTGCCCGAATCGGCCTACCAAATATTCGGGCGTACGCTTGGAATATGATTCCGCGAGCGCTGCGCCGAATCGGTAATATCTTCCATGATCTTTCACGGGCGAACCGGTCCACGATTCGATTTCATTGGACACAAGAAATTTCGCAATCGCAACGGTATCTTCTCCGTTGATTGCTCGCCACTCTAGATCCCAATATGTTTGTACCAGTTGCGAATACTGATTATCGTCCAGCAAAGTTGCCCGTTTGCGCGATTCGTAGAAATATTTGCGAACCAATCTAGATCGCTTCAAATTTGCGGATTCTCTGGCGAGTTCCGCTTTAATCGTTGGCGACATCCGCTCTTTTAAATACTTGATTAACTCGGATATATCGCCGGTAATTCCTAACCGACTCGCGAGCCTCATGATGGCATCGCCCTTTGTAGTGTGCTGCTGCGCTGCAAGCCAATCGATAACATCGCCGCCTTCCGAGCAATGGAAGCAATACCAGCTTGTATCGTCATAGATTGCGAGCGTTTTTCGACTGCTACTTGTGTTAGCGCATTTCGGGCATTCGTTTCGCCCTTCCTGATTGTAAGAATAACCGTACCATGATGATGCTTCGGTGACGGTTATTTTTTGCTTGATTTGTCTTGCGATAATTCTTAAGTCGCTCATGGTCCGCTGCTAATCGGCAAGATTGCGCTAGAGGAAAAGTGTTCGAACAAATTCCATCCTTTGATTTCGCCGGGTCCGTACCGATCGAGCGCGACTCCCATTCTAATTTCCGAAGTGTCCGCAAGTTCCTGATCGCGATACAGATAAAGCATAAGATCACAAGATCGTTCGGCTTCGGCGGTATTCGCCATGTCGGCGGGAATGTAATATCCGCCGCGCTTTTCCGCCTTTTCGAAACCGTCGCGCGAAATCTGGTGGCAAGCGATTACCCATAATCCTTCGCGACCAAAGTTTAGAGCAAGATCCTTAATTTCCATCATAACCGCGGCTGCCGAAGCGCTAGCGCTGTCGCGTCTTTTGGTAGGCGCAAACAATCCGGTATGGTCGATCATAACTAGATCGATCGGAGTTCTTTCGTTTACGGATTCCAGCATAGATCGAACTTCGCCGATCGTTGTACCGTGAGCGGTTTTAAAATAACTGATCTTGCCCATAACGGAATTCGTTCGAAGATCATTGACCGTAGCGCGAAGTATTGCTTCATCTTTCGCGCTTAGTTTTCCTTCTTCAATCGCATTATAATTGAGCCCGCCAGACTTAAAATTGTGCGAGTGTCGGCAAGCAAGCATAAGTCGAACATCGCTAGAAGTTTGTTCGCTTGTAACGATTACGCAATTCCTGCCCTGCTTCGCTGCATGGTAGATAAGTTCCTTAGCGCCTTGCGTCTTTCCGCCCTTAGCATATGCCGCGACAATCCATAGCCTACCCTTCTTGCCGCCGCCGCTCGTGACTTTGTTTAGAGTCGGATCGAATGTTTCAATTTTCGTTCCTTGCTTATTGTTTTTGGCTTTTTCGTAATCGATCAAAATTGCTCGCGCATTTAGATCCAATCGCTCAATATCAGTTCCGGTCGCGGCTGGCGCAAGTTTAGAAGATGCCGCCTGGAGTTTTTGGTGTATTCCGTCCGTGCCTTTGGTTTCGATTTCGTCGGCTAATTCTAGTAGAATTGATCTGGTTTGCTCATCTAGCCAACCGTCGATCACTTGATTAATTGCGTCGCGAAATTCGTGTTGCCCGATAGCATCTGAATTCGCTATTTCGTCTAGTAAGTTTGAAGCTGCACGCCTAGCGTGTTTTCTTGCTTTGGTCTTTATTGGATCATCGGTTTTCGCGAGAAGTTTGTCTAATTCTCTTTCGATACCTGCTAGCGGCGCGTATTGGGATCGCCCTCGTAATGCTTGGCGCTCATGGTATCGCTTCGCTGCGATGAAAACTATTCGGCATGATTTGTCCGAAAAATGATCCTTGCTCAATTGCTGTAATTCGATCAACTTTCGGGGTTCTTGTATGATCGAAGCGATTACCATTGTTTCAGCATCGATTCGAACTTGATTCACTTGGCGCTCCCTGAATTGCGCGGCGCAATTCTTTTAATCCCTTTTCGGTCTTTAAAAATGCGGGATAGCAAATCGCCATATTTTCCGATCTTCAATCCGATATCTTCGTCCGACAAATAAATCGTCATCGCTTTCATGCGCGTTCGGTCGGCGTGAATGTCGGCGAGTATGGTCGGCAATAGTTTGTGATTGTCCGAATTTGTCAAATCCAAAATGATCAAATCGAGCGACTTAATTTCTGATCGCCAATGAGACTTTTCGGATGAATCAAATTGCGCGTCGATGATATGCTTTACTTTCGCATGTCGCGCCGTCATTCCGGCATCGAGATACAATTTCAAAACATAGCACCAACTTGCTAACGATCGCTCATTCATCGCGTCGGCTTCGATCCAATAAACCACGGGCTTCGCGAGCGGCTTTGCATTCAACACCCGCGACCATACGGATATTTTGGCGAGTTCGTCGATCGGTGTATCTAAGTGAATTTCGGGTATGCCTGCGCGTTTGTAGGCTATATGTCGCTCGCGTCGTTTGGCGGCCTCTGTTCGATGCGCTACGCCATTGATGATTTTGTGTAGTCCGTTGCTCGGGGAAAAGCTTTCCATGCTAACACTACTCCGGCGAAATCGAATCGATCGAAATGAAGGGTCTTTTAACATCCGCAATCATATAATCGCCCTTCGAATCGTAGCTGCCCGCGGTTAAATAGATCCCGTCAACCTTAACCGAGTTGCAGCGCGCCCATGTCCGAGAAAACGCAACGCCCTTAGCATTCGTTCCGTCGATCGCTGCGAGTGTAAGAAATGCCATCTTGCCGCCGTTTTTGTCGGTATGGTTTCGAATGTTTGTGACAAGAAACGGCCTTCGCTTATCGCGAAACTTTTTATCAGTGTGCGATAGTATCTTACCAGAATCAATCAAATTAACAATCTTTTCTGATCGACCCATAAGATTCCACGGGTTGCACCAAAAAGCAAATCCGATCGCTTCTCTTTCAAAAAAGAGCCGAATATCAGGTTCGTCGATCGTGCGATATATTTCGCTTCCGTCTTCGGCGAGCGCCGCTTTTAGTTGCTCAATCTGCGTTCCCTTTTTCTTGCTTGGCTTATATTCAGACCATGCGCGGACGATATCGAACGATTGAGAAGGTGACATTCGAAAAGTTTTAAACGCGCCGCCTCTTGCCATAAGTTTTAGCGCTTGCGAGTTTACTACGCTTTTGTTACTTTGGCACCACTCCAAGAAATCAAATATAGTTGCCCATTTATGTTTTTTCCATGCATCGTTGATCGCGTCCGCCGCGCCTTCGCCAACCTGCGAAATAACAGACAATGGCGCAATGAGCCCGCCGGACTTGCTTAGCTTCCAAGATCCGGCGGACAAACCGATAGCGGGTGGTAGAATTCTAATACCGGACGCTTGCGCTTGCCTCATAACGACTTCTACTTTTCGATCCTGATCCATGCCCTTCTTTTTCTTTTTCTTATTCGGTGTTGAATTGAGAAGGCACGAATAGAATTCAAGTCGATAGTTTGCTCTTAGATACGCCGTGATCCAAGAAAGTTCGGCGTAGCTCGCGGCGTGTGCTTTGTTGAATCCATAACCCGCAAACTTTTCGATCAAGTCGAAAATTTCGGATGAATCTTTGTTTGATATATCATGCTTTTTTGCGCCCTCGATAAATTGATTGCGAGCCGAACGAATATCGGCATCTTTCTTTTTACCGATTGCCTTAATCACTCCGTACGCTTCTCGCAACGGAATAGAACCAATGCGATTCAAGATATGCATGATTTGTTCTTGATAGACGACGATACCATATGTTTCGGCGACAATCTCATCATAAATTGGATGAATTGATTCTGCCGATTCGCGTCCGTGCGCTCTCCGCTTATATTGTTCTAGGAACTCAATAGATCCGGGTCGGTACATAGCAACCATCGCGGTAACATCTTCAACGCGGGTCGGCTTCAATTCCGCCGAAAACTTCGCAAGTCCCTGATCGACTTCGGAAAGCTGGTGGAGCCCCATACCGCGACCGCTTGCAAATTCTTTCGCAACTTTAGGATCAGCGAAATCCATTTGCCAAGAATCGACTTCCAAAAGAACATTTCTTTTATGCCGCTTTGATGCCATTTGAATCGTGCGGCTTACAACCGTAATCGTATCAAGTCCGAGCAAATCGAGCTTCATAAGTCCGGTTGGCGAAATGTCGCTAGAGGCTTGCCCTTCGCCCCATGCTGTGGTGATAATATGTTCTTTGATTGAATCATCGTAGATTCGATCTACCGGCAAGTGTTCGATGATCGGGGTCGGCGTAATAACATATCCGGCGGCGTGTTTAGACCGACCGTAGCGCCGCCCAACCATGCAAAGCGCGCCTTCCATGATATCAGTATGCGAGCGTACCCAATCCGCAATATTCTTTGGGCTTGCTTCGCAAATTCGATCTATTGCATGGTCCCAAATCTTGCGACGCTCGCCCGGCTTGCAAGATGCAAGCGACGATTCAATCTTCTTATCATGCGTGACGATTGCGGCGACATCGGATAACTTCCACGCGATGGAAGAATCAACTTCATGCGCTTTCAGTACGCGTTGAATAGCGGCTTTAAGTCCGTAGGTTTGAATAGCAACAATCCTAGCGATATTCTGCCCGCCATCGCCTCCATACTTTGTTGTGACGAATTCGACAATTTCGTGCCTTCGCGTCGAATCAATATCAAGATCGAAATCGGGCGCGTTCGGTCTGCTCGGATCGATAAACCGTTCAAAAAGCAAGCTGTACCGAATCGGATCTTGTCTGGTAATTTGCAAGCAAGCCGCGACAAGCGAAGCGCAGCCGGAGCCGCGTACCCATACCAGAATTTCCCGCCTCAAACATTCTTGGACAACATCCATCGTAACAAGATAGAAGTTACTCATTTCGCATCTGCGAATAATTTTCAATTCGTGGATGAGTCGATCTTTATAGATTTGAATCTTGCTCTTTTCGATCTTTGGCAAGATGTTCTTTTTGAATCCTGCAATCGCTTGCATTTTCAATTCCGCGAATGCGTCTTTCGTCGGTTCTCCGCTGGCGTTACGATAGATCGGCGGCTTTAGCAAATCATCCGAATAAATATCTGCGTCGCATCGATCGGCAATCGCTTCGGTGTTCCGGCAAGCCCTGATAGCCATTTCCCTGCCGCCTGGTTGATTGTTCGACGCGTATAGATCGACGGCTTCTTCGGCGCTATAGAAGAAATTGTTAGTTGAAATCGAAAACCTATTTGGATCAGAAAGAGTTTTGCCCGTTGCGATACATAGCGCTTCATCTTGCCGGTCTTTGTCGGTGTTTAGAGCGTAGTGAACATCGCAAGTTAAAACGGGTTCTACTTTTTGCTTAATCATTTCAGAAACTAGAAACTCGTTAACGGCGCGCTGTTCATCGTAAGCCCACGGTTGAAGTTCGAAATAGAACCGATCGCCGAAAGCCTCTTTGTATCGAGCAATCATCTTGCGGCATTCATTTAACTTCTTCGCAACTATGAGCCGCGAGAAAATCGAAGTTGTGCAAGTTGTTGTGCAAATCAGACCAGCGCTGTTTTCCAAAACATGATCAACCGTCGTACGCGGATAGTAATAATAACCGTTCCGGATTGCATCATGGTTGAGTTTTAGAAGGTTTTGCCATCCTTCGCGATTCATAGCAATAAGCAATTGATGATGGTTGCGCAAAAGAGGATCGAATCCGGATGCTTGCGCGCCCGATGTTTTTGACTTGATTTCTTTTGCTTCTTCCCGCTTTGCATTGAGATAAAATTCGCAACCGTAAATAGGTTTGATGCCTTCCGCTTTCATCGCTCTTCGAAAGCTAGGCAACCCGTGCAAGTTACCGTGATCGGTTATCGCTACCGCTTTCATCCCGTACTTCTTCGCAAGCGCCGCATACTCATCCGGCCTTCCTACGCCGTCCAGAAACGAACTATCGGTATGAAGATGCAAATGCGTAAGGTTGAATTTGCTCATTGGTTTGTGGTCCAAATCGTAATAGATGAAACGGAATCCATATTGCGTAAGTCGTCCGGGAATGCGCTATCGTCGAATTGAACTGCGATATTTTTTGCGAAGATGGTTTCTCTGATTTTGCCGGGTCGGTTTTTAAACACTACCAAAAACGAATTGTCTGCGTTTTGGCTGACTATATACAATACTTCGCCAATCAATTTTCCGTTCTTAGAGTCGTACACAAATTCGCCCTTAATCGGTAAATTAGATCGGACTGCAAACATAAGATTATAATACCCTTCCGGATCGGTCCGCAATGCTGATTCGATAGGTCCGCCGGTGATCGGATGATACATCGTGATGCTACGATGTTTGTCGATAGGTTCAAAAATATCAATCGCGGGAATTAAGCAAACCTTGCCGCTAACGCATCTGAACGATTGAATATTTTCAAATGTTTGTTTGCTTTTGATGGTTGGTTTTGAAATGTAGTCGGGTTGGGCATGGGCGATCACAAATTTTTGAAGAAAATCACGATCGAAGGTTTGCTCTGAATTAGACAAATTCCATGCGTCTTTTAAAAGCGATATATGTTCTTTGGGGGATAGTGACATAACATCGTTCCAGCGGTTGAAGTGTGCGAACGGATTTTCTAATTCTTCCCATGTTTCAAATGCTAATTTTATATCCTGTCGATCGTGCCCACGATTGAGGATCGAAAGAATCGAATTCGTACTTGCCTTGCAACGATGCAATATCCCGCAAATACATTGGTCTATCAGTTCGCAAAGATTTGACAAGCTGACCATGCGCGACATTCCATTCTTCGATTAGCTTGTTTCTTTGACCCGGATAGCATTTGGCTAACTCGCCCGGTCGTGTAAGAATTCGGCTTAGCAAATATGCGCGATGCGTAATGTCCTGATTGTGAAAAAGTGAAGCGTCTTTCGTCGTTAACTTGCCGCTTGTTTTGACAAACAGTTCTTGCAAGTGTTGATGCAAATTAGGAATGGATTTGTGTAATCCAATCAGTTTACGGGCGGTTTTTTCGCCGATGCCTTCCGCATGAGGAATGTTATCTCCATCTTCGCCCTCGCCCATTAATGCTTTATAGTCGATGTATTGTGTCGGAGTAAGCCCGTAGATTTCTAACAATGATTTTTGATTGATCACTTCGCCGAATCGGTGACGGTAAACAACTAACTGATCGCGGCGAATCAACTGGTAGTAGTCTTTATCTTCGGTGATCATGATCACGCGTTCGATTATCGATTTTTCCTGAATTGCGCGGCGCAATAGAACCTGTGAAAAAACGCCGATCAAATCGTCTGCCTCAACTTCGCTCAAACAGGCTTGGGGCCATCCTAATCGATCGCCGACTTCCCTAGCGGTTTCCATCGATCGTAACAGTCGGCGATGGTTCTCGGCTTCCTCTAGGGTTCTGTCGCGATCCTGCCTCATCTTGTAACCAGCGAAAATCCTGCGCCGGTAACTTGGCAAGCCATCCCAAACCAAACACCATCGCCGAGTATTAGCAGCGTCGCACAAACCTTGCACTTGCTCTATGATGCCATGTAATACCGAAGTGCAAATGCCGCCACTTGTGCTTAGTTTACGCGTATGAAATACCGCGTAACTCATGAGTCGGGCATCGATCAAAAGAACCGATGAATCTTTTTTGTATTGCTTGGCCGAAATCACGCCGTAAGGATTTTCTTTGCGGCTGATGCTTTCGTCCCATCCGACAACTTCATTGCGTGCCATACTATTCGCCTCTCCAATGCTTATATGCTTTAATTCGATCCGGGCCGAATAGCTTATAATCTTTCTTCATGTTTGGTGTATTCCATCGCGTCGCCCGCGATGTTTCGGAGCCCGATGCTCTGAATTTGGGAATGCCGCAAATGCCACGAAACATCGGATGAATAGCAATTTCGGGCAATTCAAGATGACTCATTCTTTTGCATCTTTTGTTTTCTGTTTTTACTCTACTGATATCTTTTAGGACGGTATCGAATCGCAATGGTTCTTCTAGGTTTTCTGTAGGATCTGTAGCGCCGAATCCCCACCCAATAGAAATAGGAACTTTAGAATTTATATCGTAGAACGGTTCGCGATTAATGCTACACGATTTAACATTGTTTGAGGCTTCTTCGGTCCATTGCCATCTTGCTCCGGCTGACTCCGACCATACAACCGGGCGCGCTTCCTCATCGGTGTAGCTTGAACCGGCTTTAAAAAAGACGGCTTCATCGCCGCGACCGTGCCAATGGTATACGATCGAACCGAGAACCGGAAACATTGCTAGATCGGGTCGAACCCGATTCAAAGTTGAACATATGAAAAAGTGTTTGTGGTATGCAATGAAAGTTTCAAGCTGGTTTATCTCATGCGTGTTTTGGTTTTGTTCAAGCCTCGTAATCTTAGCAAATAGCCCGCGCTCCGATATAATAAACTGGCTAACATCCATCGAATCTATAACCAATTCGATCATTTCCTGATCGATGCAATGCTGATCGGGTTGCACGGTGAGAATATGGCTTTTAATTATGTCGCGATAGATGTTTTTAGCTGCTTCGCGGTTCGGTCGAAAATCCGGGTCCGCGAAAGATTCTTTGATGTACGAATAATCTGGTGCCATGTTAAAACAATACTCCGCCGAATGAATTGTGATTAAAGAACGCCGGAAATATATTCCATAACTGCATCCGGGTTTGTTGTATCGGTGCCGATTTCGTCTGTATCGTCGTCACTCAATACCGCTCGGAATAAGTCGCGCTTGGGAAGGATTTTACTAATCATATAATCGTCAATTGTCGGCCCTTTGGGATGCGTCGCTATGTAGTTGATTACCAATACGCTTTCGCGCTCTTGCCCTACCCTGTTAATTCTTCCTATTCGCTGCCGGAGTTTGGCAGGGTTCCACGGTAAATCTAAGTTGACGATAACGCCAGCGGCCTGTAGGTTTAGCCCTCTATCCATCGCTTCCGTGCCGATTAGAATTGATCCTGCGCCGTGCCGGGAAGCGAACCGACGGCGAGTATCGTTTCGCGCCGCGTGTCCGGTGTCGCCGGTGATCAACGCCGGCGCGTACTCTTTCAACCGATCAAATGCGTCTTTCGCTATTTCTTTGAATCGGGTAAAAACTACAATTCGTTCGCCCTTAAGTTCGCTGTTTAGAAGCCCAATCAAATCATCGATCTTAGCCGATTGGCCCGATGCCGATGCGTACGCGGCCCGCTGTACTTTCGCCAGCTTCGCCATCTTGATCGCGCCCGATCCTCTTTCGCTCACTGCGGCCTCTACGATGGTCCTGTATTCGCTTGCTTGCTCCGTGCCCATCGAAACCTGCCGGGCTTGCACGATCACTTGTGGAAGCTGTAGCCTAACCTGTGAGCGCGTCCGACGATACATAGTGATCGCGGTCCGCTTCCGGAATTCCTTCAAGTTTTTGTATTTTACGATTTGTCCGGCGTACCCTCTAACGATGTATCGAGCATCGAAACCGGCATGATTTCCGAGCAAGTGCCGATCGCACAATCTAACCTGCGCGAAGAAATCTTCTAGGCTGTTTTCGATTACCGTTGCATTGAGAGGTAGCGCCCACTTGATTCGTTGGACTCTATCGAAGATTGCTTTGTGTGTGACTGTCTCATAGTTTTTTACATAACTAGATTCATCGATCACAATAAGATCAACTCCGTTATCTATGATTCGGTCGATTGCTTTAGCGTAATGATCGAACCGAAACATTTCATGATTGACGATATAAACATCGGCATCCGATGCGAGTCGTTCGATTCTTTTTTCTCTGCTACCGTCTGCTGTCGCTGTTCGCAATTTCGGGCGAGAAAACTTAGCTATTTCGTCTGACCACTGACTTTTCATGCCGCTAGTTGTTGTGACAATTACGCGGCGCAATTTACCCTCTGCTCGCAGTCGCCCGATGATACCGATTGCTTGTATGGTCTTTCCGAGTCCGACATCATCGCCGAGTATAATACCGTTGCCGAAGTTGACGAATCGCGAATATAGCCTCTGCATTCCGACAATCTGAAATGGGAGCGGGTTGTAGTGTTTCGGGTTTAAGTGTTTCAGCCATTCGCTTTTTTGGTCGCTATCCTGCATTTCGATATTTGCACGAAATGTTAAAGCGGCTTCCTCTGCGTATAGCCTGATTGCTTGCTTTGCTTCTTTCGTCGCGCCTTTGATCCATCCTATTTTCATCATTCGTTCAATCGTACTAATATGCACGAAAAAATGGCCGGTGCTAACATCTTGCCGAAATGGAAATGGCATGTTAGTTAAACGCAAAAGATCGCCCGCCTCATCGGGTACGATCCGAATGAGACGGGACGATAGGTGTTTGTCGGATTTGGGTAGCGCGATTTTCAATTATATCTTTAGGAAGGATTCCAGTTTGTTAGAAGTTGTTCGATTTCCTCAACCGTGTAAGGCATGATTATATTCAGACCGTCTGATACGATCGCCGTTCCTCTGTAAATGTAATGCGCTTCGTTGCCGATGACTTCAATTTCGATCATCGGATGCCCGAACGCGAGATTATCCATATGCACGAATCCGATTGGTCCGAGTAGTTTTCGCGTAGGATCATAAGTTGAGCCGATGATCAGCGGTCCGACGACTCTTAGTTCTTCACGCGATGCAATGATGGTATCGATCAAATACGCGTCGGCGTAATCGTTTGTCGGGGTTCCGTCGCGGAGTTGAGTTGGTGCCATTTCTCTGCCTTTGTTTGTTTGTTTCGAATCGGAAAGACTGAATCCCATTCTACGCTTCTAAAAAATTGTTGGCAAGATGATCAGGCAACTTTATTACTTCGGATTGCTCTAATGTTAATTGGTGAGCCGGAAACGATTTCATTCCTTGCATCGCAGCGCGGGCGAGCCGGTGGTTTCCGTCTGCTAAAATTGTAGTGATTTCGCCGGTGCCCGGAACTTTGAATTTCAAAACTAGAACCGGCCTTGCTCTCAACAAACAAATTTCTCTGGCGTATCCGAAATCAACCTTCGTCGCTTGTGGCAATTGTTGCCATTCTCGGATCGATACGGTTTGATTTATATCTTCTGCTTCTCGGCTATACTTACCGTGCGCTTGGTAGTTTGTGACATCCCATGCGTGTGCCTGCCCGTCG
>Ga0306898_1000552_pt1 | contig 14114 bp, 14 predicted proteins | sample AntRauMFilla1564_FD_190424 | JGI IMG/M metagenome (GOLD analysis project Ga0306898, IMG submission 190424) | Saline lake microbial communities from Rauer Islands, Antarctica - Metagenome Filla 1 #564 (v2) (version 2) | ecosystem: Environmental > Aquatic > Non-marine Saline and Alkaline > Saline ...
AAATTAAAATTAAAATAAAAATTAAATTAATATTATATATATACTTATTCTTTAAATACTTTTATTTTTGAAATACGTGGTTCAGCCCACGTGCTACTGTTGTCCGTACGGGAGACAAGTCCCGTATATATAAGTTTAACTAAACTCCCGCCTAACTCTTCTTTATCGAAGTCTTGGCTTCGAGCACCGCTTAAACTTCAACATGTAGCATAAATCTGTAAGTATAGTTAACCGTCCCTATGTTATATACTCGAAACACTACGTTAATACTTGTGACAAACTCAATATAAGCATGACCTTCAAAGTTTCGAGCTGCTTCTATTCCTGTGTGAATGGGTCTGATCCTATCATTTCCACCATCCACCCACTGAACCACACCTGATACACTTATTATTTTTTTGATGTCTGATAATCCGTGATTCATATTTAACTGAACAAAAGAAGCGGTATTCGTCGCGTTCCATGTTCTTGTAAGTCTTACAAGTTGCGTATGTCCCAAAGGTGATGTGCCAGTAAAAGAATACGCATCCGCTGTAATATTACCATTTACATGTAATTTTTGGGAAGGACTCGTCGTGCCAATACCAACATTACCCGTTCGTTTAATAGTCATGATATGGTCACCGATTGAACCCTTTGTAGCATTCAACACCTCCTTGCCAAAAAAACTTATACCATGATGTCCAACATCTGTCATATATACGTGTGAACCGTCATATATACTGAATTGAATACCAGCAAAACCGACAGGATTACCCCCGCCTGTTCTAAAACGTAAAAATTTATCGTTGTTGGTTGCCCCAGCAATGGTGGTAGTGGTTTTTTGTCCTGTTATTTCTTGAGGAAATCGCATCAAATTCGTTGCGCCAATGACTTGACCACTTATAGCAACATCACCCCCAACTTGTAGAGTATATATAGGATTAGAAGCATTGATACCTACTCTGTTAAAAGTCTTGTTCAATGTAATAGGTAGAAGGTCAATAGGTAGTTCACTTTCTAAACTCGCAACCCGTCCTTCTAATGTTGTGTCAACCCCAACCGTTCCATTTGTTGTTTTTAAAAAACCATCATCGTAAGAAGATAATTTAAGTGTATCGCTAATTGTGGCATTTCCGACGATATCTAATTTTTCAGATGGCGTATCTGTTCCTATGCCGACGCTACCGCTATCACCTATAAAGGTTATGCCTTCAGCACCTCCAACTTTTTCAATTTTAAGCCCAAAGTCTGTTGAATTATTAACGTTTCCTATAATTTGGTATTCGTTAGATGTTCCATTTTGTCCTGTAAAACTTAACCGTGGCACATCTACTGTATCGTTTCTTAAGTGAATGTTTCCGCTCACATCTAACGTCTGTTGTGGTGTAGCGTTATTAATTCCAACCCGTCCATTTTGTGGGTCTAATGTCAAAGGGGCTAAGTTAATATCCTCCACTTCTACCGTTCCATCTCCTCCCGTTGTTCTTAAAAATCCATTCGTAGTATAGGTAGGTAATTGTATACCATCAGGTGTTAAAATCAGTACATCTTGATCTTGTGTAGTAAAGGTAAATTGTTCGTCATCCGTTTCAAAAGTATTTACACCAATGGCACCCGCTAAACTTCTACCTGACATATCTATTAATGTATAAAAATATAAATTAAAAAATAACTCTACTCCTCAATATGTTCGTCACCCCTCTATAAGAAGAAAATAAAAACGCTCTTGATTATTTTGAATACTTTACTTATAACATGTTTAAGTTTTTGTGTATCAATCGGTACTTCATCGCTTTCGTTTTCTGTTTCAATCTCTATATCATCTACTGGTTTGTTTCCTGTATGTCTTACATCTATATCTACATTATTACTATGAAAATGTATATGCTTCATCTTCTTAAACTATATGTATAAATTATTTCGCGATTTGAACATTTCCTGTAGGATCAATTAATAGACTATATTGTTTAATACTAAAAAGGTAATGTGTAGAAGCGTTGGTATTTCCAGAAACAAGCACCTCAATATTATTTTTTACGGCGGTTCCTGTTTGGGAAAGATTAGCCTCATGGTAGCGGGTTGTATTTAGTCCATAGAAGTAGGAAGCATCCACATACTCGGCTCTATTAACGAACCCTGTATGATCTACATCAAAGAGAGAGCTAAACATTTTTTGAACATTACAAAAACTCAAAATAGGGCTATCAATTCTATAGGAAGGGTCTAAACTTCCATCCACACGAAACTCGGCATAATCCCACCCGTTTCTATTGAATAAATTTCCTTGAGCCGAAGATCCTACATCCGCATTTATTTGAGCCCCCGCAAGGATTCCAAGAAGTGAGCTACAATTTTCAGCCAATTGTGCATTGAGTTGACCACCACCACCCACACCATATTGATGAGATGTAAAGGTAGTATAATCTAATTTTAGAATACCTTGAGAAGCTAATTCAGCACGAAGAGCCATATAATATTCTGGTGGCATCTCGCATACATCATAATAAAGTTTAGGTTCAGTAATACGGTAGGTCTGACCATCATTACCTAAATCAGTAGCGGGGGCTAATTCAATGGTAACAGTAATAGGAGCATTAAATAATTCGGCAGGAATAGCCTTTTCGTGGGTAAAAATACCAGAAAGAAGTGGACACACCAGTTCAGTCGCATCAGACCAAGCAGGAGCCACTTCATTAGCGGGGAGGGCAGTATCAATATATTCTAATACTTTACCGTCACTATTAGCGTAGGTAGTAGGCATATTTGCTAATTTAAGAAGAGAGTATATCTTATTATACGAACTAATATTATCAGTACTAGAAGAACCTACACGGACTTCCAAACGGCGGATGACTTGAGAACTATGACCTAATGTAATAGCAGTTCCTGCAGCAGTAGGCCTTTGAGTTTGAATCTTGAATTTCATGAATGTTCCAGGCATAATCAATCCCTTAGCTGGGACTTCAAATTGAATTGTCTCACCCGCTCCTAATACATTAGCAGAAGTTGAGGTTGCATATTTACGATGAACTTGACCACCTATTGGAGAAGGCATAGCAGGAAACCTTACTGAATTAGGAACGCTGACCGCCTGAAATCCATCATTAGCAACGACATATTGATTGTTTACTACACGTGACATTATTTGTTTTTATTTAATCAAAGAAAATAATTTTTATCGCCGTTGAACATTCGTTCCAGTTGGACGTTTATTAATAGTTTGTCTTATGCTAGGCATAACTTCATTTCTTATAGAAGAAACGCCATCTTTTCCAGCACTGAAAGCACTTTTTATATCTTTGTCTCTAGCAGCCGCTCCTAAACGTCCAACAATATCCGCACCCGTTTGAAGAGCACCTACAGCTGATTTAGCTCCTGACGCTATCATTGGTCCAAATTTAGGTATCAAGCTAACAGCACCTTGGAACATAGGATTATCTACCACCTTCCTTGCTACATTTAGGACTGGCTTTACAAATCTATTGACGCCAGATGATATTGCACCGCCTACCTTACTTGCGACGTCACCAATTTTTTTACCTGCTTTTTTTATCCAATTTAAGAAACCCATTAAATATTAGTTTTATTTAATAGTAAGATAAAATTAATAAAATACGTGATTATAGTAATACATCATCCTTCTATATTTGATAGATCATATTGAAACAATAAGGTTGCTTCCCAATCTAAACCGTTTAAATCTAATATATCACCATTTTGGTCTTTCAATTCAAATTGAATCCCATTAATAACATCCGCTAAACTAACACATTCAATAATCATACGGGGTTCGTATGATATAACTTCATTAGCATTAACGTCTATAGGAATTTTTGCTAATATATTGCTGAATCCTGTAGAATTACCCGTTTCTTGCTGGTTTATAATCATTTGTGATATCAAACGTATAAATACATCGTTAATAGGCTGAACATTAACCACGTTAGGAGATGTTATGATTGATGAAATAGTATACGTTTCTTTATTTAATCCAAAGTTAAGATACGGTGTATCATCAAAATCAAAATATAGTTTAAACCCCGTAGCACTACTAAACGTAAGTTTATTCGTTATTCGGTTGAAATTTATAATAGCATCATTATATCCAACGGAACCCAAACCTTCTATAAGTGCCTTTATGAGTTGAAATACATTGTAATTTCCGGCCTGTAGTGAAAAAAAACCATCAGGGACACTATTAACAAGTGAAGAATAGTATATTTTGCTTTTACTTTGTGGTAAGGTATAGAAACTAAAAGGTATAGACGCATTAACAATGGCTATAAGCACACGTGCACGATTACCAAGTTTCTTATCAAAATTTGTGTTTATGACCCTATCTAAAACAAAATAGGGCTTTTCTATCGTTCCAGAAGTACGATGAGCAGAACTCACATGTAAATAACGGCGTTCCATTTCTTATTTTATATGATATTTTATTACGTGGTTCAGCCCACGTGCTACTGATGTCCGTATGGGAGACTAGTCCCATATTTTAATAGTGTTAAACTTTTGATGAAACATGACACTTTTAGGTAAGCGTGTGTTAACATACATAAACTGTTGAGGATCATTCCATACAAGTTTTAAAAGTTCATCGATATCTTTTTTAGATAAGTAGGTTGAAAGCACTTCCTCTATTATCTTGTTTTTTTCATTAGCACTATGTGGTGGAAATAAAACCCAAGCGTCCATATTAGACCTCATCCATGTAGGCATAATACTAAATTTTTGGCTGGTAATGATAAATGATGTTTTCAAATGTCTACTATTCAATAACCAATGTTTAAGCGTGTGATTATCTAAGAAACTGGCGTAATCATCTAATATAACCAGCGTAAGAGGTGGTTTTTTATTTTTTGCTTTAGCTTTTTCCACGGCTTCCTGTGTATCTTCCATCCATTCGTTTAATTTACCTTCATCAAAATCATTAGGCATAAGTTGACCTTCTAAAGCGTCCAAATCTACGAGTTTCCATTTTTCATCACTTCTAACCGTTGCCACACATAAATAAACCCTATTAAATTTTTTCTTATAAAATTCACTTTTTAATAACATGTTTAGAATAACGCTTGATTTACCCGATCCTTTACTACCAATAATTCCTTTTGTAAAAGTGGCCTTTTCAGATGGTAGTGGACTATTAGGATCTTGAAATACTTGTGCATCAACAGGTTTTATTGTTAGATTATTTTTGATTATCTCCATCATTACTATACACAGATAAATTATTAATTCTATCCTTTAGTCTATTTGCATGAACATTCATAAATATTTGTTTACGGGCTTCTTCATCCATAAAATCCTTATATCGTTCTTCTTTCAAATTATCTAAATTCATAAAACAATCACTAAAATCAAAAAAATTGGTTTCGGGTTTAGATTTAACAAAAGAATTACTTTGAAACATTTTATATATTATTATACTATATATATATATAATATTTTTATATTATTATCTAAGTTTTTGCTTACTTATGTCCTATAGTTTTAGAACGTAGTTATAATTTTTTTATCTTATTATACTATATATATACAATATAATTTAAAATAAATGGCTAATATACAAAAAACTAAAAAAAACAGAAAGACACCAGTGGAATTAGAACAAAGTTCCGTACATACAACAGTAGAACATAATCAAGAATTAGATGAAGAACTACCACCTAAATATAAAATAGTTAAAAAGATTAAAAAAGAAATAAGTGAAAAGCAAAAATCACATTTAGAAAAACTCCACAATAACACAAAAGAACGATGGAACAAATATAAAAAATCCCAAGAACCTGAACCTGAACCTGAACCTGAAATAGTTTATATCAAAAAGAAAGCAAAGGCTAAAAAGGTTGTATATATAGAGGAAGATAGTGATGAAGAAGAAGAAGAAGAAGAACCAGTTTATAATAAAAAAAAAAGACCATCGCGTAAAACACAACAACGAGTAAATGAATATTTAAATCCTACACCGTTCAGTTTTAGTATATTATCATAACTACGTGGTTCAGCCCACGTGCTACTGTTGTCCGTACGGGAGACAAGTCCCGTATAACTACATAGTTCAGCCCATAGTTTTAAACTTTTTCTAATTGAAATATAAGCGTTAATTCTTGTCCTGTTGTTGTAAAATCTATAAGATTATTATTTATATCTAAAATTCTATATTCACAACGTGGTGATATATAGGTTGTTATATATTTAGCATCAATTTTATTATATCCCGAATGATTTACTAAAAGAGGATCATTAGCACTTCCCATATCTAAACCATCTATATGAAGCCTGTGTATCTTAGGAGGATCAAACAATCTAAAAGAATAATTTTCTAACATAACGTTATAAAGTCCTGCTTCTAGTTTGAAATTTAAAAATCCCCGACTATCATTCAAAAAGATTGAACGAGTTTGTTTCATTTTATAGTATCATAAGAAAAAGTTTATCGAAGTATTGGCATCGAGCACCTATTTAAAGGATTTTTAGAACTACGTTCTAAGTTTAAACTATACGTTCTAAATTAAAAGTGACTATAAAACGTCTATTAATAGGAAAACCATCTAAAGTACGAATTTTATACCTTATTTTTCCTGACATATACGAACGTGTGTAATGAATACTAACATTATTATTGTTTGCGGTATCTGAAATTAAAACATCTTGAACACCATCACCTGTATTGATATCATCCAAGAATAGCCTTACGCTTCGTTGTTCACGTCCTGTGAAACTTGTGGATATTGCTCCAAAATCTCCTACAACAACATATTTACCCAGTCCATATGCTACACTATTTGTGACTGTTAAGGGAATACCTGAAACACTCCAGTTTATACCATCAGATGAATACATAATATTACTTGCGATTGGGTTCCTATTTGGTATAATAAATATATTCAATTCATCACTCCAAAACACACTAAAACCTTGAATTACTGATGGTGCGGTTGCTATATTCCACGTTATACCGTCATCGGAATAGGCTATATCTGTATTGGATGCGTTAAAGTTGACCGCTACAAAACGATGTAAAAAAGGTGACCACTCCACATTATTCCAAATTTTATTTATAGTGATGCTATCGCTTGTTGTCCAGGAAGTTCCACCATTATCTGAATACATAACACGTTCATTATTTGAACCACTTCCAACTGCGACTAAACGACCTTGACCGCTTCCTAATGTAGGACTATACGCAAGACTACGCCATGAAGTTGTGTTTTGTGTAGTATGTGTTGTCCATGTGATGCCGTCGGGACTTGATGAAACACGTGATGATGGACCATTTAAAGCAACCGCATAAAATTTTGATAATTGTTTTACCCATATTACTTCTTTCCACGCCTGACTGGTTATTGTTTGAGTCGTCCATATGATACCATCCGTGCTTCTCATGACCCTATCAGTTCCGCTATCAGATACTGATACAAAGCAGCCCACTTCTTCACTCCATGTGATTGAATGGAATTGATTGTCTTGTGGGTTCGTTCGTGTTGTCCATGTGATACCGTCAGGGCTTGTAATAATACGATTACCTACACCTGTAATAACCACCACCGCAAATAAACCTAACGAAGGTGCATACGTAATACTTCGTAAATTCTCAATATAGCCAGGGGGTATATTTTTATAAGGGTGGTCATCTGGTAATGGGGTTCCCCACTTGTGTGATAAATAACCTTCTACTACCTGACGCTCAAATATAGATAAAGGACGAAGAAATGCGAGGACTTCACAAGCGGATAAATTGGTATGGTCACCATCCTCGATTCGGGCTAAGTAAACATTTCTATTGTGTGTTGTTGCGTCAGGTGAAACACTCGTAGGCGATGTACCCACTTTACCATTGACAATGGCGCTTATGTTGGATGCTATTCCATTGTCATATATACCGCTCAATATAGCCAAGTCATTAGCTTCGTGTGTGAATGGATCGGAATTAGTAGTAATCAATTGACCATATACGAACGTAGTTCTTCTTAATTCTGTTGATTCTTCCGTCGCTTGTAACCTCCATCTATTTAAAGAGCCTGAGGGTGTACCAAATTTTGAAATGATCATTGAGTTGCCGTTGTCAGGCGTTTTAAATACACCCATAATCGTTAAACCTGTAGCATTCGTACTTTGGAGAATATCCCCAAAATCAAGCCATTCTTTATTTGTTCCTGATTGATCAAACACCACGGCACCCATTCCGCCATTTGCTGTAGCGTCATACGTAGGACGATTATCGGCGGGGGCATCTCCTACAACAGCATTAACCTTATCATTCCATTCGTCCACGGTGTCCCCTGTTAAAACTAGACTTGACACATCTGAAGCGTCTAGCCAGAACTCTAAGCCGTCCATTTGATCGGGTGTCCATGCAGGTGTATTAGGTCTACCTGTTCTATTCTTCCAAATTAAATTTTTTTCATTAGCGGATTTATCACTTGTAAAAGATGATAATGTCACGTCATATATTCCAGGCTGAACTTTAAAATCAAAAACATCATCTTCTTTTGTTCCATCTAATACAACACAGCGGGTATATTTTTCGTTGTTCATTTTAATATATTAATATAAAAAATATGTCTATAGTATAAATGCCACCTAAGCGTTCTAATAAGAAGAAGGTATTTAAAAATCCTTTAAAAAAAGGTGTTCGAAGCCGAGAATTCGAAACCACAAGCAAATCAACCTCTAAAAATAAAATCATTATTAATATTGGAACGGGTAAGAAAGTTGCACGGTCACGAGAACCCACACCATTTAATCAAAATAATACCGTTTATGGGGCGTCTCAAAAAATGAACCTTGCTATGCTTGCTTTAGCTCAACAATCCCAGCCACGATTTATACAAACACCCACACAGTTAATACGGGAAACTATCCAAGAACGAATGGACACCACAACGATAGATGCTATCACACGAAGAATACAAGCATTAGAAGGTGGGGCAGTATTAACACCTATACCAGCACCAGCACCAGCACCACCTCCACCACCACCTACACCTACACCAGCACCACCTCCTACACCTACACCAGCACCACCTCCACCAAAATCAGCACCTCCTATATTCGTTGTTACCCCTGATATTATGCAAGATGGAAAGACAAGATTAAAACCAACTCCCCCACGTCAGCCACCAAGAAAAGAAGAAACGACCAGAGATAAATTTTTAACAGATATTTTGAAAAATACTATACTTATAGGAGGTGATGACGATGAAGCGGGACCATCAACTAGTAATATAGCACCGAAACAATTACCTAGGGAAAAAATTATAAACCCAATTACTAAACGTTATGTTTATGTAGGTAGTCAAACATATGATAATTTAGTAAGAGATAATATAATAGAAGATATTAGAATGACTTAAATAATATAATATATATAATATATAAAAAATTATTTAAAGATAAACTATTTAAAGATAATAATTAATATATATTATTATAGTAAAGATTAATAAATATGGAGAATATTACAGATAAGTATTATTTGGTTAGTAAAGAAGATATGCGTGAGAGAAATAGACAATGGAAGTTAAAAAACCCAGAGGTAGTTAAAGAACATTCTAGAAGAGGTATGAAGAATTATTTAAATCGATTAACAGTTGAAGAGAAGAAGGAATTTTATAAAAATATGTGGATCCAAAGAAAAGAAAGACAGCTTAAAGATCCTGTATATCAAATGAAACTTAAAGAAAAAAATGATAATAAATTATTAAAAAAAGAACAAAAACTTATTGAACAAAAAGAGAAAAAATTATTACTGAAAGAAATTAAAATTAAACAAAAAAATGATAAAGTTATAACAAATAATCTTAATAATCGAATTAAAGATTTAATAAAACTATTGAATGAAGCAATTGAAGAATTAAATGAATTAAACTAAATTATGATTTCCTGAAGTAGGAAAAAATTGAATATATTTTTTAAAAAAGTAGTATTTAAAGATAAAACAATATAATACTATATAATAAACAACTTACAAAAATTAAAATGTCTATATATAATAAGATGGCTAGGAAGTCTAATATTGTTAGAACAAATCTTTTAGGATTACCTAGAAACACAGATGCTCAAGGAAAGAAGGTTAATTGGAAAAAACAAGTACTACAGTATATAGGTGGCAATAGAATAACACTTGATGAAGCGAGAGAGTATGGTTTTGATAATGTTAATGACACATATAGTGGTATATGGTATATTATTAAACAAACAAGAGAAGATGTTAAAGCAAATAGGTTACTTAAAGTTAATATTAAAAAAGGAACTAAGTCAGCAATATTAAAAGCACGTGATGAAAGATTAAGCCAGAATATTCTAGAAAAACGTGAATGGATTTATAACACTGAAGATCGTTTAGGAAGAAGAATAGCAATAACAGCAGATTTCAAAGTAGTTAAGAAAAGTAATTTAAGTGATAATATAACTGATGTAGGAGATTTTCTAAATAATAATATTAATAAAATACGAAGAACCGTAAGAGATGCATTATTTAAACTAGGCGGTTCTATTAGAGCTTTATGTGTTATTGAATGGAAAAAAGATATGAATGAAGAATTATATACTACAACAGGATTCTATACAATAGGATCAGTTAGTCAAATTGAAAATTTTATTGATTATATTATTGAAAGACAAACCGAAATGTCGATAAATATGCTACAATATGATGTGTTTATAAGTGGTATTACATTAAAATTTACAAGAAACCAACCATTAAGAGGCGGGAGTTATATTGATCTTCCTAAATGGATTAGTAATAAGAATGCATGTGTTAATATTAAAAATAATGATAATGAATGTTTTAAATGGTGTTTATTAGGTATTTTACATGTTCAAAATAAGGATCCACAAAGAGTAAGTAAATATTATCAATATGTCAATAGCATTAATGAACCTGAAGATGTTGAATATCCTGTTAAAATAAAAGATATTCATAAATGGGAAGAGTGCAACCCTAATATATCTATTAATGTATTTTATCCAACTGATGATAATCAATTAATGATCGCTTATAGAACTAAAAATTATAATACTGATTGTATTCCTGTTGATTTATTACTTATCAATCAAAAAGAAGAAGTTAAAGATACCGAACTACTTAAAAATTATAAACATAAAGATATTAAAATTATTAATAATCATTATGTTATCATTAGAAAATTACACACATTTTTAACTACCAAATGTAAAAATCATGTTTCATGCTGTCGTCATTGTTTAAAAACCTTTAATGATAATAATAAAAGAGATGAACACTTTAAAACATGTAGAGCTATTTATGACAGTGATAATATTATTTATGAAATGCCAAAAGAAAACACAATCCTTAAATTTGATAAGTTCAAAGCTAAACAAGAAGTTCCATTTGTTATATATGCTGATTTTGAAAGTTATAATTCAAAGAATGTATCTAATACGTGGTTCAGCCCACGTGCTACTGATGTCCGTACGGGAGACAAGTCCCGTATTACAACACTGACAACTCATAACTTTGCTTCTGGATGGTTTTATGTTTCAGTTATAGATGATGTAAAACATTTAATTAATTCAAATATCACAAAACCTCAAATATTCTATAATGTTAAGGATTTTATGGATGGTTTGAAAAATACTGTTAATGAATTAGTTGAAGTTTTGAAAATTAATATTAATTATGATATTGATGAAGCAAATAAACATAAAAATATATTTGAAAAGTCCCATAATTATAAATGCCATATTTGTGAAAATGTTATTGATAGGTCAATTAAAACTGTTGTTGATCATGATCATTTAACTGGTAAAGTTAGAGGTATTACATGTGATGAATGTAATAAACATTACTGGCTTCCAAAGAAAATACCTGTAGTCATTCATAACTTTCGTGGTTATGATAGTCATTTCATTATTCAAGCGTTAACTAATGAAGATGATGTTAGTGTAATTGCTCAAAATACCGAGAAAATAACAAGTATGACTATCAATAGAAACTGTCAATTTGTAGATAGTTGCCAACATTTGTTAAGTTCATTAGATGGTTTAGTTCAAAATTTAAGTGATGAAGATTTTAAACATATAAAAGAACATTTCAAAGATAAATATATTCATATGATAAAAAAAGGTATATTTCCATATGAATGGTTTGATAGTCCTGATAAAATGAATGAAATCAAATTACCTCATAAACAATATTTCTATAGTGTTTTAAGTGGTCATATAACTAATGAAGAATATGAAAGGGCTTTATTCATTTGGAAAGAATTTGATTGTAAAACTTTCAAAGATTATCATGATTTATATTTAATTACAGATGTTTTACTACTTGCAGATGTATTTGATGCTTACCGTAGAACTTCGTTTAAATCTTATACATTAGACCCTGTACATTTTCTAACATCCCCATCACTGGCATGGAATGCTATGTTATATAAAACAAAAGTAAATTTAGAATTATTAACTGATATTGATATGTATAGGTTCTTTAAAGCAGGTATTAGAGGAGGTGTTTCAATGATATCACATAGATATGCTAAAGCAAATAATAAAGAAATGAAAAATGATTATGATCCTAATAAAGAAAGTTCTTATATATGGTATTTAGATGCTAATAATTTATATGGAGGTGCTATGTCTCAAAATTTACCTATAGGTGAATTTGAATGGGTTGAAAATCCTACAATTGATTTATTGAATGAAGCGGGTGGTGTAACTTTGGAAGTTGATTTAGAATATCCTGATCATTTACATCATTTACATAATGATTATCCATTAGCACCTGAAACACTACATTCTAAATATTATAAACCTATGTTATCTCAATATAATAAAAATATTGGTGATTTAACTAAAACATTAGATATTGGAAAAAAACTAATTCCTAACTTAATGAATAAGAATAATTATATTGTTCATCATGAAGCATTAAGGTTTTATATTAAACATGGTTTAAAAGTTACGAAAGTTCATAGAGCCATTCGTTATAAAGAAAAAGATTTTTTGAAGGAATATATTGATTTGAATACTTCTATGAGGACTAAAACTAATAAAGATTTTGAAAAAGATTTCTATAAATTAATGAATAACGCAGTATTTGGTAAAACTATGGAGAATGTTGAGAATAGAATGGAGTTAGATATTGTAAGTAATGATCAGAGATTACAAAAGTGTGTCAATAAACCACATTTAAAGAATTTTAAAACCATATTTAATAATATCACCATGGTTCAATATCATAAATGTCGTGTTAGATTGAATAAGCCTATTTATATTGGTCAATCTATTTTAGACATTTCTAAAATTCATATGTATAAATTCCATTACGAATATATGAAGCCTAAATATGGAGATGATGCTAAACTATTATTTACTGATACTGATAGTTTATGTTATCATGTAAAAAGTGAAGATGTTTATAAGGAGAATGATTTAAATGGATGGTTTGATACAAGTGAATGCGTAAGGGATGATATACCAAAATTAAATAAAAAGAAGTTGGGATTTATGAAAGATGAAAGTAATGGAATACCTATTACTGAATTTGTAGGATTGAAGCCCAAAGTTTATGCTTATAAATTACATGGAGGAGTAGAAAATAAGAAATGTAAAGGAGTTAAAAAGAGTGTTGTTAAAAAAGAAATTGCATTTAATGATTATAAAGATATTCTATTTAATATTAAAAGTGTATTAACACGGGAAATATCTATGATTAGGTCTAAAAATCATAAAGTTCATACATTAATTCAAAATAAAAAAGCTTTATCAGCGTATGACAGTAAGCGTTATATATTGGGGGATGGTATAACGTCACTGGCATACGGGCATAGAGACTTGAAACTTTAGTTTCAAACTTCCTTTTTAAAGGCTGAGTTGTAAATATTGTATAATGTAAATGGAGGAGATTATAAGAAGATATTACTATGACCCTAAAACGGGATTTATTTCTAGCAACGCTTTACATAAAAAATTATGTAAAGACGGACATAATATAAGTTTAAATAAAGTTAGAGATTTTATTAAGAAGCAAGAGACAGCACAAATACGGGACTTGTCTCCCGTACGGACAACAGTAGCACGTGGGCTGAACCACGTATTTCAAAAATAAAAGTATTTAAAGAATAAGTATATATATAATATTAATTTAATTTTTATTTTAATTTTAATTT
>Ga0306898_1000553_pt1 | contig 14114 bp, 13 predicted proteins | sample AntRauMFilla1564_FD_190424 | JGI IMG/M metagenome (GOLD analysis project Ga0306898, IMG submission 190424) | Saline lake microbial communities from Rauer Islands, Antarctica - Metagenome Filla 1 #564 (v2) (version 2) | ecosystem: Environmental > Aquatic > Non-marine Saline and Alkaline > Saline ...
CTTCGGTACTCGTTCTGTGCAGTGATCCAGCGCAGAGACTGCTGGCTTCTGACCTGATCGAGCAGCACGCCACCACGCCGTGGGTGTCGCACATGCTGGCAGTCGATTTCAAGGGTGCTACTGTGAACACGCATCCAATCGAGCGCGTGGCCTAGCCCGTTCTCAGTTCGAGCACTTACCAGCAGCCCCGCTGCTTCCACTCGCGCAAACCATCTCGAGCGCAGGCGTCACCGCACTACGTCGGTTTCTTCCAGGCTCCACGGTGGTGTCGCGATCATGAGGCACCCGGCATCCTCCGAGGCAATTTTGGCCCGGAGCCGAAAGGAATAATCACGTGACTGACCCCAACCTCCGCGCATCAAGCGCAAATGTGCCATCCAATCTCAGCGCCCTCAAGCTGGCAGAGCTGCAGCAGCTTGCCAGCCAGCTCGGCGTTGGCGGCGTGTCAAAGCTGCGCAAGCAAGACCTGGTGAACGCCATCACCGAGCACCGGGCTTCGACATCGGCAGGTTCGACCGCTGAGCCCACCAAGCGCCCAGCGCGCAGTTCAGCCGCAAAGTCTGGCGACGCGCTCCCGGATGCTGCCACCACTTCGGCGGCCGCTGAACCCGCCGCCGCCGAAGTTTCCCCCTCAGACTCCGTCGCCCCCGACTCGGCACCCCGGCGTCGTGGCTCACGTCGAGTATCGAGTGACACCCTCACCGCTACGCCGGTAACCACTGACGCAACTGCTGACCCATCTGCCACTGCACCGGTCACGACGGCTGGCTCCGGCAAGGCCACCGCCGCACCCACCGAGGTCGCCGCCGACGTGTCTGCTGATGCCTCCACTGACGCGTCTGCTGTTGCCTCCACTGACGACCCGGCAGCAGCTGCCCAGAGCGAGAGTGATGACGCTGCCGCCAACGGGGGCCGCAACCGCAATCGCAGCCGCAACCGCCGCGGTGCCGACCGTACAGACGGTAATGATGCTCGTGGCCAGCAGAGCGGTGGCCAGCAAAGCGGCGGCCGTAACACTGACCGCAACACTGACCGCAAGACTGACCGCAACACCGATCAGGCTGAGACCCCCGCTCGCGGTGACCGGTCGAAGAATGCCCGCAGCGCCGAACAAGAGCGCGGAACTGACCAGGGTCGCGGCGATCACGACCGCGGTGCTGACCAAAACCGTTCTGACCAAAACCGTGCCGACCAAGGCCGCGGAGCCGACCAGAACCGTGGCCCACAGAGCGACCGGGCTGAGCAAGACGCTGACGGCCGCAACCGCACTCGCGGGCGTGGGCGTGACCGTAAGCGCGGCCCGGGTGGCGACGAGTTCGAGCCTGAGATCAGCGACGACGACGTTCTTATTCCGGTTGCGGGAATCCTCGATGTGCTCGATAACTATGCTTTCGTGCGCACCACCGGATACCTGCCGGGCCCGAGCGACGTTTACGTCTCGCTCGGTCAGGTGAAAAAGTATTCGCTGCGCAAGGGTGATGCTGTTGTCGGAGCTATCCGCCAGCCACGCGATGGCGAGGGCCAGGGGCGTCAAAAGTACAACGCGCTGGTGCGAGTCGACTCGGTCAACGGTCAGACGGTTGACGAAGCTGCCGCGCGCGTCGAGTTCAGTGCCCTCACCGCACTGTTCCCCAGCGAACGTCTACGACTCGAGACAACCGCGGCGGCCGCATCCACGCGCCTTCTCGACGTTGTCGCACCCCTGGGTAAAGGCCAGCGCGGGCTCATCGTTTCGCCCCCGAAGGCCGGCAAGACGCTGATGTTGCAGGCGATTGCTGACGCGATTGCGAAGAACAACCCCGAAGTGCACCTCATGGTGGTTCTCGTCGATGAGCGCCCTGAAGAGGTCACCGAGATGCAGCGCTTGGTCAAGGGTGAGGTCATCGCCTCAACCTTCGATCGCCCGGCCGAAGACCACACCACGGTCGCTGAACTGGCCATTGAACGCGCCAAGCGGCTCGTCGAGCTGGGCCACGACGTCGTGGTGCTGCTCGACTCGATCACTCGACTCTCACGTGCGTACATTGCGACAACGCCCGCCAGCGGTCGAGTGATGTCTGGTGCCCTCGACCCGTCAGCGTTAGCCGCGCCGAAGCGCATCTTCAGCGCTGCACGCAACATCGACGATGGTGGATCACTCACGATTCTTGCGACAGCCCTCATCGAGACCGGCTCGAAGATTGACGAGATGATCGTCGACGAGTTCACCGGCACCGACAACCTCGAGTTGCGACTTTCACGTCAGCTGGCAGATAAGCGTATTTTTCCGGCAGTCGACATCACCGCGTCGGGAACGCTGCGCGAAGAACTGCTGCTGGGCGCCGACGAAGTTCGTGTGACCGGGCAGCTCCGCAAGGTTCTCGCTGACCTGAGCCCACAGCAGGCACTCGAAATGGTGCTGAGCACGCTGGCTGAGACCTCATCGAATGTTGAGTTTCTGGTTGCAGTGCAGAAGGCGCGACCCCAGGTCGTCGCTTCTCGTACCGCTCACTGACGCCGCAGCTCGCGGCCGCTGGTCGCGGGCGACCGAGGGAGAGTTTCATGTTCGAATCTGTCAGCACGCTCATCGCCGAACTGGAGTCATTGCAAGATCAGCTCGGCGACCCAGCTGTGCACGCCGATGCTGCGCGCGCCAAGAAACTCAATCGACGCTACGCAGAGCTGAATCAGATCGCTGAAGCTCACACCAAGTGGCAACAGTCTGAGAGCGACCTGCTTGCCGCTCGCGAGTTTGCGAAAGACGATGAGGCGTTCGCTGAAGAAGTTCCGGCATTAGAGCTCACGGTCACCGAGCGTGCCGAAAAACTTCGGCGTCTGCTTATTCCGCGCGACCCCGACGACGGGCGTGACGTGATCATGGAGATCAAGGGAGGCGAGGGCGGCGAAGAGTCGGCCCTGTTCGCCGCCGATCTGCTGCGCATGTATTCGTACTATGCCGAATCGCGCGGCTGGAAGATTGAACTGCTCGACGCCACCCGCAGCGACATGGGCGGGTATAAAGACGTGCAGGTGGCGATCAAGAGCAACTCCAACGACCCGGCTCAGGGGGTGTGGGCGAGCCTCAAATACGAGGGTGGCGTACACCGCGTGCAGCGAGTGCCAGCAACCGAATCGCAGGGTCGCATTCACACCTCCACGACGGGCGTTCTCGTCTTCCCCGAGGTCGATGAACCCGACGAGGTTGAGATCAACCAAAACGATCTCAAGATCGACGTCTATCGTTCCAGCGGCCCCGGAGGGCAGTCGGTGAACACCACCGACTCGGCCGTGCGCATCACCCACCTGCCCACCGGCGTTGTGGTGGCAATGCAGAACGAAAAAAGCCAGCTGCAGAACCGTGAGGCCGCGATGCGAGTGCTGCGTGCCCGCATTCTCGCTAAACAGCAGGAAGAGCGGGATGCTGTTGCCAGTGACGCTCGCAAAAGCCAGATTCGTGGAATGGACCGGTCGGAGCGCATCCGCACCTACAACTTTCCTGAGAATCGCATTGCCGACCACCGCACCGGATACAAGTCGTACAACCTCGACGCCGTCATCAACGGAGCGCTCGGGCCAGTCGTCGAGTCGTGCATTTCGTTCGACGAAGAGGCGCGGCTTGCAGCCCTCGGCGACACCGACGACTAAGCAGACGCTGAGACCGCCAACCGAGCGACTTCCACCACCGACTATGAGCACACTCGATCTCACCGCGTTGCGCGAGCACGGCATCCACCGGCTTGCGACGGCCGGTGTGCCGACCCCCGAAGCCGACACTGACCTGCTGATCGGCCACGTGCTCGGCATGAGTCGGGGTCAGGTGCAAGCGAGAGCACTGGTCGGCGCCGCTGTCACTGCTGAACAGTTTTCGATCATCGCTGCGTTCATCGCGCGCCGTGAACTGCGCGAACCCGTGCAGCACATCACCGGGCTTGCAGCGTTTCGCACCCTCGAGCTGGCGGTCGGACCGGGCGTCTTCGTGCCGCGGCCCGAGACGGAGTTCGTGGTGCAGTTCGCCATCGACGCCCTCGCCGCCGTACCCAACCCTGCACCGCTTGCCGTCGACCTCGGCAGCGGCAGCGGAGCGATTGCGCTGGCGATGGCCGTCGAGGTGCGCCACGCCCGCGTTGTTGCCGTCGAAAATTCGCCGCAGGCGTTTGTGTGGACGACCCGCAACGTGCGCCGCTACGGCGACGACCGCGTGCGGCTGGTCTTCGCCGATCTGGCGGATGCCCTACCCGCGCTCAACGGAACCGTTGACGTGGTGGCCTCGAATCCGCCCTACATTCCTCTCGCCGCGGTGCCGCGAGACCCCGAAGTTCGACTGTTTGATCCCGCCCACGCGTTGTACGGGGGAGTGGATGGGCTCGATGCGGTGCGCGCACTCGCACTGACCGCTCATCGACTGCTGCGCCAGGGCGGCACCCTCGTCATCGAACATGGTGAGCTGCAGGCTGAGCAGATTGCCGCCATCGTTCGCACGGCAGGCTTCACCGCGGTGTCGGGGCACCGTGACCTCCTCGGGCGTGACCGCGCGACGACCGCGCACCGCTGAGCAGCCCCCCGCGCCCCCGCCCCCGCCGCGCCCGCATCCCGCGCGCTCAATGTGCAGTTTCGGTCAAAAGTACGGACATGCAACTACCTTCTCGCCACAAACTGCAGATTGGGCGCGGCGGGGCGCGGCGTAGCTGGCAGCACCCCGCGACAAGCACGAGCGATCAGGTCAGTTCGACGTAGCCTCCGGCGCGTAGGGGTATTCGGCCGAGCGGCGCTGAAAGGCAAGAATCGCAGGATTACGGATTCGACCGTCCTTGATCTCGATCGCCCGTTCGATGGTGTCAGACTCGGCCCACGACGACGGGCCCTCCATGACGGTGCGCAGAAAGGGCAGCAGAGCCTCGCTAATTTCCCACGTCGTCGAGTTCCACAGCCATGACGGGCTGTGGTCAACCGCGTAATAGTTGGTGGAATCTCCGACCGTGAACATCGGCTCAGCGAACGAGGTGGGGCGGGCCCAACTGAAACCCATCCCCTCGTCAACTGACACGTCGATGATGAGGCTGCCGGGTCGAAAGGCGTCGAGGTCGCCGATGTTCAGATAGGTCAGTGGCGCGTTGGGGTCTTGCAATGTGCAGTTCACCACAATGTCGCTTTCCGCCAGGTAGGGCGCAAGTGTGACCCGCCCATCGTCGCTGTTGACCGTGCTCTCAAAGGGAGACTCGTCGCTGTGCTCGAACTGAATGATGTCAACGGAGGGGATGGGCGAGCCCACGGCGGCGATCTCTCGATTGGTGAGCACGCGCACATCGTGGATGCCGTGGGCATTCAACGCTGTCACGGCGCCCCGCGCGGTGGCCCCGAATCCGATCACGACCGCGGTGAGTCGTCGGCCGTAGTCACCCGTCGACCCGCACAGTTGCAGCGCGTGCAGCACCGAACAGTACCCCGCCAGTTCGTTGTTTTTATGAAAGACGTGCAGGCCGAATCCGCCGTCTGACTGCCAATGGTTCATGGCCTCCCACGCGATCAGCGTGAGGTTTTTGTCGATGGCGAGCTGCGTGATTTCACGGTCTTGCACGCAGTGCGGCCAGCCCCACAACACTTGGCCGTCGCGCAAGTCTGTGAGGTCTGAGGCCTGCGGCTTCGGCAGCAACACGATGTCGGCCTGAGCGATTACTTCATCGCGGTCAGCCATCGCCCCCACAAAAAGCTCGAGGTGCTCGTCAGCAACACCGAAGCGCGCACCGTAGCCCCGCTCGACAATCATGTTGGCCCGCAGGTCGGCATCAATACGTTCGATGTGGGCGGGATGTATCGGCAGGCGTCGCTCGTCAGTTTTACGCGAGGTTGCGAGTACGCCGAGGCGCAGCACGAGAGGCATGGAATCCGTTTGGCTCATACTCCACCGTAGACGAGCGCTTGCTGCTGCTGCGGCGGCCGACGCCGCGATCGGAGTCTCGAACGACGGGCTCGAGACCCGGGTCTGAAGGATCGCCCCCCCCGCGCGCCCCCCGCGCCCCCCGCGCGCGCCCAATCCGCGGTATCCCGCGCGCTCAAACCGCAGTTTCTGTTGAAAGTGTCGATATGTAACGACTCTTTCGACAGAAACGGCAGATTCGGCGCCTGCGGTAACAGATTCGGCGTCCGCCGTAACCGATTCAGCGCGCGTATGAGCCCGCCCGCCGCGCGTGCGCGCGATTTGGGGCGCCAGGCCGCGAAACCCTAGGCGGTGCGGGGGGTGGTCGCGAAGGCGTTGATCGCGTCGAGCATGAGGGCTGCGTCGGTGTACAGGTGCCCGGTGATGCCGACTGATTCAGCGCCAGCCACGTTCTCAACCAGGTCGTCGGCAAAGAACGTGTGCGTGGCCGGGGTCGAGTAGTGCTCCAGAACGCGAGTGAAGACCAGCGGGTCGGGTTTCCGCGCACCGAAGGCAGCCGTTGCGTGCATGTGTTGGCGGCCCATGAGGGGCACAAGCTCGGGCGCCACCTCGTGCAGGTGCTCGTGAATGAGAATGCTGTTGTTGGTGAGCAGTGCCACCTGGCCCAGTTCGGCGGCACGTCGAACGGCGTCGAGTGCGGCGGGCCGAGGCCGGGTGGCTGCAGCCCGAAATTGCACCCAGTCTGAACGCGAGATGGTTGCCCCGATGATGGCCGAAACGCTGGCCAGGTACTCGTCAGCGTCAGCTGGGTCGCCCGCTTCTGCTTTCCATTCGATTCCACTGAGCCACCAGCGGCGTCGCAGCTCTTGAAGGTCGTGGCCGGTGACCGCCGTCAGCTCGGCCATGCGGGTAGGCCAGTCATAGTCGTACAGTACGTCGTCCATGTCGAAGACAAAAAGAAGGCTCACCCCCTCATACTGCCCGACTACGATGGGCTCATCATGACCGCCGTGTTCGACTGCTCTGTCGAGAGTGAACTGCTCGAGGGTTTGCGGGCGGCACGCGGGGCTATTGGCCGTGGTGAGTTGGTCGTGATGCCGACTGACACCGTCTATGGGCTGGCTGCTGACGCGTTTCGCACCGCCGCTGTGCAGCGCCTGCTTGATGCGAAAAACTGTGGCCGCGATGCCCCGCCGTCGGTGCTTATTCCGGGCATTCCCACTCTGGCCGCTCTCGCCGAGAGCGTGCCCGATGCAGTCAACAGGCTGGTGAAAGAATTCTGGCCTGGTGCGCTGACCGTGGTGGTCGAAGCACGCGAGTCACTGCTGTGGGATCTCGGTGACACCCGCGGCACGGTTGCGTTGCGCATGCCGCACAACCGGCACACCCTGCACCTGCTGGCTGACACGGGGCCTCTCGCGGTCTCGAGTGCCAATCTGGTCGGGATGCCCCCGGCACGCACCGTGGCTGACGCGCAAGCGATGCTCGGCGATCGGGTGAGCGTGTATCTCGACGGAGGCGACCTCGGCGGGCCGGAGCTGGCTATCGCTGATGTGACGTCAACGATTGTCGATGCCACGAGCCTGCACCTTCCCGAGGGCAAGCTGCGCATTGTGCGCCAGGGCGCCATCTCTCACGATGACATCGTTCGCGTTGTCGGTGCGGAGCTGGTCGCGTGACGTTCTACCTCCTCGTCGCCGTCATTGCGGCGGTCGTCACCTGTGGCGCCTCGTGGGGGGTCGTGCGGCTGAGTCATCGCTTCAAACTTTTTCCGGGCATCCGTGACCGCGATGTTCACACCACGCCCACCCCGCGTCTGGGCGGCATCGCGATCGTCGCCGGAATCGTTGTGGCTCTCGCGATCGCCTCCCAGATCAGCTGGTTCGCTCTCGTTTTCGCTGATCCCTTTCCGATCATCGCCATCGTCATTTCAGCGCTCGTTGTCCTTGCCTTGGGTGTGGTCGACGACTTGTACGACCTCGATTGGATGACCAAACTTGCGGGGCAATTGCTCATCGCCGGGTTTTTGGCCTGGTCGAGCCTTCAGCTCATTTCGCTGCCGATCGGGCCAGACGGGGGTATCACCCTGCTGTCTCCGACGCTGTCGCTGATCGTCACAGTGCTCGCTGTTGTTCTGGTTATGAACGCCGTAAATTTCATTGACGGGCTCGACGGCTTGGTCGCCGGGGTAACGATCATCGCGGGGTCAGTGTTTTTCATTTACAGCTATCTGCTGTCAATCGATACCGCTCAAACCGCGTTCAACCTGGCGTCTCTGGTGATGGCGGTGCTCTTGGGTGCCATTGCAGGATTCTTGCCGTTCAATTGGCATCCGGCGAAGATTTTTATGGGGGATGGCGGTGCCCTCGTCGTCGGCATGCTGATGGCAGTGTCGACTATTTCGGTGACGGGGCAAATCGACCCGGGCATCGACCGCAGTCAGCTGGTACCCGCGTTCATTCCGCTGATTCTGCCGTTCGCCGTGCTGGTGGTGCCGCTGCTTGATTTCGGGCTTGCCGTACTGCGTCGGATTCGCGCGGGCAAGTCGCCGTTCAGCGCTGACCGCAAGCACCTGCACCACCGCCTTCTCGACATGGGTCACTCGCATTTTCACGCCGTTTTGATTTTTTATGCGTGGACCGCTGTCGTCGCCTTTGGTGCGCTGCTGTTTCTGTTTTGGGCGTGGTGGTGGGCGCTGCTGGCCGTGATCCTCGGCCTCATCGTGTGCACCGCTGTGACGCTTGCACCGCTGAGCCGACGTAAGCGTTTTGAAGCGGCCGCGCAATCCGCTCCGGACAGCGACTCTGCGCTTGCCCAATTTGACCCGCTGGATGCCGCGGCCCCCGATGATCGTGAACATCAGCTGTTTGCTTTGACCGAGCCGCGCGGCGTACAGCCCGCGCCCCAATCCCAGAAAGACACCCCCTCGTGAATCTTGCACACACTCTTCGCATGTCTCTGATTTACGGCGCCGTTGTCGTGTTTTTGATTGCCATCGTCGGCAGCATTATCGGCGCCCTGGTCGCAGAGCTTCCGGGCCTGTTAGCGGCCTTGGTGGGTTCGGCCGTCGGCTTTGTCTTCGTTGGCATCACCGCTTTGAGCGTGTTGTTGGCGGCCCGTCTTACCCGCGATGATCCTGGGAGTCCGCTGTTTTTTGGTGTCATTATGGGCGCCTGGTTGCTCAAATTTGCGGCTTTTCTTGGTCTTGCAGTGGCGTTGAGAGACAGTGTGGCGCTTGACCCGGTTGTGCTGTTTTTGTCGCTGGTTGCCGCCGCCGTGGGTACCGTCGCTGCCGATGTGGTCGCCGTCCTGCGGTCTCGCGTGCCCTACATCGAACCGGCCCTGCCGACACCCGCCGCCGATTCGACCTCCGGGGCGTGAGCTTGCTACGATATCCCCTGGGCATATTCGCCGATCACCTCGACTTCTGATCTGACCGACGCCCGGATTCTGGAGACTCCGCTGTCTACTTTTGCCCTCGCCCACGCCGCGCTTATTCGACCCTTCGCTGGGGAAGATGGCGAATTTAAGGCTCCCGGACTCGAAGAGTTCATCGGCCTTCCCGCGCTTTTCTTTGAAGGCACTCCCTTCGAGATGAACCGCATCATCATGGTGCGCATCATCGCACTGGCGATCATGGTGCTCATCATTTACGTGGCGCTTCGCCGGGGCCGTATCGTGCCCACCAAGGGTCAGAGCGTGGCCGAGCTCGCTCTCGACTTCGTGCGGATTCAAATCGCCGAACAGGTTCTGGGTGAGCGGCTCGGTCGTATCTACCTGCCACTGCTGGCGTCTCTCTTCTTCGCAATTTTGGCCATGAATATCACGGGCATCATTCCGTTCGCGAACATTGCCGGAACCGCCCTCGTCGGTATGCCCCTGACAATGGCGCTGGTGTCGTACGTCGCTTTTATCTACGCCGGCATTCGAGAGGTTGGCGGCTGGGCCTTTCTCCGTAACTCTCTCTTCCCACCCGGAGTTCCTAAGTTTCTCTACATAATCTTGGCTCCGGTCGAACTGATCAACATTTTCATCATGCGGCCGGTTTCACTCGCTTTGCGGCTGCTGCTGAACATGATGGTCGGGCACCTATTGCTCGTCTTGGCTTTTTACTCGACGAACTTTTTGTTCCTCTTTGTCGAGTGGCCGACTGCGGCTTTCGGCGCGCTCACCCTCTTCGGCGGGCTGGTCATCACGCTCTTTGAATTGCTCATCGCGGTTCTTCAGGCCTACGTCTTCACCCTGCTCACCGCGGCCTACATTCAACAAGCCACGTCAGACCATCACTAACCTCGCGACACCACACGGTGTCGCGATCTCCACCGGAAGGAAACACTCATGGAACCCACTAACCTCGCAGAGCTCACGGGAAACATCGCCACCATCGGTTACGGCCTCGCTGCCATCGGCGCGGGTATCGGCATCGGCATGGTTGCCGGCAAGACCGTCGAGGCGATGGCTCGCCAGCCCGAAATGGCCGGTCGCCTGCAGACCACCATGTTCCTCGGCATTGCGTTCGCCGAATTGCTCGCCTTCATTGGCGTCGCAACCTTCTTCATCTTCCAGTAAGGCGAGCAGCATGCAGTCGAACTTGGCAGTAGAGACGGTGGCGGGAGTCGCAATCTTTTTGCCACCCCTCTACGACATTGTGTGGTCAGCGATACCGTTTGCCCTGATTTTGCTGTTCTTCTTCGTGTGGGTGATGCCGAAGTTTCGCAAGATTCTTGATGAGCGTTCCGAGCTCATCGAGGGTGGGATCGCGAAGGCTGAAGCAGCCCAAGCTGAGGCCTCGTCGCAACTCGATCAGTACACCGAGATGCTTTCTGAGGCTCGAGGTGAGGCATCTCAGATTCGTGAGCAGGCTCGCGCCGACGGTGCAGCCATTTTGGCCGAGCTCAAAGAGCAGGCGCAGGCCGATGTTGCGCGCATCGCGCTGAGCGCGAAAGCGCAGATTGAGGCAGAGCGCCAAGCGGCGATCGTGTCGCTGCGTGCCGAGGTTGGTTCGCTTGCCATCGACCTCGCCAGCGGGGTTATTGGCGAGAGCCTGTCTGACGACAAGCGCGCCACGAACCTCGTTGACCGTTTTCTGGCTGACCTCGAGAATGACCCCGTCCGCACTGCGGCCGGCCAGCCGAAGGCGACCCGGTAGCCATGGGTTCCGCGACGCGCAGTGCGCTCGAGTCGGCTCGTACGGCTTTAGCGTCGGCTCAGGGCGTAGACCTTGTGGCTGCAGAGCAGTTACTTGCCGCTGCGCGCACCATTGGCGCTTCGCCCCAGTTGCTGAGTGCGCTGTCGAACCGGTCCGCCAACGCTGATGGCATGGCGGCTCTCGTTGATACGGTATTTGCTGAGCTCAGCGCGGTCAGCCGCGATCTGCTGCGCAGCATGATTGCGACGGCATGGTCGAACGGTGGCGATTTTCTCGCCGGAATCGAAGAGATCGGTATTCGGGCTGCTGCCGCATCAGCATCTACCGCAGGCGTCATCGAAGCCGAATTGTTCGAACTTGGTCGTGCGGTTACATCGAACGCTGATCTTGAGCTTGCCCTCGGAAGCAAGCGTGGCACTCCCCACGACAAGCTCAGCTTGGTCAGCGCGCTTCTGGCCGGGAATGCATCGGCACAGACCGTGGCCATCGCTGGTCACCTCGTGCAGCAGCCGCGTGGGCGACGCATCGGCGAGTTGGTGCGAGGCGCTGTAGCCATCGTCGCCGACGCTGCGGGCAAAGGAGTTGCCACGGTCACGGTTGCGAAGCCGATGACGGCAGCGCAGCGCGCCGACGTCGCCGCGAGCATCGCTCGCCGGTACGGCAGAGAACACGTCATTGACGAGGTCGTCGACCCCGCACTGTTGGGTGGCGCCCGCGTGCAGGTCGGAGACGAGGTCGTCGACGGATCAGTGGCGTCGCGACTGGCCGATCTCAAGCTTCAGCTGGCCGGTTAGGCGCAGCTCACTACATCCCAGCCGGGAGCCCGCAGGGGCACTCGAACGAAAAGAGAAGAAGATGGCAGAACTGACGATCAGCCCGGACGAGATCCGTGACGCGCTCAAAAATTTCGCGAAGTCGTACTCGCCCGATAAAGCCGTCGCGACCGAAGTCGGCCGCGTCATTGACGCCGCAGACGGTATCGCGCACGTCGAGGGGCTTCCGGGCGTCATGGCCAATGAGCTCATCCGCTTCGCTGATGGAACTTTGGGCCTTGCCCAGAACCTCGACGAAAACGAGATCGGCGTTGTGGTGCTCGGAGAGTTCACCGGCATCGTTGAAGGCCTCGAAGTAACCCGCACCGGCGAGGTGCTGTCGGTGGCCGTCGGTGACGGCTACCTAGGGCGAGTCGTTGACCCGCTGGGAACCCCCATCGATGGTCTCGGCGAGATCGCCACTGAGGGCCGTCGTGCCCTCGAGTTGCAGGCCCCCGGAGTCATGCAGCGCAAGAGCGTGCACGAACCACTGCAGACTGGCATTAAGGCCATCGACGCGATGATTCCTGTCGGCCGCGGCCAGCGTCAGCTCATCATCGGTGACCGCCAGACCGGCAAGACCGCCATCGCGATCGACACCATCATCAACCAGAAAGCCAACTGGCAGTCGGGAGACACCAATAAGCAGGTGCGATGCATCTACGTCGCCATCGGCCAAAAGGGTTCGACGATTGCCGCCGTCAAGGGCGCGCTCGAAGAGGCCGGCGCCATGGAGTACACGACGATCGTTGCGGCACCTGCCTCCGACCCGGCCGGCTTCAAGTACCTGGCCCCGTACACCGGTTCGGCTATCGGCCAGCACTGGATGTATGGCGGCAAGCACGTGCTCATCATTTTCGACGACCTGTCGAAGCAGGCTGAGGCCTACCGCGCCGTGTCGTTGCTTCTGCGTCGTCCGCCGGGGCGTGAAGCCTACCCGGGTGACGTTTTCTACTTGCACTCTCGTCTGCTTGAGCGTTGTGCCAAGCTCTCTGACGAATTGGGTGCGGGTTCGATGACCGGACTGCCGATTATCGAGACGAAGGCGAACGACGTTTCGGCCTACATTCCGACCAACGTGATCTCGATCACTGACGGTCAGATCTTCTTGCAGTCTGATCTGTTCAACGCGAACCAGCGCCCGGCAGTCGACGTCGGAATCTCTGTCTCACGCGTGGGTGGCGACGCCCAGGTAAAGAGCATCAAGAAGGTTTCGGGCACCCTGAAGCTCGAGCTTGCTCAGTACCGCTCACTGCAGGCATTCGCCATGTTTGCCAGCGACCTCGACGCTACGAGTCGTCGTCAGCTGTCACGCGGTGCTCGCTTGACCGAGCTGTTGAAGCAGCCCCAGTACTCGCCGTACCCGGTCGAAGAGCAGGTTGTCTCGATCTGGGCCGGCACTAAGGGCAAGCTCGACACCATCGATGTCGATGACGTGTTGCGATTCGAAGGCGAGCTGCTTGACCACTTGCGCCGCAACACCTCGATTCTCACCACCCTGAGTGATACCAACGTTCTCGACGACGCCACTGAGGCTGAGCTTGAGAAAGCGATCGACGCGTTCGTCATCGCCTTCCAGGGTGGCGAAGAGGGCGGCGTTCACGCTGGCAGCGAAGCATTTGATGCCACCGAGGCCGACGACATCAACCAAGAAAAGATCGTTCGCCGCAAGAAGTGAGGGTGGGGCGCGCGTGACGCGCCTTGCCTGACGGCCCCGGGCGTCCACTACAGCACGACACACCACACCACAGCACGGTCCACAACTGCACCGTCCACAACAGCACCGACCAAGAAACGGAACCAGCACATGGGAGCGCAACTTCGGGTCTACCGGCAGAAGATTCGTTCTGCTCAGACGACCAAGAAGATCACGCGCGCGATGGAGCTCATCTCCGCCTCGCGGATTCAAAAGGCACAGGCGCGAATGGCAGCGGCTGGACCGTATGCACGGGCTGTGACGCGCGCTGTATCAGCGGTGGCCACGTATTCAGACGTCGACCACGTGTTGACGACTGAGCGCGAGAACCCCACGCGTGCAGCGATCGTGGTGTTCACCTCAGACCGTGGCTTGGCCGGGGCCTTCAGCTCGCAAGCCCTTCGTGAAGCGAACGAGCTGCGTACGCGGCTCGAGAGCGAGGGCCGCGAAGTGGTGAGCTATGTCGTTGGGCGTAAGGCGGTCGCGTACTACGCCTTCCGTCGTCGTGAGGTGTTGAAGAGCTGGATCGGTAGTACCGACCAGCCCGAGTTCGCCACGGCAAAAGAGATTGCCGACACGTTAGTTGAGGCGTTCGTGCTCGGC
>Ga0306898_1000556_pt1 | contig 14089 bp, 20 predicted proteins | sample AntRauMFilla1564_FD_190424 | JGI IMG/M metagenome (GOLD analysis project Ga0306898, IMG submission 190424) | Saline lake microbial communities from Rauer Islands, Antarctica - Metagenome Filla 1 #564 (v2) (version 2) | ecosystem: Environmental > Aquatic > Non-marine Saline and Alkaline > Saline ...
GTAAAACGTGACGCACACCAAACATTAAAAAGAATTTGAAGGGTTTGTTCTCTGATTTTTAGTGTTTTAACTTTTTTGTATTTTTTTTAAAGGGTAAAACTTGTAGTTATTTAACTGCAACTTGCGTTTTTTGAAGAAAACTTTAAAACAAAACAAAGCCTGTCATTTGCGGTGACAGGCTTCTAAATTTATGACATGTGCTCGCACAAATCAACAACATTGCGAAAGTAGCAATTTACTGCAACTTCAAGAAATATTTATGCAACTCACTTATTACATTTACTTTATTTCTGTAGATCTATTTTAGTTTTAGAAATTAAAAGTAATGCATTGTTTACTTCTTGTGAATTGTACTTCTCAAGTAAATTGTAAAATGCATCAATTTGATCGGTCATAACCAGTATTGAATTTCTGGTGCTTGGATCATCGGCAAAGTGGCCGACTAAAAAGGCTCTTAATAGAACCGCTAAATCATCTTTTTGCTCACTTACATCTGCTATCTGATGGGTGTCGCTCATTAAGAGCGCCATTTCTGCCAAAATGTTGTAAGACTTGTTTTGTTCATTTTCTTGATGTGACATTAGAATATGGTTTAAATTAATAAATAGGAGCGTAGCCCCCTCGAGTTGTCACACCAACCGAATGCCGAAACATAAGGAATTGAGAGTAACTACGCCTATTGTAGTTATTGTTTTTACCAAAATTTCAATTGAAAAAGTTTCGTTCAATTGGTGTGACAAAGTAAATGTATAAAAAAATATTATGCAATATGTGTTTGCATACTATTAATTAGCAAAGCTTCACTAGAGGTTAATTATTTATTTACTTGTGGTAAATTGATTATAAAAAACTTTTATTTTTTAATAGGTTTAAAGAATCTTTGCGATTTTCTAAACTATCCTTTTGAAGATTTAAAAAAATTGAATGATAATTTAATTTTAAGTATTTATCTTCATTAAATAGTTTAATTTCCTGACCATCTTTTAACCAAATTTTTTCATAAGACTGAGTAAAAGGATCTTTGTAGGAAAAGTCATTTCTCCCATATTTAGAGTTTAACATTTCTGAAAATTTTGAAATGGATGTAATACCGGCTAAACCCAAAGTGTTTTCACATTTGCAATATAGCGAAATCAATGCATTATTATAAAATACTGGCTTAACAAAACAATTCAAATCAGTAATATTATCTATTTTAACATTCCAATAAAAACTAGAAATATTGCTTTTAATAACACCTTTTTCATTTAATTCGTGCGCTCTAGCAATGAAAAATATTTCATCTTCTCCAAACTCAAAACCTAAAAGAGTGGTGTCGGCTTTAATTTTATTTTTATAAATTTGGTTTTTTTGAAGTTTAATTTTATTTAAAGTTTTTAAAAAATTTTGTTCATTTGTTTCTGATTTATTACAGCAAAAAGCACTAAATAATAGTGCTGTAAATAATAATCGTTTCATAATTCATAATTTAATTGAATAACAAATATAAAAAATTAATAAACACCACCATCCAAGCCTGTAGGTAAAGATTCGCGCATAAAGGTTACCAGCTGCGTCCAACGCTTACGGAACATTAGGTATTTAAAGCCGTCACTCATATTTGTGCTTTGAAGTGGTAATTTGCTCGTAGCCAAACTTTCTGAGGTTTTGTCCTTTTTAATGTAACGAATACCTGTGCGCGCCTCTATGCCAATAGTGATTTTAGATAATTCTAAACTACCCTTAAGTTCTCTACATTGGTAACGATCTATTAACAGTATTGGTAAGCCTTTAGTAGTCTCTTGTAGCACTTGCTTAATAAAAAAATGCTCTTGACTCTGGTAAATGTTGCCCTGCTCTTTGGACATTAAATGAACGGTCCATCCTGTTTTGGTACCGTTTTCATCAAACTCAATATGTTTTTTTACTTCAGAGGCCCAATCTCTTCCTGAAGACTCATATTGATTTCCCGATCTATCGTAATACATATATAAGTTACGATTGATATGAGGACTCCAAAAATCACGGAACTTTTTTCCAAGCTCCTTACTACTTTCTGGAATGAGCGTAAAATGATTTTTAAGGCAGCGAAAATACTTGCCATGTTCCTGAGCAACGACCATCGATATCATTTTACCAAAATCGACGCCAGCATCTAAAGGTGCGTGTGGATCCCAATACCGGAGAACATTGCAGTCTTTTTTATTTTCTTTAATACCTGTGCGCATTGCAATGGCATTATCTATACCATCATCATAAAAGTGCTGCTCGCCTAGTCCGGTATAAAAACGCTCGCCCTCCTCGAGTTTACTTTTAAAACTTAGCACACTTTGTTTAAATTCTTCCCAGCCTAAAACCAAAAGCTGATCAAAAACATATTCTGGTGTTAAAATATCTAAATTTACTAGACTAGAAACGACCATAAAATGCGTGGTGTTTTTTCGAGCTCTATACCATTGTATTAACCATTTTTGACGCTGTTTTGTGTATTTTTCAAGGGCGTTTTTATCTCTACGATCGTAAGCCTGTTTTATTTTATGATTAATCTCATTTAGTATGCAACCTGCCTGAAATGCCATCTTTATTCGCGACAAATCCATGTTTTCGCGAGCATCCATGATCCAATCATGGTTCTTTTTACTGAGATTTGGTAAATCGGTAGTGAATGTCGTGCCTCTGTAGAGCGGAGAATAAGAAACTTGCGTATGGCCACGTAGAGCTGGCAGAATAATATCTAAAGTCTTTTTGTCGAAATACTTGACTTCGTCTCCAAAAATATGCTGAAATGAATCTCCTGCTAAACCTGAGGGCTGATCTAAACTTCCTAATTTAAAAACACACCCGTTAAACGTAGAAATTGTATTTTTAAAACGAAGTACAGGCGTATAGGCTGTTTTAAAATGACTTGGAGGTTTTACATCGACGACATAATGAACGCCTTCAATCCAACCTTTATATTCTCGCCAACCTTCAATAAGCTTAGGGATGACCTTATCTTGTGCGTTGACAAAAGTATCTGCCACAAACCCAAAAACAGAACGCGGCATGTCGTAGACACAGTCCATGGATCTATCCGCTTGTATATCTGTCGTTTTTGTTGTGCCACGACCTGCAATTAACCTAAGATGTTGTGCGCCTGTAAGGTCAACAACTTGTTTAACTACGTTACCGTAACGATATTCTACATTGCCATCATTCTTCATCAGTTACATGTCGAGGGTCTTCTAATGGTCCTAAAAAGGCTTTAAATGGTAAATTACCGGCTTCCATTTGCAATATTTCTTTTTCAAGCTCTGTTATTTCTGGCAAACCATCAATAAATTTGCTTACAGCGCGTCTATCTGCCTTTGGTATGCCTGCGCTTTCTGGATCTGTCGTGTAAAGTTTAAAAGGTTTATCGAATGAGCCATCTGGGAAATCTAGAATATCCGGTTCATTTAATCCTCTAAATTTATAGGCGCGTTCTCGCATTTTTGATATTTTATCTAAATCATCAATGCTTTTCGATGCTAAACGCGCAAGAGCAATATCTTCATCTTGCTGTTCTGCATATAAATTTCTGTAAGCTTGCTTCGAAATTGTAGAATCTAAATGGTAATACTCAATCGAATGATCGTAAATTCTAGTCGCCATATACCTGGACAAACCATTTACTTTTTCTAAGTGCGAAACAATATGCTCCTTAGTGGCAAATTGTCTAGGCCTGTAGGTCATACTCCGCACTTTTTCTAAGGCATCTAAATAATCTACAATTTCTGGAGGTGCATTATTTGGATCACCGGAATCTATAAAGTCATAGATTTCTGAAAGCTCTAATTTAGCCGGAACTCTAATTTTATCATAATTGCTTTCCATAGACTAAATCTTTGTATTTCTCAAACTGAGATTCGTCATAATTCTTTTTATAAATATGCAAGGCTGTTACATTACCAGAGGCTGCTTTTTCTGCTAATTTATCTTCAATTTTAAATTTTGTATTTAAACAGCCTCTGGTGATAGCTAACCATATCGGCGAATCTTTTTCATTAGCTTCTCGACGAAAAGCACTTTTCTTCATGCCCAGATAAATTGCCATTTCATCATAGCTGTAATTTACGGCAGACAAACGCTCAATGGTTTCTGTCAGTGATAGATCTGCTAGATCTGTTGATTTAGATTTATTTTTTTCTGTCATAAATCTATGTCTATATCCTTACCTTCTAGAATCTCTTTAGCAGTTTGTAATGCTATTATTAATACTAAAAAGAAGCCTTTATTATACCAGATAAGAACAAAACACTCTACGTTGTCAGTCGTGATATAAATAACTACTGCAGTAAATATTAATAGTAAAAATGTTATTGCAGATCTCGCCATTATATAAAGCGAAACTGGTATTGCTTGAAGTAAACTTATAAATTCTAACATAATAAAAAGTGATTAAATATAAATTAATCAACTAAACTAAGTAAATAGTCTATTTGATTTTGCGCACTTGCTTGAGTACTATCAATTTCTTCATTAAACTTACTAGGGTTATTTAAATATTCCGTGTTGTAATCTTGTTGCGCTTTAATTAACTGTGCTCTTGAGTATTTCATGTGTTTTATTTTTAGATTTAAATTCTATTGCATAATATGTGGCCATTTCTTTCTGGCTTCTGCTGCATCTGCAGATATATACCCTTTTTTAACCAAATTGTTATGTTCTTCTAGCCAATTAAGAGGCACCGTTAACTCCGCTTCTAAATAGCCTTCGATAGCTTTTTTTAAGTCCTCTTTTCTTGAAAAGTGATGCACGCTTTCGGGCAAAAGACCTTCAGGATTAAATTTTGACATACTTTTTTTAATTTAGTGATCATTCGTTAATAGGTCTTTCAAATTTTTATTATTAAAAAAAAACTTCCAAAGAAACTTGACTCAAGTTCTTGAGCAACGCTTTCCTCTGGAAGTGTGAAAAATTTATTCAAGCTTTTAGCTTATTTTTTCTAGCCTGGCATCTACTAATTGAAGTTCTTTATTCCATCCCACAATTTTTTGTCCAAAAGCAAGTTTAGCATCACCCTCTTCCATTTTCTTAAATGCCTTCTCATCTTTACTAACGTATGTGCGCAGGTTCTTTTGTCGCTTCGTGAGTTCCATCGTGCTCATGGTGGCCACTTTTTCTTTTAGCATGTGGTCTGCAAATATGGGATGCTTCCCAAGGATCTGCTGATGCTCTTTATAATACTCAAGCTCGTCGTAGCAATCTAGGTTTAGCTCGAAATTTGCAACGGTCTCTTTAGCAATTTCAAAAATATCTTCGTTCGTTGCTCCAGCGGCTATTAATACTTTTAATTCTTTGCGACCATCTACAAACTTATAATAGGCTGTGAATTTATCTGCCACTAGAATTTTGAATTCGTCCGGACAATCGGTCTCAGATAAAAACGGAAATTCATCTCTTAGTTTTATACCTTGCTTGGCTTCCTCTGGGGCGTCTTTAAAGATTGAAACAGCCTCACTTAAAATTGATTCTTTTTCTTTAGCAATAGCCTCTTTTTTATGATATTCAATCGTCTTTAAAAGGTCCAATCGCTGCTCTAGTAATTCTGCAATAGCATTGTTCTGAGCTTGGACTACCATTTTTTCATGGACTTCTAATATTAGAAGGTCTAACTCTGCTTTTGTTGTTAATTTATGATCAACTTCTTTTTCTTCTAACCACGCTTTTCTTTCCGCATTGCCGGGAAGGCCTTTAGTAAATATTTTTAATGGAGTAGGCAGATACTTATCGAGTTTAGAGAACTCAGTTAAATCTGATGCTTCCTGTAGAAGTATATCTCTTGAGGCTTCTGGATCTAAAGCTAATAAACGCTGTTCTCCTGTGAGTGGAACAGGCTCTTTTGCTCTTTTTAAAACTTTATATAATTCCTTTTCTTGAATCCCACAAAGTTTCTTAACATCGTACTCAAGGCTAGAGAGTGTGCCAGGCGAGTATCTCGCGGCATTGTAAAAACGCTTTTGACCAGGTGTAGCATCTGGTAATTTTAAAAGTAAAGCGACTAAGGCTTTGTATTTGTCTTTAGGCGCTTTGCGATGCGTTATAAATAGATCTATGACCTCATTTTTTTCTTTAGTTTTCATAAGTATAACATTAATAGTTTTGCTCTAGGGCTACAAGGTAATTGTACGCGCCCTGCTTTACTGTGACATGGTTTGCATAAATAAAAAAGAGTCTCGCATTACACGAGACTCCTTTGACTAACATCAACTCAATTAATATAAAAAAAACAACTAACTTCTATTTTGCTCTACTAAATAAATCGTAGCTCCACCATCTACAACTTCAAACGAGATGGATGCGTTTTCTAACGCAACCCATTGTGTCCCATCTATAAGAATTACTGTAGCTTCTGTAAGATCGCCGGCACTTAATGTTGCAGGATCTGCACCTCCAGATCCGATTAATGTTACGACACCACCAGGTACTAAATCGAAATCAGCTATGCTAACGGCCGCTGTTGTTTCTAAAGCCGCTACTTTGTACTGATAACCATTGGCCAACAGCATATTTATAGCTGCACCCGTCGCAAATGGTGCTGCTACTGGTATATTACCATTGTAGTGCGCCGGTACAAACCGTGTGCCTTGAATCTGCTCGAATGTGAACGCGTGTCCTGTCTTATCCTTATTGGCTTGGAAGTTATTCTTTAATCTCATAGGTGAGCATTTAGTGCCGTACACCCGCTTCGATTCTTCAGCACAACTACCGTAAATGACGACTAAGTCTTCACCTAAATTGTTCTGAAAAAATTCGTGTGCACTTAAAACGTCACCTGGGTGAGAGGCTAAGAATTTTTGCATGATTTGTTCTGCATCGACTTCACCGCTAGTTTCGTAAGTCGCATCTTGATTTACGCCAGTCATATAGACCGCAATTGCTTGTTTATTGGATTTCATTACAAAATCACCAACTGCTAAAACACCTTTAGCGTTTCGTACTGGCCAAGTCGCAATATCTTTTGTTCTCATAATGTGAACATTTGGATCTTTTGCCGTTGGTGCCCCAACTCCAGCTCCGCCCACTTCTACATTTATAAATTCGTACATAATATTATATATTTTTAAAGCCTCGCTGTTACACGAGGCATATTATTATTTTACACGGCAGCGATTGTTCTCGCCACTTCGGTGAATACTCCATCAATTTTCACAAATGTGATGTTGTCTGCTGCGTTTGCCAAGACGGCTTCTGATCCTACTTCTATAATTCCGCTTACGTCATTTATAGTCACCGTTCCGCCTGCGCCACCGTTTACTTTAATTTCTTGTCCTTCAAAACCGTTTAACAATTCGTCTAGTATAGCGTTAGCCGAACCAGCAAATATAAAGTCACTTCCTTGTGCTGCATCGATACTATCTACATACGTTGCATCGTCTGCAGTGTTTACTTCTGGTGCAGTTGTACGCTTAACTTCAGATAAAGTCGCATTACTATTAACTCTTAGTGTTAATGTACCTCCAGAACTTAACGCGAATGCACTCGCTAACGTCATGTTGCCTGAGGCTACTACGTTGCCTGTTGCAGCAGTATCACCTTTTATTTTAACAATCTGTCCAGCATACGTGCCTTTAATGTCTGTAATGTTAGTTGCCCAATTGCTAGCTACTTGAATGTTGCTATATGGTAACGTTACTTCGCCTGTTGTATCATCAAAGATTTGCGTAAATGTATCGTGTATATATGGAGGCATGTTGGCCCAAACCGTTTGCACTTTAAATTCTGCAGGATCACCAGCTTTTACTTTTGTGCCGATGTGCTTAAATCGAACTCCAAATTTATAGTCTCCAAAAATGTACATAATCCGCTTTAACATTTCGAAATGTAAAAGCGATTTTTCACCTGGTATATTTTCCATCAACTCGATGTTATTATCGTCGGTGATAAACATAAAGTCAGATCCTTCTAAATCTCTTAAGGCATAAAAACGAATGTTAGGATAGTTTTCGATTTCCATAACATCATCGGCTGTGAAATTATTGTCTAGACCGTACAATTCGCGCTTTCGGCTTTTGTATTTTCGTAACCAAGATTTAGATAAGTAAAAAACCAAACCTTCTTGGTTCTTATCTTCTTCTTTTAAATTGTTTTCGATAACGGCAGGCACATAATCTACTATGTTAGCAATCGTTGGCACACCTACATTCGCAATTTTAAATTTCTGATCTATAAAATAGGCTCTCCAAAGTTTTACTAATATCCCTTCAGATCTATTTATTGCTCTACCTGCAACGGTTGAATTTTCTGGAGTTTTAACATAAACACCATTTATAGACACCTTACGATCTTCTTGTCGCGCTTTCTTCATTAACTCGGTAATTAGGTACCTTACGAAACTTAATTTATAAGCTTGAGACCCTTCTTTATTGTAGTTGCTAATCCAACTTGTTAAGAGGTCTTGTAAATTGTAACCTAAAAACTCTAAATCTATGTTTACTGGATAGATCTGAGACTCTTCTGGCTGAATCATTTGTTTACCTTTTGGTAACCAATTCTTTTTTCTGGCTTGCGAAACTTCACCCGACACAATGTTGCCATCTGCAACTTTATCGACGATATTGGTTCTAACATTCCAAAATGGAGGTAAACCAAAGTTGTCGCGCTCCAGAGAATTTAATTCTGCATTTACTTCTCTAACGTATAGGTCTGCATCATCGTTTAATTTCTGGACTTCTACTTTAGTAATGGCGCCTGTGTCGAAGTTTTTAATAATTCCGGCAGCTGCTTGGTTCCATGGTCTGTCTTCAAACGCATCGTAGGCATGACCTGTGCCTAAAAAGTGTGTGGCACTGTGCATATTCTTTAAATTTTTACCCGTTCCTTTGGCTAACGGATCGTCGCCTTCAGGTTCTTTCATTAGTTTCTCAATCATTTTGTCGGTCTTCTTATTGTGATCAATAAGTCCGGATAACAGCTTTTTTAAATCTGGATCCTCAGACCCTTGAGGCTTACTTGCTGCTTCCTCGGCTTCTTCTGCAGATAGTCCGTGAGCTCTAAGCATGTCCATCGCTTCTTTTTTAAGATCAACTAATTGTTGGTCTTTACCTTCGTCGTCTTTAGCAGCATCTGCTAATTCTTTGTTCATGGCATCTACTAAAGTAGATAGCACAACTTTTTCTCCCAGGGTATCTTGCAACTGTTGTAATTGGGATTCTGTTAAATTTAGCTTTCCGTCTTCGATGAGAGAATCCATTTTAAAGAACGCTAGCATAAAGGCATACAACTGTTTAAATTTTTTCATAGGTAATTTGGTTTTAAATTATTTAATTATTAATACTAAAAGCTTCCGCTAATGCCTTTGCCATGAGCATTGCGTCCATCATATTGCCTTGTCTGTTAATGATGCCTATTCTGATCGCATCATTAGTTCTAAATGTTCTTCCTGTTAATACACCTTCTTCTTCTAATAAGTTGGGATGTGCTGCTTTTGCAATCGCCTGTAAATCTTTGGCCATTGGGGAAAGCTCTCGATCTATTAATAGTTGTTTCCCTTTTTCTTCGTCTTCCTGCAGTAACCGGTGGATTTCATTTTTATGCTTAGATTCTTCCGGATAAACTTCATGAAACTTCACTCCCATGTCTTCATAATATTTTGTGGCATCTTGCCAAGAGCTCACCACGCCATAAGATCCAAACCTTGAAACTAACGTGTTTTCGGCCATTTGATAATCTGCAATCACATCTGGAATAAATTTGTGTAGGCTCAAAGAATTATCCGCTAAAGAAACAATTGGTTTCCGCTTGCGCATCGCAAAATCTTGAAATAGAGGCAAGGCTCCAACAGATCCACCTGGTCCATCTACTCGTATAATAATCGCGGCTATATTTGCTGTATTGTTTAGAAAATCTAATTGGAAAATAATTTCATTTGCACCTAGCATCCAATAGCTGCCATACTTCCCCATAGGACCTACGATATTAACTACCGCAATAGAACCTTCTGGAATTTCATCTGGACTTCTAGGATTAATTCGCACGTACATATCATTATAGAATGATAATAAGGTTGCAGAGCGATCTTTAACTTCAGACTCATTAGCAGATTTAGGATTTAAATTTGAAAATAAGTGCCCAAGCTGCAATAAACCAGAATAACTCATAAGCCAATGGCCTGTGAGGATTTCGTTTAAAACGAGCCTATTTTCTATTAATTTTGCAGGAAATGAATTCATATCACAAAGAAAAGGGGATAGGTCTCTTATTGCTGTGACATGGTTTTAGCGTATTTTTGGATATATGATATGAGGATCTGTAATTTTCTAAATGCCTGGTATCTTCTTTATCTTAGATTTTAAAAAGAAGAATAGTATAAGTCCAGAAAAGATGAGAAGGCCAATTAACCACGCGCCAAAGGAAAAGCCTCGCTTAGTGACATCTTTAGAGCTCGTGTTTTTTTTAATTTCTTTATTTGATTCTAATTCGGATAAGCGTCTGCTTTGCGCTTCAACCAACTTATTTAACTCAATTATTTTATTTGACTGCGTATTGATTTCATTTGACAAAGCGCTCATCTTTTCTAAGAATTCCTTAGACACGGATTTACTAAAATTAGTTTGAAACGAAACATTGGCGCCATCGCTTTTAATCGTTGTAGCGCCAATGGTGACACTTTTTTCTTTTCCCTCTTCTGCTGTGATATTACCGGTTACCGTTGTCGATTCATTTTCTTCTGTCCGTGTTTCTTTTGAAGATTCTTTAGAGAGCTCGTCATATTTAGCAGTCAATGTCTCCTGAAGGTTTTCTATGCGATTGATCAACGCATTGCTCTGAAGTGTCAAAGATTTCTTTACAGTTGCTTTTTCTGTAAAGTTTTCTTTCACCCAATTTTTCTTAGCCACTCTGCAGCTCGAAAACAATAAAACGACGAGTATTAAGATTATTTTATGTTTCATTCTCAAATTTTTTAGATCTACTTCGTCTTTTTACTTTCCTTTGAACTTAATTTTAGGATATCCATTTTTATCTTTAGAGAGGCGCTTTAGCTGCCACGTTTTATACCCAAATGTTTTTTGGAAATGAGGCTTATCATAATGCTTACCTTTTCTGTTTATTAAACCCCACTGCCAGTTGTAAAACTCAAATATTTTTACAACTTCAAGCCATTCCGCAATCCCGTTTTTATTACCATCGAAAACCACATCCCAAGACGCCGTTTCAAAAGTTCCGTTTTTATCTCTATCTATAAGTAAGCATATGTCCACTGCTAAGCCGTAATTGTGATAAGACTCACCTTCATCTGCATTGGTGACGATTGTACCTGGTTTAGTTCTCCCTTGCGCATATAAATTAGATTGTTCTTTGCCCGTTCGAAAAACCCAAGTAAAACGCACTTGGCAATATTGTGAGTTTACTTCTTCACAGATCCAAGCGTAGATAACACTCAGTTCAAATCTAACGGCTGGGTGCGCTTTTTCGATTCGTTCTAAAGTAATAGGATCCTGCTGCATGGTTATAATTTTAAATATTTTTAGTAAACAAAAATTTTATAATTGCATATAAAGCACTAATAGCCCCACCTCCCACAACACCGTATGCTGTATGTTTCGCGGCTTGAATTTTTTTATCTTGCTCAATTTTATAAATCCGTTTAGAGTTGTCGCTCGATCTCTCGACCAAACCCATCTGTTTCGTTTTTTCGTCGCTTTCTAAAATTTGTAAGATTCTGTTTAATTTAATATTTATATCGTTGGTATCGCTTGTTTTCATCAATTCTATATATAATTATTTTATCTTACCGAATCTTTCGATAAGCGTAATTCCTAATAGAGAAGCTCCTAAGCCCATAATAGTTACCCAAATGTCGAAGGGAAAATTATAGTTAAAATCTTTGCCGAGAAGCGCCATTATTAAGCCAATTAAAAAATAAAGAAATGCCATTATTAAAGCAACGTTTACAAGCTTTATGCCTGTTTTTCTTTTGCTGCTCTCTTTCCCATCAACATCGTTTAAAACTTCTTTCATTTGTATAATCCTAAATTAATTTAAATGCTATTTAATATCGCTTCTACTTTATCTGCATCTTTACGAATTTCCCAGTTGTAAAAACAAAATTTTATAAAATTAGTTCTTAAGTCTAATCTGTTACAGCCTTTTAGATACATGTCTATATGAGATTCACTTGGCAACAAATTTAATTTGTCGCACTTATATATGAATGTATAGAGTAAACTGTCCATTTTAAACTATTTATATTTTTTTAACCACCACATTACTAATATTAAACGCGCCGCCAATACCTTGTCCTTTGCTGTTTCTTGCTCTTATACCAAACCTAAACCTATCAGTTATGGGAACTTTATAATATAAAGTAAAAAGACCATTACCTGGTCTTGTAAAATTTGCAAAACTACCATTATATAGATCGCCATAAAGCCATAAATTAAAGGTGGCTCCTATTTCTTCTTCAACAACGTTAAAGCTAATTTTAACGGTCTCACCTAAAAGCACATTTTCTTTTAAGCTCCATACTATGTATTGAAAATTAGATACAGCATCGTAACTAAATGAGCCATCTTGATTCTCTGTCCATCCTGCATCTAAAGTTATAACTTCATTTAAAATATTTTCGTCTGGTAATTTAGGCCCTTCGTAAATAATTTGATTTGTTGTACAATTCAGTCTTATTAAATCTAAGCTAATAGCTTTTATTACATCTAACTGCACGCCGTTAGATAGAAGTGAATCTTTAATTGTCCATTCGGCATTATTTAACTCAACTCTTTGCCCTTTAAAATCAAAAGGTTTATTGGATATTATTTTGAATACCTTAAGCGTATCTAAACAAGCGTTGCCATATACTATTGTAGAATCAGCTTCATCTAAATAAAACTCTTTTATCCTGGGAACCGTTGAACCTGTAATGTAAGCTTCGCTTAAATTTACCTTTGATAATACATTAATATTTGGCTGTCTTATAAAAACACTTTTGGATAGGTTTTTAGATTTTATTTGTAAGGCTCGTGCAAACAACTTTATAAGTTTAGTGCTTCTATCTACAAGGCTATCGTTTACATAGGTTTCATAATAGCCTTTCTCAACGGCGTCGAAATCTTGAGCTTCTAAATGTGGGGCAAAAAGAAACGATACAAATACTATTAATACTATTATTTTCTTCACTCTTCCTCGTCGGATTGGCCTACTGTTGTTTTGTAGGTGGTTTTAGGATTATTTTTCGCAAATTCTTTTGATACAAATCTGCCTGTATCTGCACTTTTATTTACTTCTCTTTTTTTCATAGTAAAATAGTTTTGCCTTGTGTTAAACCTACCAGGTATTAATAAAACAAAGCTAAGAACATTTAAAAGTATGAGCTGTGACATGGTTCTATGCCGAATAATAATGGATGCTGCGATTACCTATTTGATTTTGAAGACGTGTTAGGCTGTGTTTTTTTTTTAAGGTATTATAATAGAATCTTTTAATGCTTACTGGATCGATCTCTGTGAGATACAAATTGTGATCTTGCATGTACAGATCTATTGCTTCGTCTATAAATTTTTTGGATGTTGAATTTTTGGCGTAACCTTTTATAAATTCCACAATTGAGATCCTAAATATATTTTCTAAGAATTCGTTAAATAAGAATACATGGTCCTGTCTAAGTTCTAAAATTTTATGATTGTTATTTTGTTTTTCGTGCATCAATCCTTTTTTTTCACCACACTCGGTAATAGTTAAGAATACACTGTAACTTCCTATGCGTGCTTTTGGTTTTTCTTGAGAAAAACTTTTAAAGGTTTCGAGCATTTTGCCTAAAATCGAGGATCTGCTAATGCGTGCGAGCTTTACTTTTTTGTTCTCGTAGGTTGCTTGTGTTTCGCCTTCTAATTCATTAAATAAGAATGATACCAGGTGTGGCCTAATATTAAGATGTACGAGCTCTGGCATTTTATTCAGTAGTATTTATATTTTAAAAATTAGAGGTGAAAATCATTTTTCTTTACTTTAACTCTGTTTGTTTGAGGCAAAAAAGGCAAGTATTAAGAGTAATTTTTTCATGTTTAAAATATTATTGGGATTAGGTTTCCGCCTATTATTACTATTATAAACCAGCCGAAAATTTCTGCCAAAACATCGTAGTGGCTGAATT
>Ga0306898_1000558_pt1 | contig 14055 bp, 22 predicted proteins | sample AntRauMFilla1564_FD_190424 | JGI IMG/M metagenome (GOLD analysis project Ga0306898, IMG submission 190424) | Saline lake microbial communities from Rauer Islands, Antarctica - Metagenome Filla 1 #564 (v2) (version 2) | ecosystem: Environmental > Aquatic > Non-marine Saline and Alkaline > Saline ...
CTCAAGCATTCTTTATCGGCGCTATTCGCAAAATGGCGGGCGCGTTTGTAGAGTTTACTTGGACAGTTGCCGACGGCCTCAACAGCCTATTCGGAACAAGCCTGCAAGGCGCAAGCGCAGTCATAACTCAAGAGCTTGGGGCAGCCCAAGTCGCAGCCGAGAACTTAGCAGCGGCGTCTACAGCCGCAGCGAGTGCCGCAAAAGATGGTTTTTCTGAACCTTTAAAATCGGTCCAGGCGTTGCGAGACGTAATGACGGAAAGCGCAGAGGCTACAGAGAACGCAGCCGCCGAAGCAGAGGCCATGAACGAGGCACTGGAGGACATCGGAGGCGACGGCACCACAGGCACTGGCGGCGGCTCCGCAGGCAAGGCTGCGGCTGCACTAGAGGAAGCCACCACGTTTGCGGGCGGGTTTGCCGAGGCAATGGCAGACGGCACGAAATCAGCCGTTGAAATGGGGCGCGAGTTGGGCGGGGCGCTGTTGAACGGGATAGGCAGCGTGTCGGATGCGTTTGGTGACTTTGTGGCACGAGGCTTCAAGGACTTCAAAGGATTTGTGCGGTCGATTTTGGACAGCTTCAAATCCATGTTGGCGCAGATGATCAGCATGGCGGTTCGCAATCGGATCATGATCGGTCTGGGCATCTCTGGCGGCGGCGCTGCCGGTGCCGGTGCGGCCTTGGCCGGAGGTCAGGGCGGCGCTGGGAGCATGCTGGGAGGGCTACGGAAAATCGGCGGTATCGGCTCGGCGCTGGCGGGCGGCTTTACGAACACCCTAGGCGCGCTAGGCGGTGGCATCGGCAATATGTTTACGTCCATCGGCGGGCAGCTTGGTGCAGCCGCCACGGGCAGTCTGACGGGTATTGCGGGCGCTGTTGGCGCGGTTGCGGTCCCACTTCTGGCACTCGCTGCGGTGTTCAGCTTCTTCAAAAAGAAAACCAAAGAACTTGACGCTGGCATAATGGCAACGGTGGATGGCATGGGCACACTGGTGCAGACGTTCAGCGTCATCCAGACGAAGCGCTTCTGGGGCCTGTCTAAAAAAGTGCGGACGCATATCAACGACGCCGACGAAGAAACGACCACGGCAATCACGAATATCGTGGACACTCTGCAAGGCGGCGTGCTGGCATCGGCTGACGCGCTGGGCATTGCGGGCAGCACTTTTGACAACTTCGCGCACACGATGCGGATCAGCACGCGCGGTCTGAGCGAGGAAGCTGCAAACCAAGCCGTCCAAGACGCGCTGATGGGCATGGCCGATGCTATGGCCGGCATGGTCGATGGGCTGTCAGGGTTTGCCATTGCAGGCGAGGGTTCAGCGGCCACGCTGGAGCGGCTGGCGACAAGCCTGGTGGCGGTCAACGGATGGATGGGCAACTTCCGCATGAACCTCTACGACGTGTCGCTTGCGGGCGGTGGCGCAGCGGCGGCGTTCGTTGCGCTTTTCGGATCGCTCGAAAACTTCAACGCGGTATCGCAGTCGTATTATCAGAACTTCTTTACTGACGCGGAACGCATCGCGCGGGCGACGGAATTGCTATCCATCGAAATGCTGGCGCTGGGCATCAACACCCTGCCGTCCACGCGGGCTGCGTTCCGGGCGCTGGTGGATGAAGCGGACGCGCTGGGGGATAGCGGACTGGTGGCGTCTCTGATGCAACTGTCGCCAGCCTTTGCAGAGATCAGCGCTGGGGCCGACGCGCTGGGGGACAGCCTGCGGTCGCTGGTCAATGAGGATCTGTTCGCAACCGGGCAAGACTTTGCCCGCGCCCTGTCACGGGCCAGCAATAACCAGTCGTTTACGCCCCTGCAATCGGATGCGGAGTTGCGCGCAGAGTTGCGGGCGATTAACGTGAGCATGGAACGGCTGGTGTCGTCGTCGGAAATCACGGCGGGCAATACCGGGCGCGGGGCAGACGCGGCAGACGATACGCTGGCCTTCCAATTGGAGCAGACACTATGAGCCTGCGGATCATTGAACCGTTCGCAATAACGGAAAGCAATATCGACAGCACCAACGTCACGCTGGAAACGGCATGGACGGCTGGCACATATAACCTTGGCGACGTGCGGCGGGTGGGTGAACGGTTGTTTGAGGTATCGGCTGCCAGCACCACGCAAGAGCCGGGTCTTGCCGGATCCACTGAGTGGTTTGACGCTGGACCGGCCAATCGTTACGCGGCGTTCGATCTGCAATTCGGCGCGGATAAATACCGCGTGATCGACACGATCACGAGCCGCGCGGACAGCATCACCTACACGCTGGAAGGCTTGCCGCGACTTTCGGCTATGGCGTTCTTTGGATTGCAGGCCACACAGATCACAATCGTCGGTACGCTGGACACAACGGGCGATGTGGCAGACGTGACATACAATTTGCAGGACTCGACGCCTTACCTCGGATCGTTCTGGCGCTGGTTTTTCGCGCCGCAATCGCTTGGGCGGTCTTATGTGACGTTTGATTTGAACATTCCAATCGGCGCAACGGTGGTGGTGACAATCACGAACACAGGATCAACGGCAGCGGTCAGCACGATTGCCATGGGAATTGCGGATTCATATGGGACGGTTGAGACGCAATCAACGCGCGGCCTGCGCAGTCGATCCGTGAAGAAAACCGAAGGCACCCTGACATCGCTTTTGCGCCGCACGCCTGCATCGCGGATCGGCTATCGGGTGCATCTGGATAGCTACACCGCCGCGCCTTTCTGGCGCACGATAAACGATCTGGACGGGGTGGCGGCGGTATTTGCCGGACCTGATGACAATCCTGAGTTTTTGGCCTATGGTTTCGTTAGCTCTTGTCAGACAGTCGCAGACGTGCGCGGCATAACAAAAGTACAACTTGAAGTGGAAACGCTATGACAGCGCCAGTAATCAGACAATTCCTTGGAACCATCCCGGACAAGGGGCAGTCACAGACGGCGTTTGACACGAACGTCGATGCGTTTCTTGACTGGCAGGCGCTGCAATTCGCGCCGGACTTGGTAGCGTTTGGGACATTTGCCAGCAGCACGGCGGCTGCATTGGTGGCCGCAAACCTGCCGTCGCTTACCGGCAATGAGTTGGACGCGCTGCGGGTGAACGCGGCGGCTGACGGCGTTGAGTTTGTGGACGTAACGGCGCAGGGCTGGGCCTTGCTGGACGATGCAGACGCGGCGGCGCAGCGGGTGACGTTGGGGCTTGGTACCGCGGCCCTGATGGTTGACAGCGCCGATCCAGATTTGACCGTTGCGCCAGATGGGGCATTGCGGCGCGATATTGCGGCGGCGGCGATTGCTGCAGGTGCTACAATTCGAAGCGCACAAATCTTTACGGCATCCGGGACTTGGACAAAACCCGCAGGCTTGCCCGACGATACTCCCGTGACGGTCGATATGTGGGGCGGTGGCGGTGGCGGTTCCACTGCGTCTTTCGGCGGCGCTGGGGGCGGTGGAGCGTTTGTACGGCAAATTTTTCGTGCATCAGACCTTGGCGCAACTGAGACAATAACTATCGGCGCAGGCGGCGCTACTTTGAACCATGGAGGAAACTCCACGTTTGGTAGCCTTTTGACAGCTTACGGCGGCGGTGGCGGTGGAACTGGCGGTGGCGGTGGAACTGGCGGCGGCGAAACTCAAGCGGGAAGCGCAGGTGGATTACCTGGCGGCGGGGCGGGTGGTTCGTCGGGCGGTGCATCTGGCACAATTTTTGGCGGCGGCGGGGGTGGCGCTGCCAGCGGCGGGCGTTCGGTTTTTGGTGGCGGCGGCGGTGGAGGCGCAACGGGCGCTGGCGGTGGCGGGGTCAGTGCTTACGGGGGCAACGGAGGCGATAATAACGCGGCTGGTTCTGCGCCCGCTGGCGGCGGTGGTCGCAATGCTGCAGGCGCACGGGGTGAGTGCCGTGTTTATATCTAAAAGGATCAAGCCATGAAAAAAGCAGATATTCAAAACGGCGCAATTGCCAATGTGATCGAAGTTGATCCTGACAATGTACCGGATTGGGCAGCCGACTGGCCAACAGTCACAAACGAAGGCCCCGGCTGGCTTTATGACGGCAGCACATTTTCTGAGCCTGTACCGACAGCGGAAGAAGTCGCGATTGAACTCGCACAAGCTCGCGCCGCCGCTATTGCCGAAGTGGTGGCAGAAACAGAGCGCAAGCGGTTGCAGGTTATCCACGACGCCGTGGCAGTCGATTTCAAAGACGTCAAGAACGTGAAAGATGTGGCGGGCAAACTGGCGCTGATAAAAGCCGCAAACACCAAAGCAGAAAGCCTGAAAAAATGACGCTGAACGATTTGAATATCCGCATAGATGACCTGATCATGATCGGGACGTTTATCGTCTTTGCGGCCGGGGCTTACTGGCGCGTCATGGGTAAACTCAGCCATTTGGAGGCAAGAAATGTGAGCGCCGATGGCAAGATCAGATCGCTGTGTGATCAGCACCAGAAAATGAGCGAACAGCACAACACGCTTTCAAAGAACGCCGCTGTCACCGAGTCCAAACTTGACGGGATGATCAAGGTTCTGGACCGGATCGAGCGCAAACTGGACAATCAGCACGAGGTGGGAAAATGAGAAAAATCAACGAAATCATTATGCACGCAGCCGCCACGCGGCCCAACTGGATGGCGCGCAACCAGCATCGAACTCACAGGATAGGAGAACCACATGACCAAGTACAACAAAGGGCTGCTCGACGCAGCCGGGTCTCACCTCGGCCTGACTGAGTGGGCGGGCGCAAAACACAACCCGGTGATCATGGAGATGTTCGACACGGTCGGACACGCGTGGGTCGACGATGACGAGACGCCGTGGTGCGCCGCCTTCGTGGGCGCGGTGCTGGCGCAGCTCGGCCTGCCGACCACCCGCAAGCTGAACGCCCGCTCGTACTCCACCTACGGCGCTGCCGTCTCACCGCAGCGAGCGGTGCCGGGCGACATCGTCGTGCTGTGGCGCGGGTCGCCTGAAAGCTGGATGGGTCACGTCGCTTTCTTCGTCCGATATGAGGGCAGCCGCGTCGTTCTGCGGGGCGGTAATCAGGGCGACGCTGTGACCGACGCGGCCTATCCGGTCGACCGGATCCTCGACGTGCGCCGGGCGGACGCGTCCGAACCTGCGGGCGCGCTGCCCACCCTGCGCGAGGGGGATCGTGGGAGCTGGGTCCGCAACTGGCAGGCCGAGCTGCACAACCTCGGCTATTTCCCGGGTGAGCAGGATGGCAATTTCGGACCCCACACCCTCGCCGCGACGGTCGCGTTCCAGTCCGAAAATGACCTCACCACCGACGGCGTCGTCGGCCCCAAGACGTGGGCCGCGATGAAAGACCCGGTGTACCGGCGCACGCGGCCTGTCAGCATGGGTGACCTCGATGGCAAGAGCCGCACGGTGGACGCCGCCAACAACGGGCAGAGCGTCGTGACGATAGGCACCAGCCTCGCCGGTGGCGCTGTCCTCGTGGGGCAGGCCAACGAGGCTGCGGCGATCCTGCAGCAGGCCGAGACGGCGATCGATATGGTTCGGGGCGTAGGTCCGACGATCCTGATCGTGGGGGTCATCTTCGCGGTCGGCGTCGGCGCGTGGTATCTCTTCGGCCAGATCAAAAAAGCCCGGCTGGACGACGCCCGCACCGGCGCGAACATGAGTATCTGACGTGGGGGATCTGACCACCATCCTGCAGCTGATCGGGGCAGGCATCATCGCAGGTGGCGCGCTGGTATGGCGCGTCACCGCTTTCCTGCGCAGGCGCAAGAACGCCGAGATCAAGCAGCTCAACGACTATGTGGAAACAAGGAAGCGGATCGATGAAGTGGATGACGTTCATGGCGATGACCCTGATGCTGCTCGGCGCTGGCTGCACGAGCGTGGTCAGCGATAGGGCGATCTGTGACGGCACGTTCGAGGCGCGTGCCGCTCACGCGGCAGCGTTGGCGTTGGACGGTGGGGACCGGTCTGTGCTGACCGGCGCGGATCTGATCGGCGCGCTCGACGCGGGCTGTGGCGAGGCCTGACCGAACACCTCGATGATCTTGTTGACGACGTCCTGATAGCGCCCCGCGTTCAGGGCGTTCGCCACATACCCGTGGCTCATCCCCAGCGCCCGCGACAGCGCGGACCTCGACGGGTATGTCACACCGGCCACCGTGATCGGCTTCGCCTTCCAGCGGCTGTGAGAGTGGCTGCCGGATCCGACGCCGATCCTGTCCTCAGTCCCCGCCGCTAGGTGGCGGTACACGCAGGCGCGGGTGACGCCAAAGGCCAGCGCGGCAGTGGCGGCGTTCTTGTAGACCTTGCCCCGGATCCTGATCGGCATGGCCCGGGCGGTCATCCCCGCCTTCCCCATGCCCACGGTGGCGAGAGTGCCCCGTACGACGGCGGCGCGGATCGTCGACGGGTTGACGCCCAGCGCCTTGGCCGCCGCGTACTGCGACGGGTAGGTCACGCCCCGGATCTTGAGAGGCTTGGTCATTCGATCACCTCCTTGAAATAGTCCGCGCGGGCCTCGGCCAGCTGGTGCAGGGCGTGTGCCTTCTCAGCTGGCAGCCGGTCCACTGCAGGGGCAAACGTCCGCATCACGGCGTGGACCGCCTGCGCGGTGGCGGCTTGCAATAAGTGCTGCTGGATCGTCGGCATGTCGGTCATCTGTCAACCTCGCCGTCGCCGTAGCCGTCGCCGTCGCCGTCGCCGTAGCCGTAGCCGTAGCCGTAGCCGTAGCCGTAGTCGTAGTCGTAGCCGTCGCCGTCGCCGTAGCCGTAGCCGTAGCCGTAGCCGTCGCCGTAGTCGTAGCGGTCGCCGTAACCGTAGCCGTCGCCGTAGCCGTAGCCGTAGCCGTCGCCGTGGCGGTCGCGGTAGCCGTAGCCGTCGCCGTCGCCGTCGCCGTCGCCGTAAGCACCAATGGCCCCATCGAGATAGGGCCATTCCTCGGGGCGCAACAAAGGTCGAATCTGGCTGGCAGGCATTGCGGCGCTCACATGCCCCGCAACGCGGCACAGCACCTTGTGGACACCATCAACGCAAGCACCTGCGCGGATAATGTCATCCACGGTCAAGACAGGATCAGAATCCAGATCCAGCATCACGCAGCCTGCCATTTCGCCCACGCATCATCAGTGATGGAAAAAATTGCAGTGATGTCCCGCAGTCCGGGAATGTCGGCGGTCGCGCTGATGCGGCTGAGACTGGTAGGGCCTGTCTCGCACAACTCCATTAGGCCCCTTGTTGTGCCAAACTTGATCGCCATGCGCGCGCATTTCAGCGCCACAAGTTCAGCAGACATATCCTGATCGAGCGGAACGAGTCCGGCAAAGACGCCGCGATGCTTGGTCGTGATCAGAACGGGTTTCATATTGTCAGCCATTTGGGTTCTCCTATGATGGCGGTGGGTTGGTCTTTTGTTTTTGACTGCGCGGCGGCGCGGAACATGGATGCGTCTATCACCACTGCACCACATGCGGCTGAACCGCGATTGTGTGAGCGATCTTGCCTGGCGTCTGCGCGACGGTAATGCCCAAGCCGAGCGCAAGCAGGATGACGGGGAAAATGCTGATGATGTTGCGCAGGGTCATGTCAGTTGCCCCCGCCGAGAATGAAGGTCGCGCCCACGCCCCACGATGTGTCGCCGTCGAACGACTGCCCAATGACGACATACACGTCAGAGCGGTCGCTGATCCCATAGCGGGCACCCAGCGCCACGCCGTCAGCGCCGTTGGCATCGCCGCTCAGGCCAAACGCGCCGGTCCACTGGCCTTTGATAGGGGTGCGGGTTTGCAGCGTGGCAATCGCGGCCAAACCGTCGATGCCGTCACGGCCGTTGATGCCGTCAGTACCAGCGGGGCCAGCAGGTCCGAGAATGGCGATAGGAACAGGCTTCGGCAGTTTCGCGCCGTCAGCATCAGCCTGCGTGGCGAAAAACGCGCCCAGGGCGAGCGTGGCGGCGATTGTGATGGCGATGGTTTTCATTGGTTCGTTCCTTTGGTTGGTTGGTGTGTTTCTATAACCTACAATTACCCGCTATTGCCGCCCGCGTCAAGCGTCAACCTTAAAAAATCGTCAGCGGTGCAACAGAACCCGCCGACACCGCCGAACCCCCGGACGGATTGCAGGAAAGCAGACTGGGCTTGGCCGCGCTTGTCGCCGGGCGTCAGGTGCCAGCCGGGCTTTTTGGTTTCAACAGCCAGGAACACGCCAAGCGTTTTGCCGACGTGTGACGGCTGCACCAACACGGGCAACAGCCCGATCAGATCGGACGACTTCCACCGTGCGTTCAGGGCGGGCGATTCATTGCCCAGCCCGAACCGGATCAGGCGGCCCGTCTGGTCGGTGCAGCCCCCGTTATTATTTCGCCAGATCGGCACACCGGCCCGGCCCGCTGCCAAACGTATCTGTGCCGCCGCCACCGCCTCACTGTGACTGCCCGTAGGGGCGGGCGAGGGCATGACGGGGCTCAGGATAGCCGTGAGTTCGGCAAGGGCCTGTGCGGGGACGTGGTGGCCCCACCGCGCCTGCCAGTCTTTGAGGGTCATGCGCCCGTCCACCGCATCGACATGAGCGTGCCGCGTAGGCGGGCAGACGCTACAAAATCCACCCGGATCGGATCGCCCTGCGTAGCGCCGCCTGTCAGCCGGACGCCCTTGCCCTTATTGATCACGTCAGCGGCTTTGATTAGCTTGCCCAGCACGGCAGGATCGTAGCACAAGCTGGACGTTCCGCCGTCGCCCTTGGCCACCACGCGCCGCCAGTCGGGATATGTGGCGTCGATGCGCGTAAATTCCAGCACGCCGGTGCGGGACATTTCGCCGCCTTCTCCATCGTTGATTACAAATTGCAGGATCCCTGTCGTGATGTCGCCGTAAACCCATAGATCGCCGCCAGACGCCTTGGCTTTGAACGCCTTGTCGGTTGCGTCACAGGACAAGATAAACCCCGCGCCTTGGGGCGTGCCGGTCGCGCCGGGCATCCGTGGCGCGTCCATGCCTTGCGTGAAACATTCCGTGCCGACGTGGCAGCCGTCTGGCAATTCAATCGTCATCATCTGGTGGCCGTCCAGCGCTACCAGCTTGTCAGCCTCGATCAGCACGCCACACAAATAATAGCGGGTCTGTTCGGTGCTGATACACTGGAACGCTGCCCGCAGGTCATCGGCGGGCAGGAAAAACGTGGTCGGGGTCGGCGTGGGTGTGATGGTTTTCATTTGGTGTCTCCGGTTTGGTGATATATTTACAAGATCCACAACAACACGAGGGACGCCCAGCCCAGGGCAGTTGTGATGATGACCCAACCAAGCATCCGGGTGCTTCTGTATTGCTCGCGGTCGATGTCCTCCTGCGACACCAGTTCGGGGAAGGATGTGCAGCGCGCCCATTTAAGTGCCGCGTCGATTTGTTCGGGCATCGGGTGCGGTGCAGGGCGGGCCGGTGTGACAGCGCAAGCGTCCTGGGGCCGTACCGCTTTGAACCGTGCCCACAATTCCGCCTCACTGTGCCGGTCCATCCGGCGCGCGTTGTGGCATAGCTGGTAAAGGTGTGTCGGCATGGCTTTGACTCCTATCTGGTCGGCGATACGGCGGCCAATGCGCTTGGGGATGGCAGTGCCGGGGTTTTTGTGCGTTACAGCCTGCACGTCCCCAAGCAACTTGGCCAGCGCATAGAGTTTGCTGCGGAATTGGCTGATCATCAAATATTACTCCCAAATTCGCCATGATATTTTTCGCTTGCTGCGCAGTAAACTTCGTAAGCTTCTTCTTTGCTAAGATAGCATCCTAGGTAAATCGCTGTGCCGTCGTGCTGTATTTGAGATAACCACTTACCTCTTTTGTTAGACCAACTAACACCCTTGAAGCCAGAACTGTTATTCAAATTCATTCTTTTGTTTTTTGCGTTTTCATTCTTGCTGACAACCCTTAGATTTATTTTCCTGTTGTCTAATCCGTTTCCGTTTATATGGTCCACTTCCATTCCAAATGGTGCTTTCATTATGATTCTGTGAAGCCTCAAAATCTGCTGCGTCCCATTATTATACACGGCCCTTATGGCGTAGACCGTTCTCGGCTTGACAGACGCGTACCAGTTGGAAGTATTAACAATTTCCAGATCATCAGCGTCGATAATTGCGACATAACCTTTTGTCAGGGTGACAAATGCGGTGTTGCCATGAACACGAACCTGGCGTATATTTCTGGGCATCTGGCGGCTCCTATCCGCTGGTGTGGGCGGCTTGAGGTGTGAAGACCTCGCCGCCCTTCTTTCTTATCACTCAATGTGAGAGGTGTAAATATCATTCATACCGTCACCTTCTCATAAAGCCCGGTCAGGGCGTTCCAGATTTCCAGCCGCTCAATCGTGGCCGTGCCTTGGGTCAGGGACCGGTCCACTTCGTTCAAGGCGTCCCGCGTGCTGGTCGCGCCGGTCATGATGTAACCGTAGCGGTAGGATGTCAGCCCTGCGTCGGCGCAGGGGCGTTCGGTGTGGTGTGTCATGCCGTTACCGGCCCGTGGATGCAGGGTGTGAAATCTGCTACACAATCGACAACACGCCACACTTTCAAAGTTTCACCGACCACTCTGCCGCGCAGGCTGTCGAGCCATGTTTGAACTTCGGCAATGCTGCCTGCATGCTTTGTGAATCCTGCGACGTGTACGTGGTAAAAGGTTTTCATGATGTGGCTCCTTGCCGGTTGGTGGTGAGGCTCATTCGCTTTCCATTCGCTCAATCTCGGCTGTGCTATATTCCAGCCCGAAAGGGTCGAGGAATTTGACCATAGTGCCTTTTTCCGCAGCCGCTTTGACTACGCTCATTGGGACACCCCAATAACTATCAATCTTTTCATTTACGGTTTTGAATGTCGTCTGGGTCATAATCTTGTCTCCGGTTGGTGTGTCTCTCTGCATCCTTATTACCTGCAATTACCTACCCTGTCAACACCCCATTGCGCCGATCCGAAAAATAATGCTCAGTGTCCGTGTTGTGTGTCGTGTTCCTCGGCCCGGCGGGTGTTTTCCCCCTGTCACCCGCCGGTGCTGATGGCGTGATCGCCTTCGCCGAATGCTGCGTCTGTGATGCGGCTCAGAAGTTCGGCGTAGTGGTTCAGGGTGCCAACGTCACTCCAGTTGATCTCGTCGGGGTGGGTGTTGAAATGGTCGTCGCTCAGGGACTGCAGCCGTTCCAGCATCGCGTCGATGTCGGCTTTGGCGGTGATGAAAGCGTTCAGGGCTTTGTCGTTCGGGGTGGTCATGGCGTGGTCTCCTGTTGGTGTGTCTCTGCATCCTTATTGCCACCTATTGTCTACCGTGTCAACACCTATTTTAACCCGGTGCTGAGAACCAAGTCCCAAGCGGCCCGCGCATAATAATCCCGGTCCAGCAACGCCCAGTCGAAGTCGAAGATGTCATTGCACATCAACACCGTCTCACCCTTCAGGATCGCCTGGGGCCGGTCGTGCATCGGCAGATTGGGCAATGGCTTCATGATCTTCCACAGTTGCGCGCCACCCTGCGCCGTGACGTAGTAGCGCCCCGTCCGCTGCTGTGCCACCCCGCCCGTGTGCATCTTGCGCTTCACGGGCCTTCCCTTGGCGTCTGGTGGCGTCCATTGGCAGTCATAGTCCGACAGATCACCGCCCAGCATCACCCTGTCGTTGCGCTGGGCTTTCAGTGTGTGCATGAAATGAAAAGCGTTGTCACAGGCCGCCACGGTATCGGCCACCGCCACGCCGCGCACCAGATACGCTTCAGCCGCCATGGCCACGATTTTGCACGACTGGTTTTTGTGCCAGCCGTCGCCGTAGCCCAGACCGTGCTGATATTCAAACGCGCCTTTGCATTTCACGCCGCCGTGCGCATCAATCGCCAGGTAATTGTTTACATTGGCCTGGTGGAAGCTGGCATAATCCTCGGACTCCAATTCCAGCCCGGTCAGCTTTTCCCATTCCGCCGACACCGCGTCGCACTCGCCCACCCGGTCCCGATCAACGATGTATTCCACGCCGTCCGTGTTGACCTGGATCAGTTCCAGCGACGGAATGGCCGCCAGCCGTTCCGCCAGCATGCAAAGCAACAACTGGCCGTTGATCGTGATTGTCATAGTATATTGAGGGTCATAGAACGGACTATATGCCGAGTTCGAATTGCCATAGGTTGCGTTCAATGCCAGCTTCAAGGCTTTGTTGCGCGGATCGCTTTTTGGCAGGCTGATCCGCTGGTCGTAAACGTCCTTGTAGATGTCACAGAACACGTCGGACAGGTGCGCCGGATAGACACGGTTCGCAATGGCAAGGTTTGGGTAGTAGCTTCGCACGTCCCGACCCTGTACCACGCGGTCAGGCGTGCTGCGCCATGTGGTGCCGTCCTGCGCCCCGTGGATGCCGCCGGTCCCGAATACAAACGTCAGGCCGTGACAGGTGGCCGTCAGGTCATCGAACGCGCCTTTTGTCTTGGTGATGGTCTTAGCGCGCAGATAGGCCAGCACGGTGTTGAACTCTGGCGTCTCAAACCGGACATAGGGAAAAATGCAATCGGCCAACGGGATGCGCGCGCGGGGTGTTTGTCGCCATGATCCAGACTTGCCGCAGATGCCGGGTTGAGCCGCGTTGAGGCGCGAAATAAACACCTTCGACCCGATGGTCGAGTCGCTGGCGTTGGTCAGGTCTTGGTCCAGTGCGGCCGACATTTCATCGCGGAACGCCAAGGCGCTGGCCGACTGCCGGTAGAATTGCAGCGTAGCGGCCACGTCGTGTCGGTTGTATCCAAGCAATTGAGGTATCTGGTCTGGCGTCAGGACCGTGCCGGGCGGAAACGGCAGGTCCGCAACGTGCGAAAGCTGTAGAGCAATCTCAATCTGTTTCAGGCTGGTCAGCCGCGCTTGGTTGTCAAAATGGTGGACCTTGAACAGATCGACTTGCGGCACGATCATGTCAGACGCCCAAACGGTGTTCCTGAACCGGTCCTCCCAAGGCGTCTCGATGATGCCCGTGGATATTTGATAAGCGTCTGCCGCGGTGAATGAGTCGAACCGCAACAGGGCGTGCAACAGCGGATAATCATAGCCCACGTTATTATAGCCCACCATCCTGTTGACGGGATGCGCCCCCATGGTGCGGATGAAGTTGAGCAATTGCCGGGACTGGTTCACCCGGTCGGACACCTCAAAAATCCATTCCGTGCCGCTGGCAGCGTGGACGATTACCGCGCTAAATACGTTCGGGTAGGATTCCAGATCGTATGGGAAGTCATTGTGCATTGCGGGGCCTTGGCATTTTTACAGACGGTGGTCTAAATATGACGACAGCAGACGGAAACGGTGCCGAATTTTTATGACCTCCGAACTTGAGTCGTCCTTTAATAAACCTGATTTCGCCCATCATTGCAAAGTCATGCCACCATTTTGTGTCAGTCCTTGACGGCACTAAACACACAACTGTCGCGTTTTTCAAAGAAGAATGATACGCTTTTTTCATCCAATCGCCGATTGTGCGACCATACGGAGGGTTCATCCAACACGCGCCTTTCCACTCCTGAGAAAGACCGTCATCATCAACAGTAAAGAATTTTTTACATTTTGCGTTTTCAATTGTAGCACATACGTCAAGTGTGAACTTAAATTCACTGTTTAATTCATCATAAAATTTGGCAGGTGTAACCCATAGGTCTGTAGCACTTGAAAAGTGAACGCTGGTCATACTAAAGCACAACCGCTTCGCACGCTCTGGTGCAGGCTTCCCGCTGCTCTGTCGTGGTGCAGGCGCAAATCAGCGTGCAGTCGCTGGCGAGTACACGCGAATCGGGCCAGCCTCCGGGTTTTACATAGGAACCATAGACGGCAACCAATACCCATTCCTCGCCGGTCGGGTTGTGGGTCACTCTGTCGCCGGGCTTGAAGTTGGTCATGGCTTGGCCGCCAGCGCAGACCGGACCTGAAAAATACATAATGGCGCGCCGTTCATTTCGTACATCCCGTATTCAAGCCACCAATCTTCAACTGATTTCAGCGCATCCCGCATCTTGTCACGCTCTGCCATAACGGCGTCATGCATTTTAGTCAGGACGTAGGGTGCCGCCCCATGCATACATGCGTCA